>Ga0194115_10004255_pt1 | contig 15564 bp, 19 predicted proteins | sample TA2MahsurfametaG_3_FD_148656 | JGI IMG/M metagenome (GOLD analysis project Ga0194115, IMG submission 148656) | Freshwater microbial communities from Lake Tanganyika, Tanzania - TA2015002 Mahale S4 surface | ecosystem: Environmental > Aquatic > Freshwater > Lake | place: Tanzania: Lake...
CCGGAAGTGGCCGCGCCCCTGGGCGTGACATGAGCTCTGTTAATTTACGGAGTGGTCCATACGGACTGAGTACAGCAAACAGATCATAGAGCGCAAGGATCGCCAATAACGTCCACGCCGTCCATGCATTGAAATAGGACAGTTGCCATGCAAGCACCGCCGATGAAGACACCAAATAACCCTGCGTCACAAGCTTGGGTATTCCTCGATTGAAGAAAATGGCCAAGACGCCCACAATTGTGTAGTTCCAGACGCAAAACACGAATGAAATCTTGTCAACTCGGATACCGTACTTGTTGATCGCCACCAGAGCCATAACGGAAGTAGAATACCCTAGCAGCATTGTCATAACCACGATCATATAGCCGAGAAAAATCTTGGTGCAGCCATACTTGTAGAGAATGACGATTAGGAACGTCATGACACAGATTACAGATACGATGATGAGCACGTTCGCCAAACTGGCGGCAAAGTTCTGAGTGGAGTTTCCCTCTTCCAATTCAAACGCCTGGTAGGTCTGAGCGTACGCCTCTTCGCCTTGTGTTCGAGTTTCTTCCGTATTGATGAAGACGACAGCCAACGCCGATAGAATCATGGTGATCGTTACAGGAGTGACAACGGCATGAAAGGATGAAATACAATACAATAGTTCGTTCAGGACACTGTTTTCGGCGGAATCCTCGCCGCTGCCATCCATGTGATGGGCTACGACGTCGGTGGAGGGTCCGCGTGATGGAGCTTCAACAGGTGTTCCGTCAGAGGTTTCCATCTTCGATTGAAATCATCACGTGTAGCTATGACATTCTACCGTGATGGTCATGGATCTCGCGGCCGCTTTCTTTGGCCAGTTCAAATCGTACAATATGGCCGAATAGATCGGGGGTAAAGCGAGAGATATTGGGGAAAAGTGTGCATTTGTCGTCGTTTGGGTCTCGTGGACACTCCAATCGCTAAGTATATAACCTTGACCCGTTACGTACCGTTAAGATACCTGAAACCTGAACGACTATTTTGCGTTTCTCGTCTGGGCTGTTTGGCTCGACGGTTTGGGACTCTCGCGTTAGAAATTATGGTACCACAGAGACTCAGGCACTTTCCCCGCCTGTTCTGAAATAACTTTAGCTCCGACAGAAACAGCCTTGTTTGATGGTTTTACTTTTGCCGCTACAGATGTTTCGCCGGGTGGCGTCGCGGCGCTTCGTCTTTCTGAACTCTCACGTGAAACAGGCGTCTGATGTGACGATGAATCTAAAGAACTAATTTACAACGGAGCCTCGCGGGCCTTTCTCGCAGGCATCTAACACGTCTCAATTTCTCATGCCTTTACTACACGTAGAGTGGCTTCAACATCACAGCTTCGACGTACGGCTCCACCAAAATGCGAGTCATGATGTAGAAGAAGATGCCGAGCACGATACTGATAGGCAGAGCAGGCAAGGCGTGGTGGTACACTGCTAAGAGAACCAATGTCCCTCCAAGCCCAGCAAGAATTACGAGACTACAAGCAACAAACGTTGTGTAGCTGTGTTGTGCAGCTTTGGCCACCAGAACGGAGTAGAAAATGAAATCACCCAATCCAAGCCGGATAGTATTCTTTTCTTCATCCTGTGCGTCGGCGAAATCGGAAGACTCGGCGAAAACCCGACCTTGGTTATCAACCCAGAGCACACGTTTGGGACTTCCATATCGATCTCTCTCCAAGAATACTGTTTTTCCGTTGCGTTGAATCTTTTCGATTCTTCCGCCATTCTCCGGAAGTTCAACATCCACGTCTGCCTGCAGCTGCTCAGGTGAAGGGTCCTCAGGAACCCGGAGCCCCTCCCCGAGGAGTGGCACTTTGCCGCCAGACCCTTCACTGTTATTTCGTGAGATATCTGCTGAGGAAGATGGAAGATTGATCACAGGAAGATTGTACACACGAGCAACAGCCAGCGGAATTGAGATGTTTCTGGGTAATTCAGATGATGAGCGACCATCCCAGTCGAGGTTCCCTCCGCTAGATGCGGAGGCACCATCGTTGTTATTTCCAGGTCGGCGAGCCTCTGGTGGTAATTCCGCTTCGTAAAGAAGGCCAGGCATCTCAGGGGCATCATCTTTCGACATTAGGCTGACAAGGGCTTTCAAAGGACCACAAGGCGTTAGGACTGCGCACAAGTCGTACATCGCCAGCATGAACAACAGACCCCAGGTGGAATATTCGTCGAAGTAGTCAAGATGCCACGCCAATATGACAGATGTACAGATGAGGTAGCCTTGTGTAACAGCCTTGGGTACCCCTTTGCCATAAAACACAGCTAGGACACCAACCGCGGCGAAATTCCACAATCCAAGGTAGTAGCTGAGTTTGTCGACGGGGATATTGTAGATCTGAATCGCCACCCACCACAGATGACCTCCCAAGAAACCCAATAATGTTGTTGAACAAATCATCATATAGCCGATCAAACAAAGCATACACTCATACTTGTAAAGCAAGACAACTACAAAAGTCATCAAGCAGATGAATGTGACCATCACGAGGCCGTTCGCCAAACTCATCGCAATGTTTGTCCAGATGGAATCATCCTCGTCGATCTTCCAGACCTGATAAGCCTGTGACATCTGTTCTCTTCCTTGTTCAATTGTCTGATCATTGTTGACGAAGACAACAGCCAGTGCAGACAAAACCATCGTGATTGCAACTGAAAAAGATATAAGAATTGACATTTGAACGATCAAGAGCACAAGGTGAGCTGACGACGCTTACCTGGAACCACAATGGCATAAAACGAAGATGTGCTATAGAGAAGCTCTACCAAAGACATATCGAATCCGTCAGCTTCGTCGTCGCTTTCATCACGAAAAATATCGTTTCCAGGTCGATGAAGCCGTGCGACGCTAGGTTCGCTGGAGTCTTCGGAGAGACTATCGGTTTGGCGCTCATATCCATCCCAGGCCTCGGAAGGATCCTGGCCTTGCCGACTTATCCTATTCTCCGCCATCGTTTGTTGCAGCTGGTGTATAGGTGTGATAGGCTTCTCTTTACTGCGGTTCGCGACTCTTCGACTGATAGAAAGGTTGATAATGTTTTCTTTGAAACGGTGGGGTTGCGCTCTCGTATTTCGCGGAAAACCAACTGTACGCTTCATTAGCTTATTCCTATTAATCAAACACGCCGGACGAGCTGAATATCATAAATACTTTCCTCATGTATGAAGGAAAATATTTCAACGGATCTTTTCAGAATGTCGTATGCGTATCGACGTGTAGTAGGCACGTAGACACCAACCCAGTAGCCCTCGCCATATGCCAGTACGTATGATACAAAGTGAGGCTATGACTGTGACAGTGATAATGGGACTGTATATCATACGTTATCCTCTTGACCATATCGTCATACATTTCCATTGCGAATGACAGTATCATACGGTAACACTATGAGAAACAGTGCAGTAACACTAACGTAAATGCTTTTCCCATATACCATGTATGTATGATATCATTGGGCAACCATTTTTTCCAGTGTACGGTATGTATCATACATAAATGTCTACTAAACCCCTCATTATGGCTGGCCAAAGAGAAACATAAAAACTGGGAAAAATCAACCTCTATGATAGGGGTAAATGAGACCGACTTTATACATGCGATATTATATACGATACGATGTATATACGATATAATACAATACTGGTACATACCGATGGATGCTTCTATTTTCGAGTCGATTTGAGAGCATCGCAACACACTGTATGGTAAAGAGAACTGGAGCATGGCCATCTTCCATCGTCGTTTTGTGTTTCGTCCATACTTCGACTTTCCCTCCCATTCAAGAAAAAGCGTTCCGAAAATGGCAGGTTTCGGTGAACTAGTGCTCGTTCTTGGTGATCTTCACATCCCCGGTCGAGCAAACTCCATACCGGAGAACTTTCAACGGTAAGGATGTTTGTGATTCCAATTCGCGGGAATGAGTTTCGTATCCCGCGTCGTGGCAAGTCAGGCTCAATCTGCTTCTCATGTCACAGGATGCTTGTTCCGAACAAAATGAAACATGTGATTTGTACTGGAAACGTGGGTGTGGAACAATACGCTGAGCTGCTCGCCCTCGCGCCAAACGTCCACGTCGTTGCAGGAGACTACGAAGATGCGTCGACATCCTTTCCGGAAACAAGGGTCGTACAAGTGGGTCTATTTCGTTTTGGCGTCATGCACGGACACCAAATCTTGCCCTATGGATCTAGAGAGGCCATCGCACGAATGCGACGCAAGCTAGGGGTAGATATCTTGATCAGTGGCTTTACTCACCAGAATTCCGTCGACTTGGAAGATGGATTTTCTCACATCAACCCGGGATCCATCACTGGAGCCATGTCGGCGCAGTCAGATCAAGTCAAGCCTTCATTTGTGTTGCTTGCCATTCAGGATGATCGTTTAGTATGCTACCTTTACGAGCTGCAGCCGGACGGCGAAGTTGAAGTTTCGAAGACCGAGTACACAAAACCGACGGGATCTGTACAAGCAAACCCATCGCTCATGCAGTCACTGTTGACTTGAGCTTAATCTTTAATCGATTGTCTACCATAGCCACGTGTCATTTCCATCGATGAGGGGCTGCTTCGTACGCCCTTTTTGAAAAGCCGCTATTTCTCTAAATCAACAGATTCTTCCATAGCTGCTCGAAAATCCTGGAAAGTGACATGTCCATCTTTGTCTTGATCGAGATAGTCGAAGATCTCCTGTGCTTGTCCATCCTGCCCAAAGATTGCTTGAAAGTCACCCAATGTCAAGTAATCAGTATCAGCGTGTTTAAAGTGATCAAAGGCAACCTTGATCTTATCTTCCCGTAGCACAAGATTCTTGTCCATGGCTGCAGCCAAGAAAGGCTTCCAATTGAGAGAATCGGAATCCGACAACGCAAATTTTTCCTTCATCACAGACAATTCTGACTGAATCTCTTTGGAGAAATTCCCCAGAGAAATGGCGTCATCGAGTTCAGTAAGCGTCATTGTACCATCGCCGCTTTGGTCGATTCGACGAAAGATGTCTCCCAGGGATCCGACCTCTTCTTGGGTCATTTTGGACGCGATGACAACTAGGGCGGCCTTTTTGAGTTTCTGCAACGCAAGATATTTCTGGAAAGTAGCACTTCGATTACTCGGCTTGAGTAACGAGGGTTTTTCTGCATTTACATGTGCATCGACTGGATCTGCATGCATGGTGATCCAATTGTGGGCCATAGCTTGTCGGGCAGTCGGCCTAAGAAAAAGCGACCGTGAGATTTAAGCAGGATATTATGAACCAATGACATTCGCACACACAAACAACCATACCTCGAATCTGGGTCGAGATGGATCAGAAATGTCACAAAATCTTTCGCTTCGGTGCTGATCGTGTCCCATTCCGGCGAAGGAAACTCGAATCTTCCTGTTCGTACGGAGTCAAAAATCTCCGTGTCTGAGTCACCGTAAAATGGAGGGTAACCACACAGCAAGATGTAGGTGATGACTCCTATGGACCAAATATCACAACTTTTCGTGTACTGCAACCAGAACGTCGAGGTGTGAGCAAATTTCACTACACTGGCACCTCTGATAATCCTGGCTTACCTGTCGACGCAGAACCTCTGGGGCTACGTAGTATGGCGTTCCTGAACCAGTAGAGTAAGTCATTAGGGGCGAGCCGTTGGGGGAATAAGAACTTAGTCGTCGTCAACGTCAACTTACCAACCTTTGTCTTCATGATGCCGTGATTTACGTCGTCGTGCCTTGACAACCCAAAGTCAATAATCTTGATCGGTGCGTCCTCAGCTTCAGTCGCGAATAGGAAATTCTCTGGCTTAAGATCACGGTGGGCTATACCCTTTATGTCGTGGCAGTATGCGATGGCATCCAAAATATCTCGGACGAGGTTCGCTGCATCGTGCTCTGAAAAATGTCCTAGTGTAGATTCTGTCTTCGCAATAATTCGTTCGAATAATTCGCCACCGGTGCATATCTCCGTCACCAAATGCAGATACTTTGAGTCCTCAAAGACGTCAATCAGCTACGACGTATGGAAAGTTGAGAACATCGCCTTACAGCGCGAACATTTCGCACAATGAAGGAACACTCACCTGGATGATGTTGGGATGCTTCACTTCTTTCAAGATTTCAATTTCGCGCTTTAGGACTTCAATCTTCGAGATCTTCGCCTTCCGAATGGACTTGACAGCATACCATTGGTTTGTTTCACGATCCATGCATTTACGAACTACACCATAGTGTCCATGCCCTAGCTCTTTCGGGCTCACGTGATATCTAAATGAAGAGATGTCGTTGTTGGAAAAGTTAGAACGAAGCTCTCATATTGCCCCTATGTACTGGAATCTGCACACTTACTTCTCTCGTACATCTGCCAGAGCATCTGTTACCATGACAGGATCGGGATTGTCAGTATGCGAAGCTGACAAGTTCGAAAAGCTCCTTACGCTCGGTTCCATAGTGACGACACGTCTCTCTTTCTTTTTTTCAACAATTGGTTCGAGCGTTTCGACGATGGGTTCGACCTTACTGTTAGTGGCCACCTTCGCTGCTACTTTGGCACCCTCGTCTACTCGAACTTGTTTCTTAGCTTTCTTCGTGCTAACACTTGATTTTGGAGCTTTCAAAAGAAGAAGAGACAAAAATCAGCAATTGATGAAACGAAAAATTACAATCTGCCAAATTGAAGTTTCACGTTCATACCCTTTCCTTTCTTTCCCCCATTTTTGGTGCTAGAGGCTTCGTTTCCCATCCTAAAAACGATGCAGCACTATAGGAACTGATGGTTCAGGTCGGTGATTGTATGGTATATGTTATGCCGATGTTTTGAGTAATAAATTTGAGATTTCGTCGACGTTCTATCGCGCAGCTACTCTGATGATAGGTGGAATATACGGAACAAGGCGGGAAGTCGAATAGATCATCCCGAAGCAAAGAACAGAAACAACCACTCCCACATAAAGCCCCCTACGATGCCTCAGAAGACTCTTAAAACCACTACTGAATGATACGGAAAAAAGGGGTGATAGTGCGAGAATGCGGTTCTCTTTCCGAGGTCTCGGTGTTCGCGTTGCACCGGTCATAATTTGCGAAAACGACTGGGAAACAGGGAAACTGCGGGAGTACCAGGCAGCGATTTTTACCGAAGTCGACAACGTAGCGGGCGCTGTGTGTCACGGCCCGCTAGAGGTTACAAACGTAACAGTAGCCATCGGTCTGGGAAGACTGCGATGAGCCTGGTGAGATCCACACGATGCGGGTGATATTCTATGTGCCATTTTCATTTATTAGACATGACTAGGAAGAAAAATGAGAACAGACCTGAGCGAAGGGGAGCTTTGGTGTCCGTGATTTTCGTATGCAAGAAACAGCTGGATGGGAGGAAGCATGGATCGGTTCGTTGTTGGTATCCTTTTGAGCATTAGAAAGAGAAGGCGCCAAGGTAAGGCTCCTCATCTAGTCGACAACTCGACATCTTTGCTAGCACTAATCTGTCGACGGAAACGCCAAACAAGATGGATAGGCTTTCTACTCGCTCCGGTCGGATGAAAGGTGGATTCACACACGTATTCATCGTTGTTCAAGTATCGTCTGCTCTCAAAGGCTCCACCACCGTATTTCTTGAAACCTCGTAGCCAAGAAATGTGGTAGCGACCATTCCCTTCCCACCAGCTCTCCGCTTCAACCCTTTCAGAATCTGCGCTCATTACAGGTATCTGTAATGGTGTGTACGTATCGACTCCAGGCTCGGTACCGGAAGAAACAAGGGTACGATCCCATATGCCCCGAACGTTTTTCCCACTTATTGAGAGCAATTTTCCTCTCTGAGCCTGCTCTACAAGCTCAGTTGTCAGAGAAACGATACCCAGAGCAACTGACCTCACCAACATTGGCTGACCGAGAGCGGTGAGATATGCATCGTAATCTGTCCTAAACTGGTCAGTTACGATCAGCTCCCAGTTTCCCGATAGGTCGACGCCGTCGCCTGCCACTGCCCATCTTGAACCCACTGGCGTCTTGATATGGTCTGCGGTGGTGGATGGCGAATCTCGCAATACGTCGCTCGATTCTCCCAACGAGGCCTCGATCATAGTTTCAGCTTGTAGAACGACACGCTCCGTCTCCAGCAGCTTTTCTTTGACGCCCTCCGATGTTTCTATTTCTATGGAAGATTCAAGAAGGTTTTCGGACCGATAAAGCAACTTTTTCGTCCTCGCTAGAGTGTTCCGTACTTTCGATGTCATAGCGGACGAATCTTGGCGTTTCACCTTGGCAAAGCAATATTGAACAAGTCTCCAGAATGATACCTGGTCAATCAGCGATACGTTTAGACCGCATCCGAGCGTCCGTACAGATAGAAGTTTCCCTTACTTACCACTGGTAAGATTGTCCAGCTGGAAAGTCGGACAAACTTGGACCTGGATGGTTGCTTTGCAGAGGGGTTGGGAGGTTCGGTGGGTGTCCATGATGAGGAACTTGTTCGCACGGAAAGCAGTGGTGCCGACAACGCGATCCTATGCTCGTTTTGGGGGTAGGTTGGAGTGAAGGTGTAGACTGTGAATATTCTCGAAAGCAGAAAACAAGAAAATAGGCAGAAGTGCTTCATTGTCTGTTCAAATTTCAATTACGATAAGATTGCAACGAAGAGGATCCGGTCGTCTGGCAGCGATGCTGTTTTCCGGTTTCCGGCGAATGAAGTGTATTGTGGAGTACGAGATAGACGTATGTATCGCAAAGACGTACCTGTGTAAAGATCGTGTCGTGGACGGCGACAGAGCCCATGGGGGAACTTCGCTCAAAAGGGGTCGTTTCCCCAATTTGAGGGGACTTCGTGACTCGCGACTCGCGAATAGGTGTCAATACCTGACCAATGAGATCGCTGCGGTGATCTTCAAGCCTCACTGTACAGTAGTACGTTCACAAAAAAGTTCAGTAGTGCATCGTTTCTGAATCGCCAACGAAACCAAAACATGAGGGCACTTTTCCTCACAGTGAGACGGGTAACATGAGAAAACCAAGCACCCTAAACACGCTAGGAGCCTTGTCGATCTTGGCCTTGCAACTATTCACGGGTTTGACTGCCGCCTTTCAGGCGACAAGGCACATAGAACGTCGAGGCGTAATTTCTACCTTAGCGAAACAACATGGGGGATGTTTTCAAGACAATTTCAAACAGCGCCACGGAACGGTGTTGAATATCTACATGACTTCGAATAGGGAGGACGAATCTGCCGGGTCAGTGATTCTTCTTCGAGACAGGCTGCGACAGGCGACAGGTTTCAGTCTTACAGCTGTAAGGGCAGCTCTTCGAGCCGCAACGGGTATTTCGCTAACGACCATATACGGTACTGCTGTGGCAGCGTCGGGGCTCTGGATTAGAAAGACCACCTCTGTTGTGCTTGCTGTCTTCCCGGCTTGGTTTCGCTACTTTCTCCAGCCGATTTTGATCGCCTATTACTTGCCAATATTCATTGTACGTGGTCTCACCGGCCCGACACGAAAGCAGGCTAAGGCAAAACATCTCGCTGTAAAGGAGAGTTGGAAAGACGCGATCAGATTTGCAAAGCAAACAGAAAATACAGGCTACTGGCCTGTACGAATTAACGGTGCGTTCACGATTTTCCCTATTGGCATCCAGGAATGCTAGCATGAGAGATTCAGCTATTGATGTTGCCTACTCTGACCTAGTAGTTTGCTTCCCTATAGGCGACGGAGAGTTCGAGCTCGTTTCCCCTCCTTCACCAGTCTTAAGTCGAACCGAAGAATTAGCAGATGCTTTACTGGAATCTGTCGAGATGGCTCGAGAGCAAGGATTTAACGACGATGAGTCGTAGCTCTACAGGGCAAATTCTCCAAGATATGTACAAATGCGAAGAGGATTTGTGGGGTGTATCTCATATTGAATGTATGCTATCTATTTTTCTGAGACACTTAGATCTGTACCATTTATGTTAGTAGCCATAGCGTACCGTCACTTTGCTGCCACTATGTAACACCTAAACCAGTCGTACTAGAACAAACCAGTATGCGGTTTATGAATATACCGTAGGCGCAAATTTTAGTATGATAAATACATATGTTGTATTTTGTCACCGTGGTTCTTGTCACCAATGTTGTCGCCACAGCGTGTCATTTTGGTTGATTGTTGTCGTTGTATCTTTGTCATTGCCATGGTCATCCATGTCAGCTTCTTTCGTCGTTCTGTCGATTCGTAATCGTCGATGTCATCGTCACTTTGTTGAAGTCGACTAGGGAGTTGAATTTTCAGTCCCGTTCTCGTATCGAAGGTGTTGATGAGAGTCGAATTTTGACCGCCGCCTTCGACTGGTAGTCGAAGGTGGCGTTACTGTTAGCTGATAGTACTGCAGGAGGGTGTTCCGTCGATGGTTAGAAAATGCCACGGCACGCATATCATATCACAAGTATGCATGTGGTCGCACCTCCGGTAGAAACTAAATGACGTATGGGTATAAGAGTTACCGGTAGTGATATACCGTAACTGACTTGACTGTGAGCACTGCCCGGGTAAATTAGGTTATGGGCGTGGGATAAAATTGACTTGACAGTGAGCACTGCTCTCATCTGCAAGCACCAATTTCTTCTCTTTTTTGGTGCGCAGCTTTCTAGTCCCCGTGTGTATCATACGCAAGGGGAAATTTTCACATCCCGCTCGCTTTTTCAAAAATCGAGGTCCGAGGTCGCATTTAGTTACGCTAATACTTAATGGATTTCGGTCAGGTTTTTTACTTACAAATGGAACCTGTCAGCACTTTTACCGACATTTAACATCCGCGCGTGAGCCGAGCCTTGACTGAAAGTTACGCCGTGCTTGCAGCCGCATATCTCCGATACCCCTTATAGAGTTTTAACAGTACTATACCTGTAAACAGTAAAAAAGCGTAAAAGAGCATAGATCCGGGTACGGCATTCAGAGTCACGAGTGAATTGATGACGTGAAGTTCGAGCATCTTCATTTGTTTACTCGTGTTTAATAAATGACCTCGTCTCGCCAAAGTTTCCCAGAGCCGTTTTGGGATCGCGACCCTTGCGAATTTGGCCCACATAGGTTTTTTCGGTTTAGTACTATCTTCTTTCTCATCTCTTCCCCATGTTGGTCCGTCACCATGCTATTGGTACTGTCATGAGAGGCCTCACTCTGAATACAGTTCCGCAAACACTCTGCCGTGTGAGAACTTTTTCGTCACCCGCCGTTCGCCGCTTTCGTGCCAAGAAGAATACTGGGAGCTCGATTAAGTACAACAACGACCGAGCTGCTTCTGCGACTTATGATTTGGTCCCTCATCGTTATGACGACATGGACAGTGCCACTTTGCTCACGCTATCTGGTATGGGGATCCATAGTGCTCGTATTGAGATCCTGATTCGTCACATCATGGCAGTTGATTGTTGTTCGCGAGATGAGGCTACGAAGGTGAGTGAATTACGTGTCGATCGTGTAGCATCTTACCAAAGGATTCTCTCAAAAGCAGCTTTGATAGACATTTGATGTCATTGCCGCCAAGAACAGAGAAGGAATGGCTCTCGCAGCCCTTCCTTATCAGCTAGGAATCATAGCGGGTGTTTCGGCCGCCGCGTTTTCTCTCCCCATGGTAAGACCCTTAGCCACTCTTTGGTTCAATGTTTGTGAAGCTGATAGCACTGATGGCAACTGAATTTCGTGGGTATAGGTCTTTAGTTTGTCTACAAGCATGTGGTTTAATGAGCACTTTGTCACGACATCTATCCCAGAAAATGAGGATCTGGAGACCATGCTGGAAGTAGGGTCCTGGGCGTGGAATTGGATGGAGCCGCCGTTGGGAACTTTGAGCTTTTTGTTGTTAGCCCTACAGTTTTCTCGTGCCCAAATGCACAACCTGGGTATTCGACCGTACACACTCGCACTTAAGAAACGTCGGGGGAGAGCCCTGGCTGGAGCATTCCCACGTTACTCGCCCAAGATTTTGAAGGACTTCAGTGAAACGGATCCTTTGATGAAACTAAGTCGTCCGATACCATCATTCAGTTCCATTTAGGGATGGGTAATCTATGTATGGTGGATCATCCTGACAGGCAGATATAAATGAGGAAGATCACGGCTTCCTACGGCAATCGGGAGCACTTAGATACCAACTGACACTGTCATCGTGCGGCGTCAAGCTTTACGCTTAATGCTACGGAGGGAGAAGATAAATAAGAAATGACGTTAAAAAATACTGAAGTATCCATTGGCGTTCTTCTTGTGTTCTATCTTTTCCATGTCTTCGGGTGTGAAGTTCAACACAGTCGCAATAGCCCCCTCCATGTGTTCGCGAACCTCGATATCGGATGCCAAGTAGTTTACCATCAAGTTCTTGAGGTACGAGAGTTTGGAGTCTTCGTTCGACTTTTCCGACAATTGCATGATATGCGTCTGTATGCGACGGAAATTCACAGTCAGTCTGATGGACGGAGACGCCGGGATGAAGTGGTATATGCGAAACGAAAGGCGGCTTCAGACTGCGATACTTACGCTAGACATGCTAGGCTGTTGATCCTCAAAGATTTCTTTTGCTTTTTTGCGATACAACCGAAATGATTCCTTCAATTCACGGTACTTCATCTCGTACTTTTCTACATCAGTCGATTCCGACTTGAGGCTCTGCTTTTCTTTCAGTCGATCTGCCAATTCTTGTTTTTCTTTCACGCATATCTCATATCTTTGTCGCCATTGAGAAGCAACCATAGCCTGAGAGCTGGAACTCTTGAGTGCTTCATTTTCTGCCATGAGAACATCGTATGCTTCCTTCCATTGTACCTCCTGCCGCATCATTTCGGATCGTAGCTTTTCAATCTTGGAGTTTTGATTCCTCGATGCATCGGAATCTTCCTCAATCGCCGAAGCCTCATTTTGTGCTTCGATCCGTCGCTTGGCTGATTCGACGTTGCTATTCTGAAGCTCACGTATCTGTGATTCTGCCTGTTTTCGTGACATTTCTGATTTCACCCTGAATCTTCGAAATTCTTCTGCCACTTTCGTTACTTCCTTTTTGGCGTCGTCTTGGATTTTTGCCGACTGAAAGGGAGTCAAGGAATAAGGAGGCAGCTTCAAGGGTTCACCAGTATCTCGCCGTATGAAATCCGAAAGCTCTGCCTCCGAATCGAATTTCTTCCACATTTTGCTCCTTTTGGATTGGACAATCATTTGCTGGTCGGGATCATAGGTCTCGAACTCGATGAGCGCCCATATTTCTTCCGCCGTCCCTGTGGCCATGCGTTCACTCTCTTCCAGCTCTACTTTGATACGCTGACCAATACCGACTATCGTAAAGGCCATCTCGCCCCCAGTACCAATGTCAGTGCTGCCCAGACCAACTGCGTCGTACCTGTCTGACTTTATCGCGTTTTCCTTTTGATTTTCGGCTTCAGCTGGGAACACGACACGTAAGTCCGAGCCAAACAATCGACAGTCATCGTCACCGTATGCCTACCTTTAAGTCGTTTCAACTCCTGCTCCTGTTGCTCAATTCTTTCTTTCGCCATCTTGAGAAGATTTTTATATTTGGTGTTAGCATCTCTGAGTTTGGTCAGTTGGGCGGCCACCTTGTTGGTCGGGGGCGATGCCACGCCGACTACGACACTGTTCTCGAGGTCAGCAGGAGACTCCATCATCGCTTTCGTCTCTCCGGCCTCTTTCAAAAGCCTGAACTACTGTATCCCTTGTGATATCTCTCTCAATTCGGCCCCTCTACAGCTTGCTGAGAAAGATTGATTGGTTATTTACAGGCTGTGTAACCTATAGCATCCGAAAACAGTTGACTGTCACGGTCGAGAGAGGAGTTTCGCTTCTCTCCGGTTCCAAAAAATAAAGAATCACTGTCTCCTGGATATTTATGGTCCAATTGATCGAAAACATAGTTATCGCTCCCCCGAGCCTTCCCCCATTCCAAAAAGGATCTGTCCTATCGAGCCCTCTTCACTAGCTACGATCACGATCTACTACGGTAGCAACATTCAAGCAGGAACTGTGCTGTTGTGAGCCAAAAATCAACACAGTGTCCTGGCACGAGTCCTTTGTTGATCAAGTCCGTGCATTCCTTCATCAGTATGTCCAACAAAAGGATCCATTGCTATGGGTGGAGCCAATTCGATGTCATCGACTAGCCCATCAACTCTCACTGGCTGTTTCCGGTCGCAAAATGGATTCTTCGTCTTTTCTATCTACTGGGCGAAGTGGTTGATCATAATTGTACAGAGGTTGAATATCTTCCAGACGACATGACGCCCTGCAGTAGGGGCAAGCTTCCTTCACAGCCGAAACCCAATGACTCAAACACGCCCAGCAAAATACATGACCGCAAGTCCGCGAAGCTGCCGGCCGTACCCGAGGTGACCTACATATGGCACAGAGAGAAACTGAGAAGGGTTCCCTAGGATTGGAAATCTGACAAATTTCATTCGTTGCGTTCTTCTTTTCGAGATGCAACGCCAAGCTGTTTGTCCAAGCCTTGAGAAATATGCGAAGAAGCGTAGCCGATCCCTGTAAGCCAATCAGGAACGCAACCACCCCATGGCCACTAGGTTGTATCGAAGTTACTTTTCTCTTGGAATGTGACTCGTGTCGTAGCCCCAGTAACCTGTGCATGATTGTCGGATATATCCCAGTGATTAAATATTGCGCCGTATACAATCGAAAAATCCACGTAAATATAGGAACCGATCGCGGTGGTGAACCGTCACTCGACGAAACCTCAGTATGTGGGCCATATTGGGCCGCCTGAGCAAACGATCGAACCAAGGCCCGAAACCCATCTTGTAGAACCGAAATCACCCTATCTTGATAGTTGCCTGCTACTGATCTTGAGTTTCCATCCGTCTCCCCATTACGACTGGACGGTTGCGGAAAGGATATCTGACTATGAGCAACACTCCGTTCCAACATCTGCTGTCTCAGCAGTTCATGTCGTCTCTGTCGATCGGAACCTCGCAACTCATCGGGGGTGGCTGACCCGTCTCCTCGGCTCAAGCTGTTCTGTAGAGCCCAACTAGCAATGCCTAATGCTGCCAAAGCGAGAATGGGTCGATTTCGAGATGGAGCAAATTGTAGACCTGCAGCCTCCATCCCCAGACTGCGGTCTTTTCTTCGTACGACGGCAAAAACATATAGCAAGTAGGCCATGTACCACGTCTGTGTTTCTACCCAGGGGGACAGAGTATAGTTTTCAAATACGCTCTTTAGGGTTTCCTGAATCTGCCTGACATATCGAACATCTTTCGCCCAGCTCAGCAGACTTTGAGACACCAGATCGCCTGGAACTGATTGTTCAGACCCTTGAGACTCCTGTTCTTCTGTCATGTTGTGTTCATGCCTGAGAGGTGTGAATTTCTGTCGTATCACTATTTTCGTCACCACTGTCAACACTCACAGTCAATATTCCATCCGAGGCCCAATCATCTGCTTTTGTGTCGTAAATAACGGCATGGCGAAGGGTACCAACGTACCTAGCCATAATGCCTACGTAGTGTTGACTGGTAGAGATCCTTCTCCACAGTCTAATCGTGAAAAAGAAAACTATGGGTCGAACGTCAA
>Ga0194115_10004259_pt1 | contig 15550 bp, 13 predicted proteins | sample TA2MahsurfametaG_3_FD_148656 | JGI IMG/M metagenome (GOLD analysis project Ga0194115, IMG submission 148656) | Freshwater microbial communities from Lake Tanganyika, Tanzania - TA2015002 Mahale S4 surface | ecosystem: Environmental > Aquatic > Freshwater > Lake | place: Tanzania: Lake...
TGATGGGATCGAAAAATGTCTTGTTTCGTTCATCTGTCGCAATAAACAAAATCTCGCCTTCGCGCCAGACTTCTTTCGTATTATTCAGCCATTCTGCTGCCGGGATCTTCACCTCCTTATACTGCAGATCGCCACGACGGACGTGGAGAGACGACCATCCCCGTCCAGTAGCTTCCTTGTTCAATGCATGGACGATTTTGCCAGCGGCACAGTAGATATCGCTCTTGTAATGGAGAAAGTCTCGGACGAATCGTTTGTAGTAGTTGTCGATTGCTGGATCTGAAAAGTAGAAGAAATTGTAGAAGTGATTGAGGAGGCGGTTCTGATGCGATCCCGCGTTCCAGTGAATGAGTCTTGGCGAATGTAATTTAACGTCGTAGAAGACGGCAGTACGTTTTTCTGTACAAAACCGGTCCGTTCGGTTCATAAGGTCCGGTGATATTTCTCGACCCTGAAAGTGATCGAGATCGAAAACAGTACAATTCTCCATAGCTTGAATGGCGGGTTGTATTCCAACCGCCCTCAGATGATCATTGAGTGGCCCGCAGTGGATCGGGGACGTCGTAGAACGGAGACAGATATCAGCCAAGGGTTTGATCTTCGCATATTCTTCATCTTTCAGGTTGAGGATACCATGTCGTTCTCTCTCGACAAAGTCTTCCATGGTAATGATGTTGACTTTCTTCTTAAAATCGGGATGGTCGAGGTCGTAAAAGTCACCAAAGGATCTCACGTTCTCCTTCCCGATACCCATCAAGTACATGGGAGATCTCGGAGGTAGGACTAAGGTTCGTCCAGTCACGGCTGCCAAGACGAAGATATTCTCCATTGACATCCGAACGTTGTTCCAACCGCCCTGGTCAGGTTCAAACGTCAGATACCGCGTAGGCCCGTCGGATGCGAAGGGACTGACAAAGTTCCGATCCTGTTCTCCCTGTGGATCATTCCAATAGACGATTTCATCAACATTGACATCACAGGATACCGTTCCTGGTTTGGCACCGACTAAAGCCGGAGTTTTCGACATGGGTAAGCCGGATACGCCTCTTGCTAGTTGCCGTTCTGTTTTCGTACTGCCATCGAGGGATGATACGACGACATCATTGACACTGAGCGATGCTTCAACGCCACCAACAGAATCACGAGACTTGATGCAGTCGTTGTTGCGGTCATAGAAATGAATGAATGAAAGAAAGAAAGGTAAGCAAATCGAAACAAAAAAAACCCTCGCGTGCCGAACTATAAAGCGACTCACTTCCTGATTCTCCAAAACGTTAGTATCACTGTCCTTCGAAGATTGATCTGTCTCATGTTCAATCCATTCGTCACCATCTATACCCGTCCAACCCAACTGCCATTCGCGTGCTACATAGTTGCCTGATGGATACGTCCATTCATGCATCATCGTCTTTCGAGGTAACCAAGAGTACCATGAGTCCTTCATGGAATATCCCAGGTATCCCCTCATCCGGTTAATGTACCCTGTAAACGTTGAGAACCATGTCCCCGCAAAGGCACGTCCATGACTTGCTACAATCGTATCGATCATACCAAGATAATTCGATTCAAGTTTGCCCAATCCAGCCACGTCCCAATAGTCATCCAAGAAACGGATCGTGTACTTCTCCTTAATGGGGTCGAAAAAGGTCTTGTTTCGTTCATCTGTCGCAATAAATAAAATCTCACCGGTATGCCAGACTTCCTTTGTATTATTCAGCCATTCGGCTGCTGGAATCTTTACCTGTTTATATTGTAAATCACCACGACGGACATGAAGAGATGACCATCCTCTTCCTGCCGCCTCCTGATCCAATGCATGGACAATCTTCCCCGCGGCACAATAGATATCACTCTTATAATGCAGGAAGTCTCGGACGAATCGTTTGTAATAATTGTCAATGGTTGGATCTGTAAAATACAAGAAATTGTAAAAATGATTCAGAAGACGGTATTTGTGTATTCCTGCATTCCAATGAATGAGTGGAGGGGAGTGTAACTCGTCGTCATATAAGACGGTAGTCCGTTTCGATGTACAAAACCGTTCCATTCGTTTCATTACGTCTGGTGATATTTCTCGACCTTGAAAGTGATCTACATCGAAAACAAGACATTGTGACATTGCCTGAATCGGTGGCTGGATACCCACCGTTCGTAAATGTTCATTCAATGGTCCACAATGGAGGGGTGACGTCGTCGATAATAGACATATATCGGCCAAAGCTTTGAGTTTTGTATATTCTTCTTCCTTTGTCAACTGGAGGATACCATGTCGTTCTCTTTCCACAAAGTCTTCCATGGTAATGACATTAATCTTCTTCTTAAATGCAGGATGGTCTAGGTCATAAAAATCACCAAAGGATCGTACATTCTCTTTACCGATCCCCATAAGGTACATGGGTGATTTCGGTGGTAGGACTAAGGTCCGTCCCGTTACGGCTGCCAAGACGAAGATGATTTCCATTGACATACGGATATTATTCCATCCACCCTCATCTGGTTCAAAAGTAAGATAACGGGTAGTAGACCCACCAGCGGATGTACTAGAAAAGGGACTAATGAAATTTTGATCTCGTTCTCCCTGTGGATCATTCCAATATGCCAATTCATCGACATTAACATCACAGGAGGATATTGTGCCTGGTCTCGCACCGATTAAGGCTGGAGTTTCCGACATGGGTAAACCCGCTACACCTCTTACTAGTTGTCGTTGTTGTTCTTGTTGTTGTTTCTTGGTACTCTCATCGAGGGAAGTGATGACGACGACTCCCTCGTTGGCATCACTGTGTGGTGGTACAACACCATCTACAACAATATTTGTAGGAGACTTGTTCTCGTTGTTGTTGTTGTTGTTGTTGTTCTTGTCGTCTGGCTTTATTTCGTCTTTGGGATCTCGGGTAGTATCTTCTGGATTCGTCGTGACGACATTTTTTTCAGATATGGGATCATTCTTCTTATTGCCTCCCTGGAGATTATCTAGTGTTATTTTTGGGTTGATACCTTGTTTATGTCGTAAATGAATCCCCTCGGATAATTCGACGAGTGCATGTAAGGAGACTGGACTACCAATCTTCGTTTTGGTCATGGAAGAAAATTCCAATAGGAAAATGGGGAATAATGTAATCGCCGCAAGGACACTGACACTACAACCAACAATGAATATTCTTGTCCTAGTCCATCGTGTAACCATGAATAGAGATTGGATTTCTGCCGGTCGTTGGATACCGACAGCCCGTTTCGATCGGTACCGTATCGCATCGGGTGTCGTCGTCGATGAAGAAGTGGAGAACATGCTTGTTGTAGACTACCACTATTACTGAATGTGAAGGAAAAAAAGGGAGGCAAGATGTAGATATCAGGCTGGGTGGGTGGGTGGTGGAGATAAGGCTTGGAGGAACCACCAATGTAATAGTATGGTTAATCCGGCGATATCGGGTCATCAAATGCTAACTGTAACTAGGATAACTGGGAAAAAAGATGCTCGCGAGAGAGCGGATGTCTTTTGTCGTTTCCCTCCACCTTGTATTCATGTAGGACTACTATGACCTTTAGTTTTACTGGTACTATAACGTTTTCCGAGGTAGATTTTGTCGAGATTCGTCGACTTCTTGGACCATAGTTGTTGGATTTTCTGCGTTGTCAAGGTGCTTGGGTGTGTCTGTGCGGCATCATTTTCGGTTCAGATCCTCTGGGTTCGATAGCAATCGAAGTTGTTGTGAGATATGGAAGGGAAGACCATGGGACTTGTCCGAACCTTGGATTCTGTGTTTGTGCACTCGACACTTTTCTTCCATCGATCTTCCGATAGGACTCTTTGAAGAGCGCAAAGGATCCCAACAAAGCCCCATCCACTTCCCTTATCACTTCTGCTACTAGGTTCACAAATAATATCGTACATCATCTACAATGGGAGATTCCGCTTATAGTTTTTCATTGACGACCTTTTCTCGGACGGGGAAATTACTTCAGATTGAATATGCATTGAATGCTGTCGCAAATGGAAGGACATCCTTAGGGATTTGTGCTAAGGATGGTGTCGTCATTGCGACGGATAAGAAATTATCAAGTGAACTAGTTGACGCGGCACATGTACATAAGGTTGAACTAATTACCCCCTCAAGTGGTGTATGCTTTGCAGGTGTCGGACCAGATTATCGTGTTCTTGGTAAGTTACAGACAAGTATTGACTTCTTTTCTTTTTGGGTGTATCCCATATGCGTGTTTGGCATGCAAACAATCAACATTCTCGGTCGATCCTTGTCTGACCTAAAAACTTGCATCTGTGTCGTTTCCGCTATACTTTAGTCCAAAGAGCAAGAAAGTCATCTCAAGCATATTTGATGCAGTATGGAGAAGTTCAACCAGTATCACAGTTGGTAAAGCAGACTGCAGGTGTAATGCAGGAATATACACAACGAGGTGGTGTCCGTCCCTTTGGAATTTCTTTGTTATTGGGTGGTGTCGATGGGGATGGGACACCCCGTCTATATCAGATCGATCCATCGGGAGCATACTTTTCATGGAAGGCAACGGCGATTGGTAAAAATTATGTCAACGCCAAAAACTTTTTGGAAAAACGTTTTACAGAAGATATGGAATTAGAAGATGCTATCCATACCGCACTATTGACATTACGTGAAGGTTTTGAGGGTGAAATGAATTGTGATAACATCGAAGTCGGCGTCGTCAGTAATGGCAAATTCAGTATCCTTTCACCCGAACAAATCCAAGATTATCTAGATGAGGCCAACTAAACTATAAAGAAAAGAATGTTTTGTCCAATAAAGAAAAGAAGGGAAAAAAATAGTTTCTTGGAGTTTTCGTGTTTTGAGGTTTCGAATTATCGTAGTCGACACGCTGTGCCGATCATAGGTACTTCGTCTTCTAGGGACGGGTCAAAGTCCTTGAAACCAATTTCTTGTGCTAAATATTCCAATGGACGTTCACCACTGAATTTTATATTCCCCCGTTTATTTTGAAAGGTAGGATATCCATCAATCTTTGTACATATCCCCCCCGGTTGATATCCATATCCTTTGGGTGCACATTCAACGTAATTAATATAACTCCATGCTTCTTGTCCAAATAATTCTTTTTGTCGTGAACAATGGGGACACCAATAGGCACCATACATAGATATACCTTTGTCTTTCATTTGTTTGGCTAATTCAATTGCCTGTTGTGTCGATTGTCTTTGGACTTTTTTGGGTATATATACGACTTGACCCTCACGATTCTGTACAGGAAAATATCCTAATTCTTCCGCAATAATTGCAATCGGTGGTGCAGCATTCACTCTTTGTGGATTTTGAACTAACATAGTCCCTGTCGTCAAAACGGTAGTCTCCAAAAATGTCTTTCGAAAGAAGAATCTTCGGGAAACATCTTTGTGGTTGTTGTTGCTGCCAGTACGACTACTCCATGCCAAGACTTCTGGGCAGAATAATAACCACAAGAAAAGGGCAAACGCAGTATGCGTCAAGGAATAGTGCAAGGATGGTATCAACATTCTCAAGTCGTGAGCCTACTTTGCCTAGCTGTAAAGATGGTTGCCGTGATTGACAGGAAGATCTACCACCTTCCGTGATTTCTCCTCATCCGATTGACGTGACGTGTGTATGAGTCATCATTTTTTCGGCTGGTGGTCCGCACGTCGTCAGACCCATCATAAAATCGCTTCGATGGTGCTGTACCTACGATACTCATCTATGGGACACGTGGAAGTTCTTTAGAACGTCATCGTACACAGGTCAAGTTGAAATGCGCGACCTTGTCGAATTTTACTACAAGCCTCACGTTTTTTGCTCCTCCCACGGTCGACGGAGGGAGAGGTTGGTGATGATGATGAGAAGCGAAAACGAAGAAAAAAGTGGGACTACGTAACTACGCGCCGACACATCGAAAATGACCATGTGGCATTTTCTCATCACAAGCTCAAGCTCATTTTACCTGTGAACCACGAGTGGGTAGAAAAAAGCTCAAGCTTGCATCCTTTTTGTTCTTTCAAGAAAAGGATCTATATTTTACTTGTCACTTCGAACCTTCATTCGTAGGACTCTTACTTGCAAAAGTCATCTGGTTTTCCAAAAAAAGAAAAATGAAATTCTCAACTCCCGTCTCGAACGTGGCACTTGGTTTGGCAGCAAGTTTATTTACTTGTGTCTCAGCGAAGGCCATTTTGGGTGTTGACATTGGTTCCTTATATATGAAGGTTGCGTTAGTCCAACGTGGTGCACCCCTAGAGATCGTTACGAACTTTCATTCCAAAAGAAAAACAGAACAACTCATCTTATTTGATGACGGTGCGCGATTCTATGGTGCCGATGCGAGTAGTTTGTTAGCACGAAAGCCAACGAAGACTCCGGGTGCTATGTCTGTCATGCTTGGACGAGATGATGAACATCCCGCTGTGAAGGTATGTAGTAGTAATGGTATTGGCTTTTGGGATGGAAACGAAAGACGTGGTCATTTATACTCATTTCTTCTTTTTCTCGACTGTCTTCAGGTACTGACCCAACGTCATTATCCATTGGCACCGAAATTCAATGGGACACGTAATGGACTTTACATTATGGTCGATAAGAAGGATTCCTACACTCCAGAGGAACTTATTTCGATGGTATTGAAACATGCGAAGGAAATGACTGTCGCATATGGAAAGGAAAAGGGGAATGAATTTACGTCCGTCCATGATTGTGTCTTGACGGTCCCATCCTTTGCAACCCAGGCCGAACGTCAGGCCTACTTGGATGCCGCGACGTTGGCTGAATTCAACGTCCTGGGTCTTATCGATGAGAACACTGCCGCTGCACTCAATTTTGGTATGGACAAGACGATGACAGAACCCAAGATTTATCTTTTCTACAACTTGGGAGGTAGTTCGTTGCAAGTGAGTGTCATCAAGTACCACACTTATGAGGTCCCGGAAAGTAAGCATTCGAAGAAGATGAAGACTGTCGGTTCGATTGAGGTCTTGGGTAAGGCATGGGATCAAACTCTTGGTGGAGAAGCCTTCGATAATCGATTGGTCGATTATATGGCAGATCATTTCAATCGGGAATGGCGCAAGGCACGTGGACATAACAAGGATGTCCGTGATATCCCCAATGCCATGACGAAACTCCGATTGCAAGCCAACAAGGTCAAACAGGTCCTGTCAGCGAATCAGGAGATTCCTGTCCATATGGATTCTCTCTATGATGATTCTTCCTTGTCCATGCATATTACTCGTGCTCAATTTGAAGAACTTTGTGATGATCTGATGGAACGTGCTGTCGTCCCGGTCCATGATGCGATCAAGATGGCCAATCTGACCTTGGATGATATTGATGAAATTGAATTGATTGGTGGGGGGATGCGTGTGCCCAAGGTCCAAGCCGACTTGTCATCTGCGCTGGGTGGGAAGGAATTGGGTTTGCACATTAACTCTGATGAAAGTATGGCTCTTGGTGCTGCCTTTTTTGGTGCTAATATTTCTACCGCCTTTCGTGTCCGTACGGTCGGTCTCACCGATATCAACCCATTCCCCGTCAAGGTCACATTGAAGGAGTTGGAGGAGACCGAACCCAAGGAGGGTGAAGAAGCATGGTTTAAGGAAGCGACGATCTTCACAGCACGAGGAAAGCTTGGTGTGAAGAAGACGATTGCCTTTACACATGATGCGGACGTCCATTGCTCCCTTGATTATGCCGACGCGACGACTCTCCCCGCAGGTGCTGCGTAAGTACGAAGGTGGATGGACTAGTTACAAACAGAATACAGTCCCAGTTCAGAAACTTACAAATTGACCCGTCCTATCCACTGTGCCACAGATCTGAACTTCAAAGATACAATATCTCAGGCGTCTCCGAGTTCGCAAAGGAAATGGAAAAGAAGGGACTTGGAAAGCCCAAGGTTTCTTTGCAGTTTGAATTACACCAAAATGGTATCACCCACCTTGTAAAGGCTGAAGCTGCTGTCGAGGAGACCTATACCGTTCAAGAGGAGGTTGAAGTCGACGATGAATCGACTGACGCCGCAAACACAACGGAAGCTTCAAATGAAACAACTGCCGCAACCGAAGATGACAAGACGGCAAAGGCTGAGGGCGAGGATAAGAAAAACGATACTGAATCCAAGGAGGAGGGTAAGAAGGATGAAAAGGAGGCAGCCAAGGATGGAGACAAGAAGAAGGATGCCAAGAAAGAGGAAAAGAAGAAGAAGAAGACCATTATGGTTGAGAAGGTAAGAATCAGTGCGTTTGCAGCGTTTCACATGTGTTGAAAGCGAATTCACACTCAGAAAACAAGTTGTTTGGCTTTCGTCGGAAAAAACCTGCCTTTGTCGTCCAACCGGGTCAGGAAAAGAAACGTGTCCACAAGAAGACATTGTCTGTAGCAAAGTATTACGTCACCAAGGTCACACCGATGTCTGACGTTTTGTTTGCCGAATCCAAGGCCAAGTTGGAAGAACTCAATCGGAAGGATAAGGAGCGAGTAGAACTCGAGGCTGCTCGGAATAGCGTCGAAAGTTACTGCTACCTAATCAAGAACAAACTCATTGATGATGAGGAAACGGTCGCCGAGGTTTCGACGGACGCCCAACGAGAGGAAATTAGTACATTGGCGGCGGAGATGACGGATTGGTTAGACTTTGATGCCTATGATGCCGACTTGAAGACGATGCAAGAAAAGTACAAGTTGTTGTCCGAACCGGCTGAAAAGATTTGGTTCCGTATGAAGGAATTGACTCTCCGACCGGAAGCGATTGCTGCCTTGACAGATAAGTTGGGTAAGGTGGAGGAACTCATGAAGAAGTGGGAGACTGCCATGCCCCAGGTAACGGAAGAAGAACGTGGGGAAGTCCAAACCAAGGTGGACGAGGTAAAGAAATGGATCCAAGACAAGGTCGAAGAACAGGCTGCCAAGGCGCCTCACGAAGATCCTGCCTTTGCAAGTACTGATGTCCCACTTCAAACAAAGGGTATTGAACGACTTGTTGCGAAATTGAGTAAGAAACCTAAACCGAAACCTGAAAAGAAAAAGGAGGAAGCTAAGGGAGAGAATGCTACATCTACGAATAGTACGGAAGAAGCGGCAGATGGTACCAAGGAATCGACCAACGAAACATCTACCGACTCGGAAAAGACTGACGAGAAGACGAAGAAAAAGGCGGAAGAGGCCAAGAAAGACGACGAGCTATGAAGAAAGTGTAACTAGCCCTGTCCCAATAATTAGAAATTCAATCATTTTACCAGAATTGAAGTTCCTGTATGCGAACTTGTCCCTCCTATGCTAATATAGTCAACGTAGATATCGTGTACATAAAAGTAGGATAGGAGGGAGGATCTCATCCTTCGGACTGAACTTGATGCGTCCAGACATGTGAGATACGATTTCATTATCCCGTACTAACAGGAACGGTAACATTCATTTTCACAAATCGTAGGTACGGTATTCGGTATTTTGCCACGACGAGATGGGTAGGGTAGCCTGCGACCAACCAACACAACCCAGAGTGACATTCCTCCTGTAAAGCTGCTAAAGAAGACTGCGGCAACCTCTCACAACCGAGAAATCCTCCTTTTGAACCAATCCCTTGTATCTGTCTATCGATCTTGCTCCCTACTATAGTATCGCGAAATCGTACAGTGCGGGCACCGATTCGATTACTACGAATCTTCGAATCTGGAGAAGAAACCTGGTTTTACCCATCCACCGTTGAATCTCGTTGATCGTAGTCGGTATTCGTATTTTATATGCCCCCCAACCGTGACAGGGTTGTTCCTCGACTTATCGCCGTAAACGTTCGGTAGTCATCGTACGAAAGAACGTCGTTCCAACGTACTGCGATAGCTTCCAGCTGGAATGGGCGTATGTTCCCTCATCGGAGAACTTTGAATTTGCGTTCCATCCACACAAGCGATTCGGAGGCGAAGAAGACGAAGAAGGAGAAGAAGATTGTAAAACCGCGCGAAGCCCAACCGGCACCTTCCTACCGAACCTACGTACGACACGCTTGTCTTTGTTGGTCGTTTTTTTCCGACGGAAAAAGGATTCTCATAAACCCATCAATCCATCAACTGTAACTTTACAAGTCAAGAATTTCATTCAAAACCATCTATACCAAAATGACCGACTTCGCCCTCAAAGGAAAAAACGTCAATGTCGCTATGATGACATCTGGTGGCCTTGCTCCCTGCTTGTCTTCCAGTATTGCTCAATTGGCCCATTATTGGGTCGAAGCATTGAAGAATGGTGAAATCACTGGCTTGACGCTTCGTATGTACAAGGACGGGTACAAGGGAGTACTCATCGGAGATTCCTTCCTCGTCCCTGAAGGCGAATGGGCTGGTATGGACGCCCTCAACTTCATCGGTGGATCCCCCATCGGAAATTCTCGTGTCAAGGTAAGGCGTGCCGAAAAAAAAGACGACTGCGCGTTTTGTCAATGACGGTCGGTTCTGTTCGACAGTTGTGACGTTTCCTGAAAAATTCTAACTGTCGTCATCTTCCTTTGGCATGGATTCCCTTTTTTTTTTGCTGAAAACAGTTGACCAACGTCGCCGACTGCAAGAAGCGTGGATTCATCCAAGAGGGTGAGACTCCTCTTGAGGTCGCTGCTCAACGTCTGATTAAGGATGAAGTCCACGTCCTTCACACCATTGGAGGAGATGATACCAATACTCAAGCTGCTGAATTGTCCAAATATATTTTGGAACAACATGGTGGAAAGGTCACCGTCGTCGGTATGCCAAAGACGATTGACAATGACGTCTACCCCATCCGTCAATCCTTCGGTGCCGATACTGCGGCACGACAGGGTGCGATTTACTTTGAAAATGTCGTTTCGGAATCCACCGCCAACCCCCGGATGTTGATCCTCCATGAATGCATGGGACGTGATAGTGGATACCTGACTGCCAAGACAGCATTCTACTACCGTGAAAGTCTTTCCAACATGACCTTTGCCAGTCCTCTCTTCCCCTCGTCGAAGGGATCTCGAGACATTCATGCTATCTGGATTCCTGAAATTAAATTGGACTTGGTTGCGGAGGGTGCACGTTTGACCAAGCTTATGGACCAATATGGTTGTGTCAATGTCTTCTTCGGAGAAGGTACCGGCGTCGAAGAAATTGTTCGTGATATGGAATCTCGTGGGGAAGAAGTCCCCCGAGATGCCTTTGGACATGTGACATTGGCAAAAATTAATCCTGGACAATACTTTGCCAAGCACTTGGCTGAAGCCATCGGTGCCGAGAAGACCTTGGTCCAAAAGTCTGGATACTTTGCCCGATCAGCTGCCGCCAATGAATTCGATCGTGAATTGATTGGTGCATGTGCTAAGGAGGGTGTCATCTCGGCTATTGCTGGAGTCTCTGGATGTATGGGACAAGATGAAGATAAGGAGGGTGCACCTATCCGTGCTATTGAATTCGAACGTGTAAAGGGTGGAAAGCCCTTTGATATTTCCCACGCCTGGTTCCAACAAATGCTCAAGGAAACTGGACAGTTGTAAATAGAGAAAACAAAAAGGACAACGTGGTCCTTTTTGCTCGTTCTTTTTTTTGGAAGTAATCTAGTCAAAAATATAGACTGATCTTTGACAAGAAAGGAAAAATCTACATGGGAGGGGCCTTGTTGCGCTCTCCATCGACCTCATAAATGCCTTGGGTAACGTAAACCTCAAAAATAAAAATTGAAATCGATGTCCATTCCAAAAAAAAAGTTTCTTATTGTATTCATTTTTTGGTTACAAAATGGAAGTCATTTCATCGGCTCGTCCATATGCCATTTTGGCTGCCAGTGCAAGGTCGGTAGCAGAAAGTGGTACAGATCCAGTATATTCCATTTGGAGGGACCGGTCGACCATTGTGATTACGATGGTCAACATCCCACTGACATAGATTGATTCCTCCATAGTCGGGTCGACTAAAAAGGAAATCTCTCCGCCACTATGATCACCATCATCATCTTTCTTCTCCTGCTGTAATATTCCCATTGTTAAGGAGATTCGATACGTGTCAGGTGACTTCGGGGAGAGGAGAGTAGTAGAATTATTGTTTACCGATGTAATCGGTGATTGTGTCCAAAAGAGTTTGCCCTGATGTTCTGTTAAATCATCCATCGTCGGTAATGTCGTATCCTTCCATGCTGCCATACATGCTGTTAAGGCAACATCACGTAAATTCCCATCATTCTGTAATATCATCACGGTTACGACTAACCGGATACATGCCTTCCCTGTCATGAGGGTTAATTTCGATGGTAATACATCATCTAACATCCGTTGTAACCATGATTGTAGGACATCGGAATGGGATGATCCCTGATATCCACCATCTAACGTCGTTACATTCACTAATATATCACCATGATCAGGCATTTCTGGTGTTGGTTGTCCAATTTGGACTGTCATGGCACTTAAAACTTTTGTATTCCCCTGTTTAATCAATGCCGATCCTGCCGAATGTTTTAATAATGATGAAACGACGTTCGTTGACCGGACCTGTGAAAACATTCGACCATCTGGTCTTGTCTTATCATCCCAATATGCCCTTACATACCCCTCTGGATCTAACGCCTTGGATAGATTCGATTGGGCATCAGTCGGTATCTGGAACCATTTCTTAAGAAAATCATCACTAGTACTACTAGTATTACCAGAGTCGACTGGTAATGGCGCATTACCATCATCATCATTCTGTAGACTCGTCGTCGTTGTTGAGGTATCCATGTTGGAAGAGATACAATAGTACAGTATTCGTGTGTATGAATATCACAGGTGGCTGTGATCTGACCTTATGGAGGACCTTCACAGCCGTGACAATGAATGAGATACCTTGTAGTTGTTGGTTGGTTGTGGGTCGAACAGGTGAAGGACCCAAACGAATGAAATCTCCCTCCACAAATTGCCATGCTATCATAGTTATGCTACGTGAATACGATACTTGGCTAAGTGAAAGCGACCCTCCTAAACCTAGCGTACGCGTATCTTAGCTATCCGATAGGCGAACACAAACTGTATACTTGAGCCAAATGACTTGCGTAGATCTTTGGCCCTATCCATCATGTCTAGCCCTTCTTGATACCCCAACCAGTCGTTCTGCATGTTTTCATCTCACTCCTAATGCTCCTGTCGGAAGAACCATACGTGATTCCTTCGGTGGTGTTTACGTCCGAACATGACTTACAATAATGAACGAACTTCACTGCATTTCATGCTGAATGATTGAAATCCAAAAAAGGTATCAGGACAATTATTGTGAAACTGTCGGCGGCGAAAAGAAGAAGAATCAGCATTATGTGCCTCGGATGATGATGACACTCTTTGAAACTTCCACCCAAGCAAACTCCGACATCCATTACAACGAGCTACTGTCCAACTATATCCTGGAAAGTAACTGTAATTTTGTTTTGTTTTGTTTGTTGTTTTTGTCGATGGAGTATGATACCCCCATATCCACCCCCGAAAAGAAATGAGAAACGGAAAGAACAAAGTGACAAAAGTTAGACGGGGAAATTATTTCTTTTGGTGGGAGATGACGCTAGCAGGCCATTTTTTCATCATTCGAAATCTCATTTCAACAAAAACCAATCATATCATCCTACCTGTTTTCTGTACAAGGACCACCTTCTAGGAAGATACAACGTCGATGGATGACATTCCGAATCGTGGTAACTTGATGATTATATCCATGGGCATTCACATAATTCGACGTCGCACCTTCTGCACCGTCAAAGGTAAAGACATCACGACGATGACAAAGGGGGTATGCACACAGGATACATTGTAGATACAAGTCTGGACTTTGACGACTCTTGTCAATCAATTCTTTCACTTTTTGTTTGAGTGTCAATAATCGTTCTATCGTACTTCGCAGTTCGTAGAGTTCGAGACGTTCATTGAGACTAAAGGATAGATTGTCAGCGAGGTGGAATGAAAATATCATAGGCGACGACCATCGATTATTTGGAAGATCAACATCAAGATCAAGATGAGAGGTTGGGATCCATTCCTGATTTGACCGTAACATCGTAATGAGTTCATCAACAATCTTCCAGGGTAGATATTTCTGATAGACAATATGTGGCGTAGGAGTTAGGAGTGACAAATTCCATGCCATTTGATCATGTTTCCGCATCCGATTCTTCCTTGGTATTAGGGATGACGTCTGATCAAGACGGGTTCTTCTTGGTCTTCCACTTAACCTCCTTCGGGTAGATCTCGGTTCGTAATCATCATCATCATCATCATCATCCTCGTCGCTATCGTCGTCACTTCCATTGCCGTCGGATCGGTCGTTGATTCCCGTACTCCATGATGGACCTGATGACCATAATCGAGGATGTGGAATCATCATCGGTGGTCTCACCATAGGGATATCATCTCCTAAATCTCGAACCTTCCATACCAATGGATCTTCAGATATACCCTCTATACATTCAAATCGACCCTTACCGATGACGGTAAAGACAAGTTCGGAAGCGTTCCGACGTCGACGGTCACTAGAAAGGTCATCATTATCATTTCGATCATCACTATCGTGTGTATATTGAATGGTAGCAATAGTCCCAATTTGTCCCTGGGATGGACGACAAATGGAATGATAATGCCTCGATGTCATCCATGGTAGGATTCCAATCCGTACACCCTCGAAGGGTGGAGGCATAGTACTGTCGCCACCTTCTGTATCGGTATCCTGCCCAGCACGACGACGATGATGACTATTGTCGTTCTTGCTTTGTCGATTTCGTTCATTATTATAGCTTGGAGGATGACGATGATGATATTGAGGATGATTCGGATTGAAACGACGACAAGCTTCCATCTTGGGTCGTAAGTATCGAATCATACAATCATCATGTAATCGGACAGGAAGAGTCGATCCTGGTGATAGAATTAGGTAATCCAAGGGTAGAATAGGTAATTCCATTTCTCTGGGTGGTTTGGGTATCATTGGCGGATCTGTTGCAGTTGCGGTTGCTCCGAGTCGTGGATCATCTTCCATACTTGTTCGTAACGAATAGAGAGGTTGAGAAGATCCTCTCCATAGATAGGAATGTTCACGCGGTAACGGTAAAGAGCCTCCTGGAAAGACAAAAGTCTCATGATGATTTTGTGTATCGGACGAGGAATTCTCACTGTCTTCATCATCATGATGATAGTCATAATGATAATCATCATCTTCGCTATCGCTGCTTCGACTATGAGCGACTGGATAGTGATCATGGACCATATTATTATCTTGTTGCAATCAGGAGAATTCTTGGAGCGTGTGTGTGTGTGAGAATCGAGACGAAGAGAGAGATTTGTTTGTATATGGCAGCAACGTTCGATTCCTAGTGAATCTACTAGGACATAAGAAACGAGAGCTTGTGATGATGAGATGATGTCGTTTTGGTACAGTAGCGCCCTCTTCTTTCTTCGAGTCTGGGATATTTTTTGCACGAAGGAGAGTTGGCGATGATTCTTGACAGCACAGACAGGAAAACAGACAGACAGCCGATCAGACAGACAGCAGATCAGACAGACAGACAGACAAGGTTGGAGTCCGAAGTGACTCGCGCCGGAG
>Ga0194115_10004262_pt1 | contig 15544 bp, 12 predicted proteins | sample TA2MahsurfametaG_3_FD_148656 | JGI IMG/M metagenome (GOLD analysis project Ga0194115, IMG submission 148656) | Freshwater microbial communities from Lake Tanganyika, Tanzania - TA2015002 Mahale S4 surface | ecosystem: Environmental > Aquatic > Freshwater > Lake | place: Tanzania: Lake...
CCTTCTGGGGTCCGTTGCCCCCCCCCCCCCCCCCTAGGTTTCTTTGATGGTTTCCAAGATTAACGGAACGGGTATCAACGCGATCTTTGCTGTTCTTGGTCCACTCCCTCAGAGGTATCGATAACCGCCTTCACGGCTTCAGTCTTGTCATGGATGATGTATTTGACGTGCTTGGAGCAAAATAGACACGTCGATCGTCGCGTCCTTTGTTTCTTTCGTAGTAGAGAAAAGGACTTCTACACAGAATGTTCCTGCCGAATGCTCGGCATTTTGATGTACATACGGCCACAAGATTGTTTGGGATGGGTCCAAGATACAGACATCTCTCTTCTTTTCGCAGGTCAAAGTTGGGAGCGATCCCCGATCGAAGTTGTAGATCATCACCGTCTGCGCGATTGAGCGCGGTTTGGACAGACAAACGGACACATTGTGACGCGGAACTTAGACCCCTTAGCGTAAATTGTGAGACTCAATAGGCATAGACATACACGCTACTCTTCAAAATTTAGCAAAGGGTGACAAAATTCGAAGTGTCATCCTTTCGTAGACATCAGCGATCTTCGGTTCTGGTCCGGGATCGTCGATGGCGAATGCTTGTCAAAACGAGAAGTACGAGCCCTTGGATGCAATCCGGCAAACATTTGTTCCTTCGATCGACAACAGTATCATCTCTCAATTGGGTTCTCCAGAGGACGCACTCTCTTCCTCTCTCTCTCCCTATCTTCCAGTATTACGATGGCCTCATGCTCCCTCCTGCAACGGGTCCACATCGGCTGCGTCGCATCTACACTACCGTCACTTGGGTTCCCTTCATTGTTCGCGGCCCGAAGGCAGTCCACCGCCGCGGTACAGGTAGAAGATCAGTACCTGTCCTCCTCTAGATATGCGTCTGTGGATCCTTCTACTGGACGTCGGAGTCAACGACCCATCTTTGTGGCAGCGACACGTCAACATGTTGGAAAGACGACCGTAAGTTTAGCCCTAATGAGTGGGCTTCAAAAACGATTCGACAAGGTCGGATTCCTCAAACCAGTCGGTCAACAGGTACGTATCGTTCTTTATCACTCTATCTTGTTTCCCGCGATTATTTATATACAAAGCATATCCATTCACCATCTTTCTCGTACACCATCCTGTACATTAATAGCATGTGGAGGTGGTAGATTCGTCGAATCACAAGTTGCGTGTCGACAAGGATGTCGTTTTAGTCCGGGAACATTTTCATTTGAATCACATCGATTATCGATACATGAGTCCTGTCATTATTCCCTCACGATATACAAGACAATTCGTCGATGGAGAAATTAATTTTGAAGATCAATTAAATCAAGTCCATGAGGCAATGGAACATGTCCAAGGTGCATCTGATATTACCCTCATTGAGGGTACCGGACATTGTGCGGTGGGAAGTATCGTCGGATTGAATAATGCCAAAGTCGCTGCACAACTTGGTGCAGATATGGTCCTCATGTAAGTATCGAAATACGAAGACTACGGCATGACGAGACGACGATATCGTTTGGATTCTCCCTCACTAAGATTTGCATGCATTCTCTCTTACGACTACCGCGCTCTACCACGCTGTCATTGAATGATGTACAGTGCGAATGGTGGACTAGGGAAGGCATTCGACGAGCTAGAGCTTAATCGAGTCTTATGTCAACATTATGGTGTCCGGATAGCCGGAGTGATCCTTAACAAGGTCATCCCATCGAAACTCAAGGAAATCGAAGAATACATGGGCAAGGCGATGCGTCAAGCTTGGGGTGTTCCACTCTTGGGATGTATCCCCGATCGACCCTTTTTGGGTTGTCCAGCCTTGGCCGATTTAGAATTACTCTTCGATAGGAAACTTTTGTGTGGGACAGAACATCGTTTCCGACATTACAGGATAGATGATATCAACGTCGTGACGACGAATTTATCTCGATTCTTGGAAAATATGAGATCGAAACCTGCCCGGACCTTGTACCTTTGTCATTGTACACGAGATGATATTATTGTTGGATTCCTAAGTGAATTTGAACGTCGTCGTCGTGCCGAGGGTGGATTTGAAGCTGCCCTTTTGATTTGTGGTCGGGATGATAAATACAAGGTCTCTCGGGAAGTCCAAGATATGATGGTCGGTGTCGAGGGTGCACCGATTATGAGTATCCCCGTCCCGACTCATGATGCGATGAAGGCAATTTTACATTTTACTCCGAAATTGAATATTGATGATACGAATCGTGTCACCGCCGCAGTCGGTCATTATGAACCCTACATTGACTTTGATGAATTATTACGTCGAACACGAGCATCCAATTCATCCTTTAATGAACCAGGATTATTGTCACTGGAAGAATTGAAACGAATGTAATGATATTCGTCATTCTTGTTTGATTAATTTTTATTAATTAAAAAAGATACCAATGAACCTTTATTTCGTGTCGCAAAGCAGCCGTACCAATAGCTCTTCGACTCAATGGACTCTAGAGAATGCGACGGTATGTATGATGGCGGGAGAACTATGATGATACGTATGAATACTCCCAACGATCAACTCGAATTTGATTAGTCGGATGGGTCATCAATCGATCCGCATGATTCTGAAATTTGAATTTCGCTGAAATTGGAAAAAGCGATCACAACGGTGCCATGCGGCTTGTGCTTTTCGACGTCTTGATCCCCTCTTTGCATTACTGTACCATCATGCCAACCTTGATTGAGGTCCCCGTGGGACAACTACGACAGCAACAACAAGGACAGCAACAACAGCAGCAAGAGCAAGAAGAAGATGACAGCGAAGAAAGCGAACAAGACGACGATGATGAAAATGATGAGACCACAGTGTACGATCGAAGTATGACTCTTGTACTCGATGATTCTTTGACTGTGGTTGGTGATTTTGGATCATCGGAACGTCGATCTACGTCACTGGTCAGGCAACTCCCCAACAAAGCATCAGATGACACTCAACGTGAAAATAGTTTAGAAGATGGATCGATAACAATCTTGTCGGATACCGATTTCGATTGTAAGGGTATGACGGCAGAACTCCAGTCACGAGGTCGGTCGGAAGAATCTAGTCTTCTATCGTCAGTACCAATCCACAACCCTCAAACACAACCCACCATAGGAGGAGGGGAACGATTGGTAGATCTTCCACGACGACGATCACCTCTACGTACAGTAACAATAGCAGCAGGACCGAATGAGATAGTATATCGATCCCAACATGAATCCTTCGTCAAGACCACGATACAAAAATTCCATCATTCCCATCCAGGAAAACTCAAAGATTACCGTTCTCTTACAAAGGAAGAACAAACTCAGGAACAACGACGAGTTTTGGCATTACTATCAAGACTTAAAATTCTTGGAAAGAAGGATGGTCGAAATGAGGAAAATGTATCCCTGTCGCATCATTCCATCATCCATCAACGAATGGGACATGTCCATACAACAAATCGTCCTACCGAAAAGCCTGTGGATTACGATTCCGATTCGGATACTCAGCACCAACGAGACTACAACGACGACGACGACGGGAATATTTCATTCGCGATGCCAGATCAGGACTCTCCCAAAGATTCACATCATCGTTTATTCCATCACCAAGAATATGCCTCACCGATCGAGATTGCACGTTTTGCTAAGGATACTATTTCACCAGTCAGCCCCGAATCCAGTCTCATCGAAGACCATGTGTATGGTGGTATGGAGAGCGCTGCCACCTATAGACATACAATCAAACGACCAGCCACCTTGAGTGCCAAACGAGGAACTGACCTTGTTCGGATTCGATTCAATGATGATGATCATCATCCACACCAGACTGGCTATGACGAACACCAAGATGCCGACTCCGACACGGATGATGGCAATCTATCCTCGAGAATGGGACGACTTTCAATTGAAGCAGCTGGAATACCCAACCTCAAGGAAGATTTCTTTCCTGCTTCACAATCCCCGATCAGTCCCCATCTCACCTATGATTCTTCGGAGGATGACGAGGAATACACCAACACAAGAACTCAACCTCAGCTTCGTCGGCCGACTGATGATACGATTCAAAGTTGGTCGACGTGTAAGGCTTCGGAACGACAATCCAAATTACGGACCATGCCAGCTCATGTTGGAATGAAGGCGGGTGCTACTTTTCATTTGGAAAAACTATGTGTCCAACGAAGTGAGATCGTCGTCGATCGCAACAGAGCCCACAATGGAAAATCAACGGTTCGACGCCTTGTCAATTTTCCAGATCCTCTTTCCAAGTATCATTCCAAACAACGAAGGGCCTTCAATGATGTTTTTGAGTCATTCCAACGCTCCGAGCAAGAGAGTAAACACCAAACATTTGTTGAGACGTCGTCAGTGAATGTGTTGCTTTCAATGTCCTACGAGCAGATTTCAGACCTTTGCCTGAAGTTGTTCTTGGACGACGAAAGTCATCCACGAAACCCACCTGCTCGGGGTAGGGATGGCGCGTCTTCCAAAACGCTGTCACCACTACAAGGCCAAACATTGATAGTAGCACGATCCAAGGAAGACTTGATCCACTGGGAACGCGCCTTGCGAGAAGGAACGGGATGCTCGGTGTACAACATCGCCACAGCTCCCCTCTCGGAACGAGTACGCATTGCCACAGCGGACAAGGCAACGAAGTATGATGTTGTATTGGCGACGTTCGATGTGCTAAAGTCGCCGGATACGGCCATACCTGTGGACAATAATGGATATGCTATAATTCCTGGTTCCTACTCCTCCAAAGAGGAGGCTACTAGCTGGATGTCAAGTCGAGGTGGATCGTCTCAGGCTGGTTCTCGACCGCAAAAGTGTGTCCAGCTTTCCGTATTGCACAAGATCAATTTTCGAAGAGCCATCTTTCTAGATGTTCTTGGTCGCAAGTCGTTCTTGGCCAAATTTGGGACTGCCCGTGCCAGAGCCTCAGCTACACTCCGCGCGAATTCAAGAATTGTCTTCTTCTGCGAATCGAAGGCTGATGGTACCTCGGCGTTCCAAGCACTAAAGAAGAGTGATAGTCGAGCTCAAGAGTCCTTGTGTGACGTCCTTCATTTGGTATCCCAAAATCGAGAAGGTGAGTCTGACGATAGTAGTAGCGATGAAGACGAAAAGGACGCATTTGCATCGGCGACCTCCCGTTTGGAACGCTGTATCCTTGACATCAAGGACATACTCTACGGACCGGAAACCATGAAATAGACAAGATTCCTTCGAGATGAATTGTAGGTGGTACCATCTGACAATATTTCTATTCTATCTGTTGGAGGCTTACCGTTCGGACTCGGGAATTCGCAGATGCAAAAGTTCAAGAAACGTAGCCATCATAATCGGAATGACAGCCCCGAAGCTATCTCCTGTGTTTCGTCCTAGTCTTCCGACAATGAGCATTTAAGGCTTGAAAACACGTATTGCTGAACATTCAACAGCACACACGGGACAACGAGATATATTGTTCCCACATGTGATACAACAGATTTGATGCCCGCATGGCGTGAAGACACAACTGATCGTTGCATCGTAACAAATGATACAGACATCACTGTCTGTGGCACTTACAGAATCTTCCTCTGGCCCTGGAGCAATGATGGATGGGATTTCAGAAATGTCAATCGAATCTTGCCGTGACGGTGCAGTAATCGACCCACGAGTCGAAGAATCCAAACCCTGTTCCATGACGGCAGATTCTGGTAGAATCCGTAGGACTAAATCTAGGTTGGCAGTCAATGTTTCGATGGAAAGACTTTTTTCTGCCGATAGAAGCATCCGTTTCTCAACGACTAAGTACCGGACAATCCCAATATTCCGACTCCCCATGGCGATGCCTAATAGGGACCGTCCCTTACTCGTCAAGATGGGAGTATAACTCCCACCAACAGAACCACAGACCTTCCCATTACTTACTCGAATGGACCGTAAGGGACAACAATGTTCATCGACAAGCCATTTCAGGACGTCAAGATTGCCCCCCAAAACCGCACACTGCAAAAACAAATGAAATGGGGTGACCCATGTCGTAAGTGGTGAGAAATTCGCCTAAGCGTGGTGGCATACACTCATTCTTGCCAAGTGCTTTATGGTACTTACATGAACAGGATAACTGTGATAGTGAAGGAGACCAGGAAAACACACGCAAAAAATAGAAAGCGTCGGAGATCGCGATGAGGTTAGTCCATAACAAAATGGCATCGTCATCGCCGTCGGTGGACGGCGGTACTATGACACACTTACAATAGTTCACCCTTGACATTCGCAAAAGGGGTAGTAAGGTTGATATTTCGAGTCGAATAAAGGGCCATTGCCTTGTCATGGTCACCATCGAGTAATGAAAGTCGGAATTCCGAGCACAGCCAGTCACAGGCCTTGCAAATCGTCACGGTCGTTTCATTCTTGATGTTATAGGTCACTGGAAGCATCTTTGCTGGCCATTGTATGCTGCAGTTCCCACAAATACATACCCCGCAATTTCGGCAATGACATGCACGGCGGAAGACAGTAAAGGGTGCATCACAAATGATACATGTAGCGTTCGATGCAAAGGGGTGCATTTGGGGCGGTGCCCAGGCCTTTGCCAACGAAACAGCTTGTTGTTGGGTAGGTACCGAAAAGGCTCGTAATGATTTGGAACTTTCTTGGACATTATTCGCTTCAAGGGCCTTTTGGTTAGTATTCACCGTTGCTACCCATGACTTTGTACTTTCCGAATAAATGACAGACCATGGAAGTAAGGTTCGGGGAACAACCGACCCACTCACGGTGGCAAAGTCAGCACCCGATAAGCTGTATGGACCTTTCACGCTGGGTGTGTTCCCAAAGAGGGTCTCCATCACATTGTTAGCTCCTCGAGCGAAACCAGAAGATAGCTATGTTTAGAAAAGAAATGAAAAGTGTAGAAGAAGTGAGGGAAAAGACGACAACGACATTCCGAAAGTAAAACACCCCATCCATACTATGACAGACCATTTGTAATCCAGGAAGAGGAGTATCTGGAGTGGATGTGGCCACACTTCTGTTTCGAGATTTACTTCCCGATCCTGATTCGGAGTTAGAAGACTCGCGGCGTGGAGTGGACAAGGTGGCATTTGTCGATTGTGAAGTGGGTGGCGGTATGGGTGGGCGCAGGGAACTTTCTCCACCAAATGATGGCAAGGATTCCCCCTGTATAGGCTGCTCTTCCAGTTGTGCTCTAGCAACTGGTCCGGAGTAGGGTTCCGATTTGACGACATCTCGGAATGACACTCGGGCGGGCATTTCTGGGACGGCAACCATCTCCTCCAAGACGGTCACTGGTGTGGCGGGTACTGGTTCACTCCTTGATCGTGTGGAAGATATAGACGCTCGGAATGGCGAAGGTTCATGAACAGCGATCGCCACTCCACCATTTATATCATAGTCGGGTTGATTCGATTCATGTTCGACTATCGTCGCATGAGCTTCATGAGGTAGAAGGAACTGACTCGTATTTCCCTCATGTTGCTGTTGCTGATAGTCAGATTCTTCAACGATAATATCTGCCTCAGCTATGGAGTCATGGCGAGAATGATTCGCATCGAAGTGATGGTGCGAGCCTGATGGTACCCCGATGGCAATATTGAAATCAGGACCCACCAGTTCTGCCTCGGCGGAAATATCTTCAATGTATGCAGAGGGATGTACATCATCCGAAACTTCAATCACCTCTGCTTCACCTTCATACATATTATAGTGAGCTGAAGTAGTACGTCCATGGTCATGGGTCTCCATCGGCCATCTGTCATCTGAAGTAGAGGTTGGATGTGGTTTCGTGACAAAGGTCGATTCGGGAATAAAGGCCGCGTCTTCTTCCATGAGGACCTGGGCTTGTCCACTTGTGGAAGCACTCCAAGCTTCTACTGTCGCCTTCTCCATGGGACCACTCTCAATGACTGCCACCTCCATTACCTGTCCGCTACCAACGGATGCGGATGAGTGATTTGTCTGATAGGTGGTGGTGGTGGTTGCGGCGGCATAAGGTGTAGCAGTAGCTGAAACTGCGTAACTGTTTGGATCACTCTCCGCGACCGCCACGGATGCGTGACTTGTCTGGTATGCGGTGCTGGTGGTGGCGGCATACGGTGTAGCAGTAGCTGAAACGGCGTAACTGTTTGGATCACTCTCCACGACTGCCACGGATGCGTGACTTGTCTCGTATGCGGTGCTGGTGGCGGCGGCATAAGGTGTAGCGGTAGCTGAAACTGCATAATTGTTTGGATCACTCTCTACGACTGCCACCCCCACTACCTGTTCGCTGGGTAGAGATTCTTCGTAGGTCTGGTGGTAGGTAGTCGTATAAGCGGCTGATGTTGCGGGAACGGCATAACTGGTAGCGTAACTGGTAGCATAACTTTCTGGCATGACATGTCCACTAGCCTGATGTTCGTGGCCTAATAGTAATGCTGGAGTAGCCTCAATGAGGAGCTCGGATGGATGGACATCATAATCAATGACTGCAGCTATGGCATCCCCATGTGTCACGACAAGTTCATCTTGTGATTGACCAGGAGATCTTGCCGGTGGTTTACAATCCAAATCGCCACCATCCTCCTCCTCATAGATGGCCGTTGTCGTTGTCGTCGTTGCGGTGGCGATGGCAACTGCGACGGCTGGTTCTGCTTCCACTTCGACTTCAATCGTCGCCGTCGTCGCTGCCGCAACCGTTGCGGTTGTGGCTGGTATGGCAGATACCTTTCTTGTATCCTCCTTCGTTACTACCTCCCAAGGTTGTCTGACCACCGGTACCGCCGCCGCCGCCGTATAGGATGATATTGGTGTTGTTGTCCATGATTCTGCCTCATGAGTCCCGTCATTTGGTTCTGTTTCCTGATCTAGACAATCTAACGAGGGGTATAAACTACTTGACGTATTATTCCCCCGTGAGAATACGTAGCTTCCAGCAAAATCCGTCGTCCGTCGTGGTGATATGGATGCTGCTGAGTAGTTGTTGAACTTTTGGGAACCATAATTCCGACTACTACTACTACTACCAGTCCTCGTTTCAAATCGACGCGTCGTGCGGAAGATATCCATGGCATCCCATGGTGGTAAAGATTCTGCAGGTTCTGCTGTTGCTGTTGCAACGGCATACGTCGTCGGACGAAGATTTTCCAAGGTAAGTGATTCCCGTCTTTGACTTTCGACGTCGGCTAAACTTCTGGAGGTTGTTGTTGTCGTTGTTGGTGTCCAAGTGTAGCCGCCTGCCCTCACTTCTTCTCCTTCCGCTCGTGAGCCATTCTGATCATCGTAATACGAATCCTTGGTCAGACCACGATAGGAACCATTTTGAGACATGTTGTCCACTTGGTAGTAGTGCCCACTACTATGGTTGGGGTCTCATGAGGCCGAAAGTCTGATGTCTATATTCACGATGCATTCGTCGTTGCAGAGAACTCTACGGGCAGGGGCAGGGCGGGGTGGGGCGACCTTCGAACTTCCCACAAAGCGATTCGGATGTCGGAAGTTTGTCTTCTGGGGGTTTGAGGCTGTCCCTCCCCATGTTGCTACCCCCTGGTTTAAACCCCCCTTTCCCGTACCCTTCGTGCTGCTAGACTAGTTCGACTTTGTTCCCCCTTTCCGGTATCCTTCGTTCAACTAGACTAGTTCGACCCATTCAACGAACTTTTTACGATGCAGGTGATTCTGGAACCTCCCATTGGTGGTCTACATCCAACACGTCATTGACAGTGACAGATTGGAGACAAATGGACGTCGCCGAACTGTCAAATCGCCGAAGAACCTCACATCAAGATCATCATCCTATCAAATGTGCTTTGATTTCATTTGGTCGTTGGATCCATTTCATTTTGATCTTCTATAACGGTTCTTGTTTTTATAGTCTTGCGATTTCTTTCACTCTCGATCGAATATCTCATTTTCCACCTGTCCAAGCTATATCACGACGAAGATGCCCTCCACGTCGTACGTAGTACTACTGTACCTGGTTATGCTAGCCGTCGTGTCGGTAAATGGTTTGTCGACAACGACGATGACGAGACGAACATCAATGAGGACTACAACGAGAACACAACTATATTACCATTACTACGCAGGAGGGAATAATGGAAAGGGTGATAGCTACAACACCAACAAAAGTAACTGGGACAACAGCAACAACAACGACCGACGTGTCATAGTGCCCTCCGCACGTCCAATCTCCTCACCTCCAGGATCACTTCAATCCTCACAATTATCTTCAGCAGACGAATTCTTACAATGGGAAGCTGAAATTCAAGAGTCAGCCATTCGTGGGATGGATTTGCAACGCATTCAAGAATGGCTTGATAGTGACGACAGCAACGATACTATTGGAAGAAGAGGGAGCGACGGTACTACGACTCAACGAGAAAATGGATGGAAGGTTGCGACAGCATCAGGCGTCGTCATGGCTCTGGGATGTAATTATGTCACACATTCCGTCGTTTTGTCACTCTTGACATTGGTCGTCGTGACGTGGGTGGCATTGAAGGATCCATTAGATGATGGAGATGGGTTGGTTGGACCGATGGCACGGATATTAGGCCGGACGACGTTAGATTCCTATCAAAAGATTAAGCCCAAATTAAAATCGTTAGCACGTGCAGCGATACAAAATGAAGATCGGATTGCAAAATTATCAACCCAAGTCAAAGAATTATCACAAGAAAATCAAGCCTTACGATTATATCAACAACGAAGAGAATGGATTGATGCGAATCAATCTCACTATAGTTTAGAGGAACTTAAATCGATGGCACAACAGGTCCAACAACAATCCTATCCTACCAGGACCTTTGCCTATTCCACGCTATCCAAACAACAACTAATGATGCGACTTCTTGAAGTCGGTGCGCTACGGATAAATCGAATTCCCTAAAGAATCATGGGTCAACCCACTTTGGAGGACAGTAGAGTAGACAGAGATCGACTTCGTCGTTTTGCATGATGAAAAAGAAATGATGTCATAACTAGAGAGGCACTTTGCAACCTCTACGAGGTACAGAACAAGACATGCTGGTAGTGGTTCCAAAATCCTACTTCTTCCATCCTACGACTACTACTTCAGGGCATAGACAAATTGGAACTTATGACGCCAAAAAACAAGACTTGGAAGAATGGTTCTAACTGAAAAACTACTTCTTTCAACACGTACGATCACTTTAGCGCATAAACTTAACTTGGAAATAGGGCAATCCTATGATGCTGCCTTATTGGAAACATCTTCACTTTGTATTTTCTGAACCAATTCCTCCAGTTCATCAAGGGACTGTTCTCCTGGATATAACTGTCCTTGAATTTGCCACGTGGGGTATCCAGGGATTTGTTCAGCCTTACAGAGTTTCGTTTGGGAGTTCACTCCATCCTTCGAACATTCAACGTAGGGGATTCGACCAAAGGCTTGTTTTCCCAATGTCTCCTTTTGATCGAAACAATGAGAACACCAATAGGCACCATACATTTTAGCATCCAATGCTTGTAACTGATTCGCCAATTGCATAGCCCGTGGAGAGGATTCCGTCGTAATATCTGGTGGTCGATATAGTTCTCCTTCTGCTGGATTTTTCGTCGAACTCGACGCCAGCAAGGTCGAAGTCGCCAGGGAGAAACCAGAAGATGAATCCGAATCGGTACTACTGGCACTGATAAATAGTAAAATAGCACCCATAGTCGAAGCCAGGAATCCAGCAGTGGGACCATTCCCTCTACTCGTTTTGGGGAGACAGCCCCCGATCCATGCCAACTTCGCCAAGACAACACTACAGGTAGCCGAAAAGAGACAGTAGGGACAAGATGCTTGAAGGACACCGAATAGAATAATCATAAGACCGACTGAGAAGGTCCCCATAGCAGTGGTAATCGAAGTCAGGGCGACACGATTCTGAAGATCGTCCTGAGGTTCATCGTCCAAAAGGGGTTCAATTGCCAATACGACGACTGCCGTATACGCCAAGAACCCTAACAGGGATAGTGGTATATCCGTGTATGGTAGATTCGAGTAGGAACCCTGTAGGACACTTTGACATTGACCATCAACACCACATAATGAATCAATTCCCCCCGACATTTTTTGATACGTGAGGTATCCCGTCTCGACGGCACCCGCCATTGCCACACCTGCCATAACTTTCCGAAGTTGCGGTAACCATATCACAGGTGTTGATGATGATGATATATCTGTAGTTTGTTGTAAAGATTCATCGTCCTCCCCCCCGATGGGGATCAGTTGTAGTTGATGAGACGGTGGGAATGGCGACCTCAGCTGATTCTTCGCGAAAAACATCGTAGTTGAAGAAGATCTTGAAGAGAATCGTCCTCTGCTGTGAATCATCGAAAATGCATCACTACTATTGGAAGCAATAGTTGACCAGACTAAAAATCGTATCACTCTATTCATTTTCCGGATGCTTTATCCTTTCAGGGATTGTGTTCACAGTCAATGTGAGGGTGGAGTACTAGATAAGGGTGTAAAAGAGGCAGGAAACCCGAAGGCATCTTCTCACAGTTCACTGACGACGGAAGGCTCTGGACGTTTGCAGGCAGTAGTCGTGTAGGTCCCGGTCAGTCGAATGACGTCCTCCTACGTACAACTGCTATGAACACTTCATACCAGTATACGTATGCATACCAATTCGGTCATTTCCGTAATTTCGAAATCCTCTACAGTAGTTGCGATCCTAGACCCATTCTTGTGCGATACTAGTGTGTCAACAGCAACATAAATCTAAAGTTTAGGCGACGGTTGATCCACCACAATGTCTCCGCACACCTTGTGATGGAACTTTTCTCATCATTCTCTCAAGATATCTTCAAAGGACCATGCTCCTACGCCGCATTGCCATCTTGAAAGTGAGGCTTTGAGATCAATCGAAATGGTAAGCCTATTCATACGGCACCAGCAAACGGATCCCTGTTTGGGTACTAGAATGTGTTAACCAAAACTTCACCGGTAACCATAATTCGATCAGTTGAAGATTTCATTCACAATAGCGTCAATATAGTAGTGTATCGTTTCGCTCGATGCAGCGTGCGATGACATCAGCGATTACAGGTCGCGAATCCTTTCTCTGTCAGACTCGGTGCCACATGTTCCTTCGACCTTCGTCGTCCCCTTCATTGGTTCTTCCTAAAATTTTGGGAAAGTTTGCCTGCTGATGTCGCTCATTGCACTTGAAGTTGAAGGCAGTATTCCCCCCTTAAAGATATCAATCATAAATATTTATCACAAAATTAGGGGATAATAAGGGGTAAGAACAGTACGTCATACAAGGGGCGCATACGCCCGAACGGTTCTTCCGAGCGTCGCCGGGAACTTCCGCGTCACTTGCAATCGTGACGCGAGGCGCGTCGATGCGAAGAAGCGTTCTTCGACTTGATTTGTGATCGATTGCCCCAGTGCGTCGAAGGTTGCACAGCAACGTCCACTCTAATCTCACCCCCGTACGACGAGACAGATCGGAAGACACACTTTGAAATTGATTTAGTCACAGAAAGCGCATGGTTACGGTATTATGACGAGGAAGAAGGCTGTTTCCTTTGAACTTGCAAAGACCCGATACTTTGGAGAGTTTTGTTCGACAGTTGAAGACCTCAAGTCGAACTGGTATTCAGAACATGAACTTCAAGAGACGAGAGATGAGGCACGGATGTGTGTCGTCGCACTTCATGCTGCTGAGGGGAAACTAGATCGTGTGAATCCGACTCAATTCTGCCTCCGGGGGATTGAGAAATTTGCCAATCTAGCTAGTAAGGCAAGACTCCGACGTCTCCTCATGACGTCGATCCTTGGACAGCAACAAAAGAGGAAACGATCATCATCCATGGACGAGTGCCGTACGACGCTCCCTTCTTCTGGATCAGATGAAGAATTAGCCGCACTGTCCAGGTATCTTACTCAACCGTCACGAGACTTGGCCTATTCCTTTGGCCTTTTGAACGCAGCCAAAGTGAGTGAACAGGAGGAGGAGGACAGTAGTAATACTGGAGACGACGATAGTGATTCGACATCTTCAGCAGAACATGAGAAGAATGAACAAGTGGCAGCATCTGCACTCTTGTGTATGTCACCTGGCCCCATACGATGTACAACCGACCCTTCCGTGGTTGTAGGTCTCCCATCATTTCCACCTACCTCATCCAAGTCTTCATCATCTTCATGCATCAGTCCAGATGATTATCTGCCTTCTCCTCCTAGCAAACGACAACGAGTCACGTTAATCGAAGAACCAGCACTTGCCCGAGAAGTTCATATACACCGATAGCGATTCACAGAGAGCATCCTATCATTTTTTTCCAAAGACCTAATGTGTTTTTTTTCCGATTCTTTCCCCCCGATTGTTTATTTTTCCAAGGAAAGAAAAATTCAGCTATATAGATCTTGTCATCTCTTCTATGGTCATGTTTCCGAATAGATCCCTATTTGATTGTAAGCCACAGTACGTGATCACTCTTTATCTTTCGATGACAATTCCTCCGTTCCGATGCCACGGTGAGACAATGGCGGTCACCGATCATACAATGTGCAGTTGTAGTGTTCGACCCCCAACCGGAGTTAATGGAAAAACCTTGGTTCACATCTCCTTGCCTCTCCGGATGCAGAACAGTTCCCGGTTGGAGATCCTCTGCTAATTATTTTCTACGATGTGTACCCGACCTTCCACCCATTGTACCATCGGCCATGATTTCAGCATACCGCAAACGATTCCTTAAGCTACGAGTTTTGCCATTTGAAGATGGAGCAATATGGATGACAGAGGACGTCACTTTCCCTCTTATCTAAAACTCTATGTATATATATTTGTTTTTTGTGCATTGAAGCGAGCGAGTGACATCACGGTTCACGGGTTAGTAACCATAGTCCGGAGGAGTAGCGTCGTCCGTGTAGTAGTCATCGGACGGAGCTTTGCCTGAGGTAGGAGTAAGTCCCTTGGATGATCCTTTTCCACCTTTCGATCCTTTCCCTCCCTTACCACTGGAACTTCCTTTGGAACCCTTACCGCTGCTGTCGTCCGAACCACTTTCGGGCGACACTTCTTCTTCCTCTTCTTCGCAGTCAAAGTCAAAGTCTACAGAAGCAGATCCCGATCCCTTCGTACCTTTGCCACTGCCCTTACCAGAACCAGATCCTGAAGCAACAAAGTCATCATAGTCACCAGATCCGGAACCAGAGAAATCTCCTTTTCCTCCCTTGCCGGAACCAGACCCTGAAGCAGAAAAGTCATCGTAATCTGCTGAACCAGAGCCAGAGAAATCACCCTTTCCGCCTTTTCCTCCCTTGCCAGAGCCTGAACCTACAAAATCATCGTAGTCGGCAGAACCGGAACCCGAGAAATCACCCTTCCCACCTTTTCCTCCCTTGGCAGAACCGGAACCAGAGAAATCACCCTTCTCACCTTTTCCTCCCTTCGCAGAGCCAGAGCCAGAGAAATCACCCTTTCCACCTTTTCCTCCCTTGGCAGAGCCAGAGCCAGAGAAATCACCCTTTCCACCTTTTCCTCCCTTGGCAGAGCCAGAGCCAGAGAAATCACCCTTTCCACCTTTTCCTCCCTTGGCA
>Ga0194115_10004278_pt1 | contig 15513 bp, 11 predicted proteins | sample TA2MahsurfametaG_3_FD_148656 | JGI IMG/M metagenome (GOLD analysis project Ga0194115, IMG submission 148656) | Freshwater microbial communities from Lake Tanganyika, Tanzania - TA2015002 Mahale S4 surface | ecosystem: Environmental > Aquatic > Freshwater > Lake | place: Tanzania: Lake...
TAAATGACCCTGATGGCACGATCCAAAATGACCAATGATTCCAAATGAAAAATGACCAGGGTTCGCAAAATGACCCAGGTGGCACGATCCAAAATGACCCACGATCCTATATGAGAAATGACCCACGATCCAATTTTCAGTTCGGCTTATATAAGGCATATATCAGTGTCAACGCGCGCCCGTTCAGCTGAACGACTGTGCAATGGCGGTCGTTCTTCGCAGGGTTCGCTAAATGACTCTGATGGCACGATCCGAAATGACCCACGATCCAGAATGAAAAATGACCAGGGTTCGCGAATGACCCTGATGGCACGATCCAAAATGACCCACGATCCAGAATGAAAAATGACCAGGGTTCGCGAATGACCCTGATGGCACGATCCAAAATGACCCACGATCCTAAATGAGAAATGATCCACGATCCAATTTTCAGTTCGGCTCGTATAAGGCTTATATCATTTTCAACGCTCGCCCGTTCAGCTCGTAGATTCCACGCGTCGACTTGGTCGTGATGAAAAATCTTGACTCCTAACACTAAGTATGTTACGCTTATAATGACCGTTCACACGTACGGACTAGTCTTGTTTAGTCTTGTTTATAGCGCCAATTTTCCAATCTTAGGAGGTGCTGGGCGTCGCATACTTTCCGTTCGGTTTTGCTTGTTCTGCCGTGAAATCCCAGGAATTCTGTTGAGACATCTGGACAGAGACCCAGCAGTCAGGTGCGTCATCGTCGACGTACCGAGTCAGAGGAAGATTGGATCATGGTGAGAAATAAGAAACGCCAGCACGTGAAGCGCGAGGGAGGAAACTGTTTCACGAATCTAAAAAGACTAGCCTACAGGTGTTGATTCAATAGATTATTCATCGGTCGCATTTTTTTTTTCGCACGGGATCTGCATTTTTTGCCTTCGATGTCTCCCGCCACCTGGGAATTCCCTTGGTGAACCACGGTCGAGACGATTTTCCTCCATCGTGGGTGCTGCGTTCCGTCGACGTGATGCTCGGGAAGGGTGTGTTGATCCCCGGCATGCCCAGCGCGCCCATCGCGCCATGCCGACTCGCATTCTCCGAACAAATGCGCGTCACTTGTAGCATTGTACTGTAGTGGTCATTCCCCATACCGTAATCTGTGTAGCTCATGGCTTTGACTCACTTCAATGAAAACGAATGAAAGGTCCCTGTCCTCTAGGAGACCTTCTTGAACGAGATACAGGAGCAGGAGGAAACTTCGGACTAACGCAATCGGCCTTTCCCATCATCCCATTACTACCATCACGATCAACAATACCACTAACCCCAACAACAACAACGACGACGACGAATGGCCGCCTGTGGGGGCGGCAATGCCATCGAAAAGCGTATCAGACATCCCTGATGGAACACCAAAGAATGTATCTTCCGACCCACTACAACAACAAATGAAACAACCTTTGGATACAATATCACACAAACAAATTATGGCTGGACTCTCGAATAACTGCAACGCAAAGGATCCTTACCAGAACAACAAATTAACATGACCGGAACAGCGAAGAAGCAATACTAGGAAAAGGACGACAATCAACCATTGCTTCCTTTGACTGTTACAACAACGACAACGGACGAAGAAAAAATAATAAGTAACCCAATGAGATGACAACGACAATGATCATCATGACCTTAACCACAGACCAAAAAAACAACAATCAATCAATGTATGGGCAGTGATGATCAGTAATGATGGCAAGCGACCGACGACAGCGTCGAATACAAGAATAACGACCATCAAACCAGAAAAGAAAATGGTCATAGCTTGCCACTTTTGCGGCGTCAACTCGGCGGGTATCGTTGTCAGGTTTCGACACTACAGTAATCGTCCTCGCAAAAGCGAAAATGGTAAGTGGCGCCCTCGGTTGATTGTTGGCTTATCTTTGATATTGTATCGAATCTTACAGAGCTCTTTTTCCCTTTTTCGTCATCAAAACGACCGAAATACTCCGCTTATTCATCCATGAATTGTCCCGTTTTATCAACGATAGAAGCGACCAAAGGATTATTTGGAAAACAAGAACATCAAAGAAATCAAGGAGAAAACCGCGAGGGACGACAATGAGCCAAAAAACGAAACAGGAACCAAATAGACGGGAGACGGCGATGATAACGACGACGACAAAACAGACGGAAAGCAAATAAAGACGATGATCAGGTCCAACAAACAGTGACAAGATGATGCTCTGTTGATGACCCGTTGATGACGGCAGTGACAGCGGCAACAACGACAATCAACAATAACAATAACAATGAGGGATGATGATAGTCACAACAATGAACTTAAATAGCGGAACACCATGATCCTCGACTTTCTTGAATCTAGATGTGGAGTTCCACGACGGCTCGAGACGAAGATCTTACGAGCTATCGAAACGACGAAAGTTGCCTTATTTCAAGATGCAAGACATTCATGAATGGATAGTGTTTCGACATCTACAGACGATCTCTTTCGGACGTTCAGACATGTCGTCGGAAGAGAATAGGATGGAGGAGGGGAAAGACTTGCCTCCTCCTACCACCATGCAAGGAGTCGTCGGTAGTAATGCCAGTACCATCTCCAGCGGTCGTACCAATAAACTATTGCCGCTTTTTTTGGGAGCGGTACCACTAGTCATCGATCGAACGTGAGACAGATGATTCACTCATCAGGTACGAAGGGAGAAGATCACTACTATCATCGAGGAGATTCGTCTTCCCATTCAATTCAATCTTCCCATCGCCAACTTCGTCTTCTATCCTCGTCAGATGCTTGAAGACTAATTCGGAACACCGGGGATACCCGTATTGCGAATGCCGGAAGAATACAGTGCTGCGGAATACCGTAATAAACCATCAAACAAGGATGAAGCAAGATAATTCTGATTAGCAGCTATTCGGCTAGAAACATGTCTAGTTTTCACTCATGTCTATTTGGAAAACATATACGAGTCGTACCAGTTTCCTATTGCTTAGTCGCAAGTGGTTTTCGTTTTGTTTTGTCCATGTGGACATGATTGATCGGTCCGTTTCGTACCTTAAGGACCACTACGGGCACTGTCCTGGTCGGCACCACCACACCAAATGTAAATCGAAACCCGTCTCTTCAGGAATCATCATCATCATCATCGTTGTTGTTCTCTTTGAATGGGTTCTGATTCTTGTCATCTTCCATATCCCCACAGGGGTAATGGCCTTTTCCACCTTCCTCGTATCGAAACATGATAGAGGAAAGTCATATCGAACATGATAGGGGGAAAACCGTCCCGGTAAACTCGATCCCAGTCAGTTCGTATGACAAGACCGATCGATGCACAGGAACTTGTTTTCGCATCCGCGACCCAAAGAGGCGCTCAGTGAGTCAATGTCCAATTTCAGGTAGCAGGATCAGAACTTGCCGATTTGTTTTGCCTCGAAATTAATCGAAAATACCTCAAAGGACCTTACCAGGTTGGGGCCACGTAGCATCACCCTTTGTTTCGAAAAATCTCCTATTCCGACCTTATCTAGCCATATTTCATTCAATGCCAGTACGATAGCTGTGGACTTTAAATAGCGTAAATGGTTCTCTCAACTCGAAAGTCTATTGAGCAATGGAAAACAAGACGTGATGATAGGCGCTCCTTCAAAGATAACCAGCAAAGACTCTGGAATAAAGTAGCAAGAACCGGCAAGAAGGAGACAAATCAATTCTCATTTGAAGCAACTCGGATTGAAAATAGAAGTTACAGTATTATCGATAACATTCCTGGTAGAGTTTGTGTTCAGTCCACAAAGGGTGCCATTTTCTTTCTCGAATATCTTGTTGTTTTCCTTGGGACGACTTGACATGTTCCTTCGACATCCTGCACTACATGACCCTGCGATACAGTTGATGCTGTCGTCTTCAAGACCTTGATCAACCAAATGTACATACAAGAAAAAGGATTCACAAGGAATGAGTATCGTGACCATGTCGAAGTTGACAGTGAGTGTACAGTATCGTGAGAAAAGGATGAAATGGGGTGGCGAGCAGCTGTGCTGTTGTGTGTATCCCACGAAATTCTCGACAGTGAGGACACATTGGACTCACACACTCCATGGCACGAATGGCCATGGGTACATACACATGAACCTATGTTGTCCATGTATGTGGTTGTGAGGGGTGGCTTGTCGGTGAAATTGTGGTGATCCTGATGACAGTGAATGGGTACTGTAATCCATGACGAGGCTGTGGCCAGGTGATGGTGGAGGAGAGATCACCATATAGTCATGCAGCGTAGGTATGATTCTTGATTCTAGAATTAGCCACCGTCGAATGGCGCACTCGTTGCGAATGAAAATTTCTCCAACGCAACCACCACTACTGTACTAACACGATGACTTCACAACGACGATGATGATCCGAAAACCTTCGTTCGAAGTACCCTTTTTTTCATCATTGTCTCTAGAGAGAGCGCACTGTAGTAGTATCAATGACGACAAAAATAGTAGTAGAAGAAGTAGTAGTAGTGCTAGTTATGGTTGTTTGGTTAATGTTTCATTCTCTCTGTTCCGTGATATATTATTTGTTAGCTTCGGACGTAGGCTGCTTGCTTTGTGTGTAGGACTTTTGAATGTCTATCGGAGGAAGGAAAGAAAGAAGGCCCGGGGAACATACATCCCAAGAGGGGACATGTTTGGAGAACAATAGGGGGGAGACGACGTAACTCGTGGGAAAGGTAGTTGTATTTCATCTCATCTCATCTCAAACCCCTCTCCCCATTGTCATCCAGAGAAGTAGAAAGGATCATTATTATCATCCTGTTCATTATCATTGTTGCATTTATTATTAGTCATATTTGAATTCAGTTGGTACTAGTATGCGATGAATATGATCCCGACGTCGAAGCCGAAGGAAACTGGGGTGATGTATGTTGTGGATGTTAATGCGATTGTGCCTTGAGTGAAAAGGTTCGTAAGGAGGGACGTGATCGTCCTGGTGATGGTGACATTCGAAGATGATCAATCTCATACTCCTGTTGTTGTGGTTGATTTTGTTGCGGACGGTAGGTAGTAGTCGTAGTCGTAGTAGTTGAAGTATTCTTCTTCATCGCACTCCGTCCTACAAGCGCTTGTGGTTGTGGTTCTCCTTGATGTCCTCCGGGAGAGGAGGGTGGTTGACGTGTCACACGTTTAAGTTTTTTTGCAAATTTATTCCGAAACCGTTCCAAGGCACGTCCAGATGCCTTGAGGAAGGGACAAGATCGTTGTTCCGTCATGTAGACGATAGGTGTCGGTGTCATACCCTTCGTCGTCGTACTCGTATGACGTTGTTGATAGAATTCTGCTGCCCGATTTAAATTCATCAAACGTTCCATCTTGTAAAATGCTAATAATAAAAAGGCCCATTGGAAGAATCCTGTCGCACCCATGGGTGTTTGGACGTATAGATCATGAATTTCCTTCAATTGATCCTTATGGGGGTCCATCCGATACATTAATATCATTAGACCAAATCCAACAAGTGCACAACGTTTCATAATCGTCATACGACGTTCATTCCGATGTTTTCGTCGGATAGCACGTTTGGAAACTCCAGAACAGATACTAGCACTTTGTGCTGAAAAACTTGCATCGAAAGATTTTGACCAACTGGAAAAGGATTCATCTAATGATTCCTGTTGTGAATAATTATCTTCCAAACTAGAAGATCCACCTGCTGAAATCGTATCATGACTCATCATCGAACTTGCAAAGCTTGGTCGACTAGTCGCACTATGTGTACTCGTATAACTTCCTCCAAGGAAGAGTGATGAGGAAGATAACCGTCCCGCCACACCACCAATTCCACTTCCACCACCACAGGCAGCATTCGTCGCGGCTGCTTCGGCGGCAGCATGTTCCATAGCCTGTTGCATCCGTCGTTCCGATTCCAATTTATCTTCCATCGATTCATCCACTTCATCATGTTTTTCCAAAACATGGACAGAACTAGGATGATGATGATGATGATGTAAGCCCGAAGAGGAAGATGTCCGACTGGAAGAACGATGTTTGTGGGAACTTCGTCGATGATGATGTTTGTTGGTACTACTACTATTGTTCGTACCAGGACGTCGTCGTTTGGGTGCTAATGGATCAGCACGTTTCAATAATTTCACAATCTTGGGATTCGATAAAATTTGTTGCGACAAGGCAGCAACCGTCGCACCCACGTATCCCTTGGGAATTGCTACCAAAATTTCACCCAAAACAATTTGTGCCGATGGGATAACAATCGATCCTTGATGGTGAGAAGGATAGGATAAAGAAGAAGAACCACCACCACCACCAATCGTCGTCATCATGGTAGTATTACCATTACTGGAGGATGCCAATAAATCCAAATCAAGAATTTCCTGTTGTGTTTTGGGACGACAAAGACCGATATATTCCTGTGATCCCAAGGCAGATTCGGTTGCATGGGAGGGGATAAGATTTAATAGGTCTCCGATAGTCGTATCATGTGGTGCATATAATAATTGAATCAATTCAAAAATTTTCGATTGTGGTTGTAACAACAATAAGAATATCTTACATGCATTCGGATCGGTACGTAAAATTTGTCGACTATGACTTGTCTGTGTGGCTGCTGCAGCCGCTGAAGCTGCTGCCGTGGAGTCCGCCGCCGTACTGGAAGAAGCACTCCAACGAGTTTTGTTGGTACTGTTGTTAGTCATCGGGAGGAGAATAGATTCAGGTGCCATGGCAGAGTCGGATGTAGTCGTCGTCGTCATTCCGGAGATACCAGCCGCACCACCAGCACTCCCGATACTCGCCGTTGTACTTCCACCACCACCTCTTCCACTCAAGGAATAACGTAAGGAATCGACGGATCCTGGTGGGAAGGCAGACATATGTGTCAATGACCCATGTGTTGCAGTCGGATGATGGACCATAGGAGACGATTCTATTCCTCCGGATAAGGATGCTGACTGTGATGATGCAGATGCAGATGATGAGACGATGACAATTTCCTTTGTCGGTGTCACGACACGAGGAATGGAAGATGATGACGATGACGAAGGAGGAGGATGTGGTGAATCCATCGTCGTCGTAATCGTCTTCTTGATGATATTTTGGTGACTAGTACCACCACCAGCACTAGCACTACCAACACCAGCACTACTACTGCTGCTCCTTCGTCGATGGTTGTTCAAAAAGGACGAGACTCTCGAACCACCCGAGGACATAGTAGTAAGTACTCTTTACGTTGGTAGGCAGTAGAGTACAAAAAACTGTGGGAGTTATCCTTCGATTGTGGGATACAACAATGGATAAACACACACACGAACACCACACCCAACAAGAAAGAGGAAGGTCCGACAAATTTGGTAGACTCGGAATTTATATAGCTGTCGTTGTTGTTGTCCGTAGTTGTTGTGTATACACCCCCCATACCACTCGTGCATTAATGTCGTCGTCGAAGTCTATCCAATAGTTTTCATTCCGGATTGGGGGGGCATGTGTCCCCCCCTGACCCACCCAATGATGCCAGTCTCGTGGAACCGATACTCTCACCGTTGGTTGTTTTTTTGTATGTTGTTTTCTCGTAACGGATGACCACGCCAGCCCATGTGGAAAGAAATCTGTTCAAATCTGTACCGAGACCATTTGATTGGCGAGTCTTTCCGATTCGAGCCAGCCCCGCCTCTAACGCATCTGTTTTTTGTCTGTCGTACAGTACTACAAAACATACAAAATGACCAAACACTCGTCGACAGATGTAAAAGCGTACGAAGGTCAGACCTATTTCAAGCGGAGGAAACCCGGAGAAAGGTATGATTCGTTCTATTACGTCATTCCCATTCGTTCTCGAAAAAGACACAAACGTCAGTCTCCCCAACTTCCAACCAGAATCTTTTTCCTGTTGAAAACACACACAAGGCTCTTTTTTTTTTCGTTGACACCGGAGGACGAGAATCCCACCGGGATGTGATGGCTGGGCTGGATGGATGGATGATGGATGGGTAACGCAACCCCCCCGTGGGGCACCCCGTCGGCTTTTTGCTCGAATTGTCATCCTCTTCATCCTATTAATCTGCCAAAAAGGAAAGGATATCGAGTTCCAGCCATAACCAAAGGAATCTCAGTCCGTGTCGAGATACCACAACAACAACAACAACAACAACCCCACAACGACTACGGTATCCCTGACATCCTAAAAAAGGACAGGTTATCTCTATCTCTCCTCCGTCCTTCCAAAAAAAAGAAAATCGAACCTTGTCAAAATAAAAATGTTATCCTTTCTTCGATCTTCTGCGGCTCTGTGGTTATTCTTGATAACCACCCTGGGAGCTACTATCGAAGTGGGTTCAGCCTTTGTAACACCCAAATCTACTACTACTACGACGACTACGACTACCAAGACTACTATATTGAAGGATGCGACAGGATGGGATAATTTTTGTGTTGAAGATGAAAGGAATCGTTCGGCATTACGTTCATCACCAGAAATTGCACGTCGATTTCGTCGCACGGTGTATACCCATGATGATTGGAAGAAACATCGACAACAGGATCGTTTTACTATCTATTTAGGTAGTATGTTCAAGTCCGGTGTCTATGAAAATTCGAAAAATGAAGTCCTATTGACGACAGCCTTTGCTGCCTTTATTTGTCTTTATAATGCCCTGATTGGAGGATATACTGACTTTGGTGGAATCAATCATCCTCCGCCTATCCCAGGTGGACGAATTATTGGTCTACCCATGAATATCTTTACCCTTACTGGATCTTCACTTGGTTTGTTACTCAGTACGTAAAGAAAAAAAAACGAATCTCCTCCCCTCCCCTTCCCCTACCCCGGTCTTCGCGCCCGTCTTTGGGATACTTATTGGTGAAACTCATCTCCTTTGTTTTCTTTCCCCCCTCTATCTTCCTTCCTTCCATACAATCATCGACCACCCAACCATCAGCCTTTCGAGCCAACGCTTCCTACAAACGTTGGGATGAAGCACGAAAGAATTGGGGATCCAATATTGTACGTGACGAATTTTCTGAACATCGCCTGTTTGTTGATTGATGGTTGTTCTTGTTGATGTTGTTGTTGTCGTCGTCTTCAGCAGCCAAGAGGGAATGGACTTGAAAACAAAGTTTGTCCCCATTCCATCTCACAGTATCCACCTTGGCTCCATTTTCTCACATCGAGATATATCCCTGTTTTGTCTCTATTGTCGACTTTCTCTCTTTTTCCATTCATCAAAAACATAACAAAAACAGAACCGAACTCGTGATTTGGTTCGGATGGCGAATGCATACTATGATCGATCGGAAATGATTGATCCTGAAAAACGAGCAGATGATTTACGACATGTCGCATTATGTACATGGGCATTCGTCCGATCGATGAAACGTCATTTGTCACCACAGGAGGAAGATGAATTTGCCTTCCAATTGGAATTACGTGAAAAGTTACCCCGTGATCAAGCAGAGATGATTATCGGCGCGGCACATCGACCGAATCGTGCTCTACAGGATTTATCCTTTGCGATTGATCAATTACCTATGCACTTTGTTCGGAAAAATGAAATCAATTCGGCTGTGACTCAATTTGAAGATAATTTGGGTAGTTCTGAGCGACTCTTGACATCTCCCGTCCCCTTGTTATATTCCCGACACAATGCTCGATTCATCACCGCCTGGTTATTCCTTTCCCCCCTGGGTCTGTGGGGTGAATTCAAGGGTAGCTGGAATCATATTTCCTTGATCCCGTCCATGTTTTTCATTTCCCTCTTTATGTTTGGGATTGAAGAACTTGCGACACAATTAGAAGAACCATTTACGATCCTACCCATGCAAGCCTTTTGTGATAAAATTTACAATTGGTGTTTTGAAATCACCTCTTGGACTCCCGGTGATAATGGCCGACCCATGAACCCTGTCAAACCAGAACATGAGTACTTTTACGATCCCGTGACGATGAAGTAGAAGAAGATCCCCGTGACGATGAAGTAAAGGAAGAGAAAAAGAAAACAAAAGGAGAGACATCAACGCTAACGGAGACACATCAATAGATACAAAAAAGACGACGAAGAAATATACGCTCAGACTAAACAGCAAAGAGGAAAATACTATGATATCGTTAGCCTTTGTAAGTTATCCGTTGCAACGTCTTGTTAGTTTCCCCATTGCTTTGGCAATAGCCGCAGCATCCCCCTTCACGACCAAAGTTGTCCATCCAAAGATTTAGATCTTCGTATTGTCTGTCACGAAGCTCTGTCTCTCCTCTCTACATGGATATCGCCAAGATGTTTCAATTATGACGACTGGAAATCGTTTAGACTCACCGTCTCGTGAAAGTAATAATAATGATTTTGGCGTGTAGCGGTAGAGGACAAGCAGCCCACGATACCGACCGCCTTCTAAAGACTATAGGCGATATCACAAACGGTACATGTATCATCATGCGTACATCTACTGTAGATACATAAAGAGTAGAACCACTAATCTTCAATGTTCAGTAAATCATTCCCTTAAGTTTTCACTATGAATGTCGTCGTCACTCTCCTCTTCATCAATCTCCTCGTCATCCCCCTCCTCTTCATTAATCTCATTGTCATCACCCTCCTCTTCATCAATCTCATCGTCACCACCCTCCTCTTCATTAATCTCATCATCATCACCCTCCTCGTCATCAATCTCCTTGTCATCACCCTCCTCTTCATCACCCTCCTCGTCACTTTCATCGAACCAGTTGTCTAGCTCAATCGAAATAGTTTCGTCTGGGTTTGCATTCCTAATGGCAACAGCACCTTTACGTCCAATGTTTTCATTGCGTTCAAGATTCAGTTCTTCCAGTGTCTCGGTAGTTTCCAATGCCTTGGCAATCGCCGCAGCACCATCATCACCAATTTCGTTGTCGCCAAGATGGAGGCCTTTCAATGTACGGTTCGTTCCTAGTATGTTAGCAAGGGCTGTTACACCTTCGCATCGGATGTCATTGGAAAAAAGCCATAGGTGTTCCAACGTATGATTCGTTTCTAGTACCTTGGCAATCACCATGACACCTTTACACCCCATGTTGTTGGTATCAAGTACTAGATTTTTCAATGTTTTGTTGATTTTCAGTCCCTTGGCGATAGCCACGGCGCCCTCATATCCCAAGTTGTTGCAGGAAAGGACTAGTTCGGTCAATGTTTGATTCGTTTCGACCGCCTTGGCGATAGACACAGCACCTTCAGGTCCAATGTTGCAGTTATCAAGAGATAGAAATGTCAAAGTCTGATTCGTTTTCAGTGCATCGGCGAACGCTGCAGCACCATCAGGACCGATATTGTTCCCCCAAAGATTCAGATGCAATAATATCTGATTCGTTTCTATAGCCTTGGCTATAGCCAGGGCACCCGAAAATTGAATATTGTTTCCAGAAAGATTAAGTTCTTAGACCTTCGTTTCAGAGTGAATCAATGCCTTGGCGATTTGTTTAGCTCCCTCATCATCGATCTGTTTGGATGAAAGATCGTTGGGTGGTTCTTCAACATAGTCTGGCATTTTTCATTTGTTGTGGTTGTTGTTCGGAGGCGAAGAATGATGATGATGAACAAAAGGATACCGTATGAATGTCTCTCCTATCATGTCGTGCTGTGTAAAAGTATCCTACTTTGGGGGGGGTTTTGTGGATGGGAATTATATGTACGAACGGACGACACCTTATCTGACGCGCTTCGTCTCCACCAATGGAATCGTGTCATACCTTTTCAGCGGGGGGAAAGGGGGCAGCTGCTTTTGAGATGTGAAACACGTTGAAACTTTGACACCCACATGGATTTGGTTGGGTCTTGGTCCAAAAGAAGAACGGCTCACTGTAAATTTTAGACCTCGAGAACGACGAGGACCTCGAAATTGACAACTTTTCTCACTTGTCACAAACATGTTCCCCCCCTTTCCCTCTCTCAACTACTGGTATAGTACCGGTAAAGTGGTGGTTCGGAGATGCATGCTGGGCAGGTACAGTATGGATAGAAGTATGACGTTTTTCCCTGACTGTGAATGAGGGATGCTTTGAATACTATGCAACTCAATATATATGGGCCAAAACTCACTTTTGCGTCTTTGACTAGGGTTCATCATTTCGATACCATATTTTGTACACGAATGGAAAGATTGGGGAGCTGCAAGTGGGACGTTGTGAGACAGCTTCGACATAGAATCAAGAATGATGTATGATACACACACCCTCCAAGATGAGTGAAGATGGACAGCCAGGATGATAACCATAGTATCGTGTGTAAGCATCACCCCCTTTGATTTTTTTGCAAGACGGATTGTTGGACGACAGAGTACGACATTCGAACATTTGGGTGTTTTTTCTGGAAATTCATAAAGGGACTTGGTAGAAAATGTATTATACTCGTACTAATTGGGTGTCTAAATGGTCAAATGGGATACCGATACTCGAAACGTTTGACACCCATATCGGATGTTATGAATCTGATGAAAAGATGCGCTGATATTGTGTGCGACAGGCAGATGTTTTCATTCCCACGCCTGGAGGAACAACAACAACAAAAAAGTCATCCAGATTGGGAAGATATCCTCGTTGACCATCCCTCTCTCATATTGTCTGTTCAAATAGGGGGCGCGCGGTCATTCTCAAACGGACTACGAGGTATCGAGGCGATAATGGTCCGTTTTTAGTCATGATCCCGAAAAGCTGGTAGCGTCTACAGAATGTCGATCGACTTTATTGTTCATCGCTACCGGTCCCTTCATGCACCTTTCTTCCCGGACGGAAGACGGGGAAAAACCGTGGCTGCTTCAAGCAAATCCACCAAAAGAAGGCGATTCGCGCCTCAATCGAGGGGGTGTTCTTGTTCCTTGTCTTCCAACTTGAGTACAGCCTTGTCGTCGACCGATGGGATACACCTTGTATGATATCATGGAAAATGGAACTGTGTTCTCACCTTCTAAAATGACGTCGAATAATGGGTTGTACAATCATCGATTCGTTACGATTATTTTACCACAGAAGGGGTTTTTTGAGATCTGCCGTGGTGGGTGTCGATGCCATGATGGGCCCATGGGAATATTCTGTTTTGACTAGGAGAACCCCAGCGCGATCAGGATGGGGCAGAAAAAATCGGATTGGCGATTGACAGCGACACAAAGGGGTTGTCTCTTGAGCATGGGATTTTTACGTCTCGGTCGCCTTTTCAATTACAATGCTGCACGAAATCGTTCATCCACGTGTTTGTGTATGCATTTTGCTGTGGTAGACCGCAAGAAACGACCGGTAGCTAATGCGATATCGCAAACAGTACCCCCGTATCATGTACATCTATAGTAGACACTTCCCACGTACCGAAACAAACTCTGTTGACTAGTAGTAGTAGAACAACTACTCTGCTGCGTTCAGTAATTCACTCTCCTAAGGGCTTCACTAGTTTTATCGTCGTTGTCACTCTCCTCATCATCATCTCATGTACAAGTGGGGGTCGTACTTAACAGAGATATGTTGTAGTGCCTTATTCGTTCTGAGTGCCCTAGTGATAGACCAAGCGCCGTCGGGTCCAATTTTTTCATTCTCCTCAAGATCTAGTTCTTCCAATGATGTCTCAGTAGTCATTTCCAACAATGCCTTTGCAATCGCCAAAGCACCTTCATCTCGAATATCGTTATAGCCAAGATGTAGGCCTTTCAAGGTCCGGTTCATTGTCAGAACTTTGGCGAAAGCCTTTGCTCCTTCGCATCGGATGTCGTTGGCACAAAGACTTAGGTGTTCCAAAAACGTATGGTGCATTTCCAGTACCTTGGCAATCACTATAGCACCTTCACACTTCATGTCGTTGCAATCAAGTACTAGAGATGTCAATGTTTTGTTGGTTTTCAGTACGGTGGCGATAGCGACGGCACTCTCATATTCAAGGTTATTGCCGTTGAGAACTAGCTTGTCCAAAGTGTGATTCGTTTCGAGTGCCTTCGCGACAGTCACAGCACCTTCAGGTCCAATGTTGTTATATCCAATAGATAGAAATGTCAATGTTTTGTTGGTAGTTTTCAATGCGTTAGCGATAGCCACGACACCTTCATATCCTAGGTTATTATTGGAAAGATCTAGGCTTTGTAATGTTTGATTCGTTTCGACCGCCTTGGCGATAGCTACAGAACCTTCAGATCCAATATTGTTAAATCCAATAGATAGATAGGTCAATGTCTGATTGATTTTCAATGTCTCGGCGAATGCCGCCGCACCATCAGGACCGATAGTATTCCGATACAGATTTAAATGATATAATATCTGATTCGTTTCTAATGCCTTGGCAATGACCAATGCACCCGAAAATTGAATATTGTTTCCAGAAAGATTGAGTTCTTGGACCTTCATCGTGGGATTGTCCATCGTCAATGCCATGGCAATTTGTTTAGCTCCCTCATCATCGATCTGTTTGGATGAAAGATCGATCTTAAGGTCACCATCCTCCTTGACTAGTAGTTCATAATAGTTGGGTGGTTCTTCAACATAGTCTGACATTTTTCTTGTTCTTGTTGTTGGGAGGCGGGGGAAGATTGGATGACGATATCGATGAAAACAAAAAAAGGATATGAATGGGATCTAAAACTCCCCTGTCTTGGAGTGTGTTGAGTTCCTCGTGTTTTGGGGGGGGGGGGGGGGGGGGGGGTTGTGGACCTCAGCTTTCTACTCTAACTACAAGTAGAGGCGTCTTCGAACTTTTCATACGTATGTATCTCTTATCCGGGTATGTAGGGCTGTGTTCGCCAAAATAGATTCCTATGGAATTTGTTTCAAATATGTCATAGAAGAATATTGAGATCATCTCTTGGGGGTAATAGAACGGGCTCGCCCAACGAGCCTGCCGGATTCGGACATAGGCTGTATGATAGAGGGAATTCGTCCCATAGAAAATAATTACGTTGAGATTTGGCGCTCCGAGCCACTTGTCCAGGTCTTGCCATTCTTTCTTCGTGTATCCTAGCTGATAAGTCTGAGAAGCTTTCGGTGGGACTTCCTGTGGTTGTTGGGGACGTGTGAGTGAATCTTTTGTCTCTGCTGGGGGTCTTGAGACCTTGCTGGAGGGTGCTGTGTCATGACTACTAACCCTCATCAAGCGTTGACAACACCCACGACGGTCCCTTGCCAACAAGAAGAAGAAGAACCCCAATCGTTTTCTACGTATGAGTGATATGCTAGGAACAATCAACCAGGGTGTCTTTGTCTTCGAAGGGAGAGAGTTAGAGAGAGAGAGAGCGTTCCGTGGGTGACTGACGGAGGAGATAAACGACAACTTCCGGGGAAAAGTTCAACTTATACACGTCCGTATCATTATCCATCCCTCCCTCCCATGGCCTCCTACGTTCGAACCCCCCGCAAAACTATGTTTTTTGCTGTTTCGATTGTACTATGGATGTCAACGGCGGTATCATGAACAATTTTCTGTCCCTGAAAAAATAGTCGACTAAGAAAGGAGAACAAGATTACCATCATTACCGAAAGGGACACGACTTTCTTCCCAGGAAAGAAAATTGGAAGCTGAGAAAGTACAAT
>Ga0194115_10004279_pt1 | contig 15507 bp, 6 predicted proteins | sample TA2MahsurfametaG_3_FD_148656 | JGI IMG/M metagenome (GOLD analysis project Ga0194115, IMG submission 148656) | Freshwater microbial communities from Lake Tanganyika, Tanzania - TA2015002 Mahale S4 surface | ecosystem: Environmental > Aquatic > Freshwater > Lake | place: Tanzania: Lake Tanganyika...
GACAAGGATGTAACCAAATTAAATGGATACTCCAAAACGTCGCTAGTTGTCCAGAGCCATTGTGGAAGGCTGGATTATCTGTCGCCATCCGGTGTGTTGATGGCGATACTGCCATACATACAATGTCAGAAGGATACTCCGGATACAACGCCGCCGAAACCGAAAAGAAGGCAAACGACTGCTTACAAGCAAAATGGGCATACTCCTGTGAAAAGTTTGAAGGGGAGAACCCAGGAGGGTGCGAAGGATGCGCCTTTAAGGGTAAGATCCCTTCTCCAACCCACATCGGAAAACGACTACGATTCGCGCAGCCGAGGATTGACGATGCACCAATTGGGGATAGCAGCAGTACAGCCGAAGAAACGCATGAGTCTGTATCGGCGCCTAAATTTCCAAAAGAGTTCTTAACTTTCCCCGACGCTTTGCATCCGTTCATGCGCCCAGTTGGGGGTGGGGTCTATTATCAGCCAGCAGGGAAACCACGCAAAGATGGCACTGTAAGTCAAGAGTCACCCTTCCCACTACTGCTTCAAGACTTTGTGCCCGTGAAGCGTCTTTACAGTCAGCACGATGGGGAAGCACTTCACATGAGATTATTTTTACCGAAAGACGCTTACCGAGAATTTATTTTACCGATGAGTGTTGTATGCGCTACGGATAAATTTAAAGACTTTTTATTTAAAAATGGTATTTTTGTTTCTCCTAAGTTTTTTGATCTGATGAGGGACTATCTTGTGAAATGGGCACAATATTTATTGAATGTGAAGAAGGCAGAAGACATGCGGATGCAAATGGGTTGGACACGTAATCCCGACAACGGGTCTTTTGTTGTGGGTACAACGGAAATAACACCTAATGGCAGGTTCGACTGTTCTGTTTCTCCCGGAGCCGTAAATATCGTAAACGAGCTAAAAACGATGGGGTCTTATGATATTTGGCGACAGAGCGCCGACATGCTTAACATACCTGGATTTGAGTACCACGCTTTTGCTATGTTTGTGGGGTTTGGCTCGACTTTAATAAAATTTACTCCAGCTACAGGACTAGTTGTAAGTATTTGCGGAAAACAAGGAGCGGGTAAAACCGCCGCTTTGCACGCAGGATTAAGTGTTTTTGGTAGCCCGGAGGGGCAGAAGATCGTTACCGAAGAAGGGGCAACGGCACAAGCATTGCAACAGCGGCAATCTACACTTAATTGTTTGATGCTTGGAATTGACGAAACCTCTAACATGCCTCCCGCTCTAGCGTCTAAATTAATTTACTCATTGCCTATGAATTCTAAAGGCAAGATAAGGTTACAGAGTACTTATAACGTAGAACGTAAAACTTCAGAAGGTTCTAAAAATATTGTTTTAATGACTACTAATCAGTCCAACACTCAAAAAATGTACAGCATTAAGGATGACCCCGGTGGGGAACTCCGCCGACTGTTTGAGATAGACATATATAAACTTATCGGCAAAATGAATGATGAACTAGGCGTAAAAATCTTTCAACCTTTTAATACTAATTATGGACATGCGGGGCCGATGTTTATTGAATCTTGTTATGAGTTAGGTTTACCTGAAGTAGTTAGGATTGTTGAAAAGTGGCTTGCACGTTTAAGAATAGAGTTTGATAGTGACACTGATTACACTTTTTGGAATGGTGGTCTAGCTGCAATATTTGCCGCAGCAGAGATAGCTGTGAGGGCTGACATTTTTAAGTGCGATGTAGAACATGTATATAAAAAAATTCTTATTGAAATGAAAGCAATACGAGCAACAAGGAAACAAGCAGAACTAGACTACGAAGAATTAGTTTCTGAATACGTGACGCAAAACCTTAACTCGTTGTTAGCAATCAACGATGGAAAAGTCTCAATTGAACCAAGGTCCGGTAAATTAGATGTCCGGTGTGAAGTCGACACGGGATTTACCTACATAGTTAAAAAACCTTTTAAAGAATTCTTGAGAGAAAGAAATATTAACATAACTCAGATGGAAACGGCTCTTCAGCAGAAAGGAATATTGCACGTTGACGAAGGGTCAGATAAAAAGCGGATGGCTACTGGCTGGAAAGACGCAGTAGGATCTTTTAACTTAAGAGCTTATAAATTTAAACTAGACGTGTCAGACGTTATAGAAATAAATGAGCACAAATCAGATAATAGCGTTTGAAGAACCGGAGTGGATTCTCCCTTACCAAGATATGCAAGTAGGAGATAGTTTTTTTATACCAACTGTGCGTCCCGCTTATGTACATTACATTATAGACGTGACATCTAAAAGAGTAGATGTACGTATGAAATGCTACACGATGGTAGATGAAGGCGTATTAGGCGTCAGGGCTTGGCGTGTTGGCTAACGCTTAGTACGCGGAATCATTGGCTCGCTTGGCTTTAATTCAGGATCATCCAACACAGATATAAACGCTGCTTTTAAATAATCTTGATGTTTCATCAACGCTCTAATTTCAGACTCGCGTTCTTTCTGAGACATATTAGACTCACGTATACGATTAAGTTCGGTACGAATCTTTTTTATATCTCCAGCTAAAAATTTATTATAGTAGTCAATTATTTGTTTGTCGTATGGATTGCTCATTAAATACTTATCTAATTTTTCTGGGTCTGCTTCAGCGGCTTTGTACCGCTTCATCATTTCTCTAATTTTCTTTTCAACATCGCTAAACTGTCGAGAATCATAATTAGAAGTAGTTTTAAAGAAAGCATCCATCACCAAAGTGTCAGACTTAATATCAAAGTTTTTATCACCTCTGGCAATATTTAACCAGTTGTATAAGAAAGAAGTTACTCGACCAAGTCCATCGACATAGTTATTGACGAGAAAATACATGGTGTTAGGTGATACATCTGCACCTGTAAGATCATATAAATTTCTTGCAGCATCGCGATATATTTCTGGAACACTGTCGTTTGCTGTATAAGAATCTAATACACGACCTGTTCTACCAGCGTATATCTCACGACCAAAGCTGTCCATGTTCATTGCAAATTGAACAGGCGGGCGTAACAAACTAGGTGTGATGCTATCTACGAACGACTGCACAGGGAAAGAAGACTTTTCAATCTTCGATATTTGCACTGGCATAAATGATTCCATTGCGGCATCAAATACGTTTGCCATAAACTTAGAAAACGACTGAGCGCCCATACTTAAAGCACCAAATTGAGCGCCGATAGAAGCAAAAGCTCCTACGCCAAATCCCCAAGGTATTTGTATTACAAGATCTTTACCATTAACTTTTAGCCCAGTATTAAATCGAGCTGTCCGTACCCATCGCGCTGTATCATCTGTCAATACTTTATTTCGACCTTCGTCGTCATCGCCAGAAGAAGCAAACGCCAGCATGTACATTGTGTAGCCGAATCCAAGAGCCGCACCCAATGTAATACGAGCGTTCATTCGCTGCTTGTTATATTTTTCATAGGCTTTTTTGATCTGCTCAAGCGACATGGTGCCGTAACGCTCGCTCTTACGCATAGCCTGTTTAATAGATTTTTCACTACGAAAATCAAACGCCGGATAGACTGCTTCTATGGCGCGCACGGCACCTGTGGCTGTTGGCCTGTAAAACATATACATGGCACCGCCTACTCTGCCAAGCTCACCTATTTGTTCAAAGTTAGCTAAGTTCTTGGCAAATGCTGCTGCTTCTATTTCGGCGTCTTGTTTAGACATATTATCTGACATGTACTTATCACGCATCACACGGTATGCAGCAATACGTGTAGACATTTCAAACATATCTAAGTAGGCATCAAGGAACCGATCAAGTCCCTCTTTGGCAGTAATCATGCCGTTTTTGTCTACATGCTTAATGACTTCAGCAAGATTATCTTTATAAGATACCGCTTGCATATAAGCTACTCGGCCGCCTAACTCATAATAACGCTTAAGATCTTGATAATATGGATTGCTTTTTTCCATAGATCTTAATTTAGCTGTATTACCGCTAGAGTACGCATAAGAATATTTAGCCGTTTTAGGAATTGATCTTTCCATGACCATCATAGTGGCTATTTCAGAAACTAATTTTGCTGCCTCTACTGGTCCGACTTGAGCACTAATAACACCCGCATAACTTAAACTATTACGAATAAAATCAACAGGGGCAAAAGCTAAATTGTATCGTGTGTGATACTGCCCCATCAAACTAGTAAGATAATTTGCTACATTCAAACCTGTATCAATAAAGTTACCGTGCTGTTGAATTGGTTTTTTAATTGCATTTAATATTTTTGGATCGGATATCTCGTAAATATCTACAGACCCATCTTTGTTACGTACAAAGATATTTTTAACTCCACGTTTAAGTTCAGCGTTTAGAGCCTTATCAAACTGTTCTTCAAAACTGACTTTCTTAATGTGCTTGCCTTTAAACCCAAGATCACCTTTTTTGTAGTTCTCTATGTTATTTTTAATAGTCAGTTCTAGACCGGCACGGTGCCGACCTACACGGCGTGATGCTCGTACAGCTTCAACAAAAAAGTTAATAATTGGGTTATCAGAATCTGTTATACGACCATCAAAGGCTTCCTGTTTGTCTTGCAATTCGCCACTTAATTGTTGGTTATATGGGTCAAGTTGATAATCTTTTGCCCCAATATCGGGTCTACCTTTAAATGAAAAATAATTCTTAAATCCATAAAACGCAACAAGATTTGCTACAGGATCAGAATAGTAATTTGACTCTTGGTTTAACGAACGGGTGATATCGTCCATACGACGTAGCTTGTCAAACATTCGACCTACAGTACCATCTTTTACTTTTGGATCAGCGGCATATACTTTGCCGAACACGTTATCTATGTAGTCTTTAGACTCAGGACCAAGTGTGTTGTATTTTTCATTATTAGGATCAGCATACTTAGAGTTCTTATCTAAATTAGTATTTACTAAAGCTTCTAATTGCTGCCTTAATGCGACTGCCTGAGCATCAGCAGCCGGATCTTTAAAACTTTTACGTTTAATTGCTAATACTTGTTTAACTAAAGCATCTCTTGCAGTAACTGCTTGAACGTTAGTAAGCGGCGCTTCTTTAAGCCACTTAATTATACGCCGCTCAGGGTCATGTAAAAATATAGCATATGTATGTAGTCGGGCTAAAACAAATTCAATATCCGAGTTATAAGCATCGGCAATCTCAATTAAGAGATCCTGAATTTCTTTTTGAATTTTGTAATACTTACGTTGAAAAACATTTTCACCAATAGAACCAGCGGCGGTGCTTGCTGTGGCAGTATTGTTTTGTTTATCACCAGATGATACTAAAGCACCTGCTCGCGACAAAGTTTCTTGCAAATCATATAAATATGCTCTTGTGTTCTGCAGAAGTCGAACTGTGTCTAACCACACTTCTTTTGAAGGCTGCTTAAAAAATTTGTAAACGGCCTGAGCCCTGCTCTTTAATGTTTTGCGGGAAGACCGCATCCGATCAGCTTTACGTTCTAAATTATCTTTGTAGGTGGGTTGTTTAATTGCCGGAGCTTTTTTAGCTTTAGTTAATTTGATTGGCAATTCAACAGCAAATTCAGGGATACCTAATTCTGGAGGCGCCGCAGCAATATCATTAAAGGCACCCATCATCTCAAGAAAAGCATTACCGAGATAACCTGGCTCTACACTAACTGACTCACGTTTACGACGCTCACCTTTAGTTTCTTTAGGTGCGTATTCTATAGCTCCTGCGTCATACAATTCATCGCGTATACCGTTAATCTTGTCGAACGCAGCACTTTCTTTAGATTTTTGAGCTTTATAGTCAGGATCTTTATTGCGGTCAGCGAGCGACATTTCTTTCATGCGCTCTTCTAGCCGCCGTGTGTTCTCAAGCACAGCACCGTATTCAGATTCGGCCTTGGCTAAATCTTTCTCTAGGCGTTTAATTAACTTCTCGTCACGCCCACCTTCTTTAACTTTCTTCGGCTGACCGAATACTTCTTCTAAAAATGTCTGATAGCCATCCTGATCTTCAGCAGTCTCAAGACTTTCAGTTACTTCTTTTGTGGTTTTCTTGCGTACTGAATCAAAATATTCTTGAGGAGTAATTTTGTTGCGTATTAGTCGGCCGAAACGATAAGTTAAACCAATGGCTTGGGCCATAGCCTGTGTAAATTTTTGCCATACAGATATATCTTGATCAACTTTTTTCTGCGCTTTTTCTTCTTGAGTCTTGATATCAGCTTCAGTTTGAAAAAAGTTTGTATAAACAATAGGATCAATAAATACCTGTTGCTCACCTTCTTTAACAGGAACAACTTCTTTCTTTACTTTGAGGTTTTGAAGTGCCAACTGGAACTTTGGAACAGATGTGGCATAAGCCACAAATTCATATACATTGGCATACGCGTTAGGAAACCTACCACCTAAAGAGGCTTTGGTTTGATTGTATATTCTTATGATTTGAACAACACCACGTATTTGATCTGGCGTTAGTTCGTTACGCTTTCCTGTAAGGTATTTGTATATAACTGCTACTGTAGCTGCATGCGACGATTCATGTAGCATGGTCGTTTCATTAAGGCCACGCTCGCCGATATACATAGTGTCAGTTTTAGGATCGTACTCACCAATGAACTCATCTGGATTTTTACCGCGCCCTTTAATCTGCGCATTAGTCAAATATACGAGCTTTGTATTTTTTAATGTTTTGTTAAGGACTCCAGCTACAAGTCGGTTAACAGCAGACGTAACCGGATCTACTTTAATTTGACCTTGGCTTATAGACTTATTAAGCGTATAGACTTGTCCTTTGGCATCATCAATATCTTCTTCAGATACAAGATTATCTAACTGATCCCGTAAATTGTTTGCGTCTTTACCTTTAGCTGTTTCTAATTCAGTTTCTAACCGGTTGCGTTCGTCTGCTTGTTCTACGTACAATCTTTCTAGATCGCTTAATTCTTTTTCAGCCGCAGCTAATTCGTTGTTGGCTTTATCTAATTGAGTGGCACTTACAGTGCCGGGAGTTGCTCGCACACCCCCAGTAGCAGGTAATGTACCTTTTGATACTCCACGGGCAAAGTTAGATAAGTAATCGAGCACGGCACCAAGGCGTCCGGCTTTGACATCTTCCTGAACGTCTTGAGGCAGCGGCGTTTTAAGCCCAAGCTCTTCTTCCTCTATCTCTTGTTGGGCACGGGTGTAGGCTTCGTCAGTTGCCTTTTCCTGAATTGGCTTTTCTAGAAGTGCCTCGACAGCGTCAAACCCAGCCCGGGACTGCTCACCCGTAGCCCCTGCAGCAGCCCGACCAGAAGTCATAGGAACTTTAGCTAGGTAAGCGTCTTGCTGCTGTTTATTAAGTTCTGTCCACGTCGGGAACTCAACCCCTCGTGCATTACTTTCGGTTTCGCGGTCAATCTCATAGCTTGCCAACGCATCCATTCGGGTGTCATACCGAACGTTGGCTTGTTTGGCATAGCTGGCTTTTGTACGGCGATATTGAGTTAATTTATCAAATGCATCCCTAAACCGTTGGCTTAAAGGTGCTCGACCAGCTTGTTCCCGACCAAGCGCATCAAGAAACAACTGACGTTCATCTAGGTTTAAGGCATCCCAATCAGTAGGCAGTCCTGCGCGCGTACCTTCTTTACCTTCTTCACGTACCTTAGTAAACGACTCAACTAACCGATTGTAAAAATCTTTTATTGCACTAATTTCTTCTTCGGCGCTCATAGCACCGGACTCATCTAGATACAGTGTTTTACCCGGCCCTGTGGCAAGTTCTTCTACAGTGCCATCGTCTTGTAACTGGTATCTTCTAGTCCGGCCTTTAGAAAGTTTGCCAACATAATCAATAATTTCGGCTGGAACTTGATCAATAACTCCGGCTTGACGGGCACGATTAACACCTTCAATCAGCTTTTTATCTCTAGCATTTAACCCGCCGAGGCCGATTGGCAGTCCATCAGACGACTTCCAGATATTTTTTAAGTCATCAATTACTGAAGTGTCGCTGACGCCCGCTCCACCCGGAGGTGCTCCAGCAGTTGATCCAGTTGTATCCACTGGTGGTTGTTTAGGTGGCGTAGTTCCTGCGGCGGTTCCAACTCCAGCGGGTCCGCCAGGAACCGAAGGGCCCGTTCCACTTCTTTTAAAGTAATCTCCAAGATCCACCCCCGTTGCCTTAGATAAAGCATTGAGAAGATTTTCGGTACTTAGCTAAAGCATTGAGAAGATTTTCGGTATTGCGTTTTTGCCCTGCTTCTAGACTTATGCCAAGACCACTAGAACGACCAGCAAGTGCATTTAGTTTCTTAAATAAAGATCCGCCTGTGTCTGTGATCGTACCTGTGTTAAGACCTTGAAGGTAATCTGATACTTCTTGTATTTTCTCAGGACTGGGTGGCTTAGGACCTTCATGTGTTTCAATAGCCCTATTGATGTAATTAATAAGTTTTGATTGAGATTTGCCGCCCTTTTTAGGGTCAAGATTTAGCCGAGTTGCATAGTTACGTAATACTTTAGCTATATTTGTTTCGGTATCTTTAGGCGATGTTTCAACTTCTTCTATATATTTCTTAACCTCATCAATCAATGCGGGGTCTGCATCTTTAAGAGGATCTTCTTTGCCTTCCTCTTCTGTAATTGCAGCTTGTTTAGTTTTTTGTGTAGTTAAAAAATCTTCTTCAGCTTTTTTAATATCGGCATCAAATTGATCAGTAGCTTTGCGTTTGCCTAGCGGTGCAACAAAACCACGTCCTCCACCTATGGGGCCACCACCTAATGCACCAAGAACAAGATTTGCAAATGAATCAGTTCCTATTTCTCTTACAACTTCTTTATTGATACCAATATCTGCAGCAATGCCTTCTAAGAATTCTTGTGCGCCTTCTTCTGCCGCACCTACCGCTGTTCCCATAGCGATGGAACGTAGTCGGCTACGTGCTTGTCCTGTAATAAGTTTATCAGCAGCACCACCAATAATTTTACTTGTTGCAATACCGCCAAATGCAGCTACGGTTGCTTGAAGTATAGCTGCATTTTCTTCAGCACGATCTGAAAGGATTCGCCGTGCTTCTTTTTCTGACATACCAGAGTTACGAAGGTTGGCGTAGTACGGACTATCTACTAACAGTTCAGCATCTGTTTTAGATTTAATATAAGTTTTAGCCGTGTCGCTTGCTTCACCTGCAGTTAAACCTGCACCAACGGCACCTGCGGCGCCAGGACTTTTTGTAATTAAATAAGTAGCAACAACAGGAGCTACTGACCCCAAACCTTGAGCAGTGTTAGCTAAATAACCTTCAATAGTTGGATTATCACCAAAACTAAATTCAGAGAAGTTGCCTTCTTTAATTGCTTTAAGAATGTTGCCTTTTGGTTCAGAACCTTTTAATTTTCTTTGAAACTGTGGACTAGTACTTTCAATTAAGTTTTTAGATACTTCTTTGCCAGTCTCAGACAGATATTCAAAAAATCTAGGTAACTCAAACAAGTCTTTTACTTCTGTTATAGATTTGTCTGCAGCAATTTTAGTTGCTAGTTTTTCTTGTTCTTGTTTTTCTAACGATGTGCCAAAAGCATTACGCACTAAGCTAATGGCTTTATTAAACAATTGGACACCTATTGGCCCACGCTCTATATACTCACCTGTAAACGCGGGACGAGCTAATCCTGTAGCTACATCTACAGCGCCTTCAGGCACCGAAGAAAGCAAACGAGTGCCTATAGCACCCCCAAACTTAGTCCAGTCGGCTAAGACTGAACGATTAGGATCGTCTGGTTGTTCAATAGGTGCAGTGGATGTAGCAGCTTGGGCACGAGCATCTGTAGGTTCATCAAACTGATCAAAAAAGTTAACTAGCTTTTCTTTTGATCGCGTTTTTGGTTCATCAAACTGGTCAAAGAAATTAGCCATATTATTGTCCAAATAATACTTTTGCTGCTTCTCCTGGTCCAAATTTTCTATCGAATTCTGCTGCTTTACTGGGGTCTGCTCTTAATGCATTTATTGCTCCCAAAGAAGGAGAAGTTGTTTCAGAACTTCTGACGCCAAATCCAGACGCCCTACCTAACTGAGAGGGGTCAATACCTGTCGTATCTCTAAAATCTCGAATTCCCCGTGTAATAATATCTTTACGTTCTTTTTCATAAAGTTCTAGAGCTTGAGCTGGAGTTTTTACTTCAGGGTAAGTTGCTTTAACCCAATCAAAGTTAGTGCGTATTCTATATAATATGCCGCCTGGAGATTCAGCCGCTTTAAGGGCTTCAGTAGTATCACTCATAGCCCTACCAAATAATGCTGCAGTGGCATTATAAGTTTTTTCATCTGTTTTCTTAAGATTAATTAGACGAGTAATTGCCTCCTCAAGCGATTCTTTTGGTTTTTTAATTGCTTTAGCAATAACAAGATCTTGTGGATTATCAGCTACATATTTCCGTATATCACGATCAAGTTGTCCCATTTCTTCCCTAGATGCAATATCACGCCTTGCAATTTCTTCTCTAGAAGTAATATCTTGTTGCCTACCAAATGCATTTTCAGCCGCCGTAATTGCTGCTAGTTTCTCATTACGTTCAGCTTGGTCAAGTTGTAATTTAAGCTGCATGTCAGCTAAAGATTGTTTTCTACGTTCTTTTACATCTTCAGCAAAACCTTTAATAGCGGCTTGAGACCCTTGACCGATATTAGTGAACGCATACGGAGAGGTTCCCCCCATAATTCCAAGCCCAGCTTCTACAGCACGAAGATATGCATCGGTTCGCACATCGGATGCTTTACGTTTTGTATCATCTAAATATTTTCTAATTGCAGCAGCTTCTGGTGAAGGAGGAACAGCAGCTCTAGCAGCAGTTGTCATTTGTAAATAATCTTCATATGTTTGAGGTCTAGTTTGTACAAAACTATATTGTGAATACGGATCTCCTCCTTGTTGCGCACGTACTAAATCAATTAAACCTTGATTTTGATAGCGAGGCACTTCACCGCCATCATCAAAAGCCACGATGCCACCACCTGCATAGCTACCTTCAGGAACAGGAAGTGCCGCTACTCCCACATTCTCTGGAAGCATCATAGGTTGTGCTTCAGCTTGAGCATTAATTGCCATGTTCTGCTCAGTAACTGACGGAGGAGTGCCTTGGGCCAGTGCAGCCATATTTGCAACCCGTTGCGCTTCATCAGCTTTTTCGTTTAAAACAATTGGCAGAACTTTAAGAAGGCTAGGACTACGCTGTGCCATAGCCACAAGCGATTGTTGCGGTAGTCTTGCTAACGCATCAATTGGCCCTTCAATTAGTTTAAGGGCTTGCGGAATACCCATAATAGCCATAAATAATCCTTAACCTTATTTATTAAACAAGTTATACAGACCTAAACCTGACAGACCTAGACCAGCAAGCTGACTAGCAAAACTAGGTGGGGGCGTAGTAACTTGTTGCGTTTGATTTGTAAGCGGAATACCACGAAGTACGTTAGAAATACCGCTGATCTGTGTTTCTGGATAACGAATGTACTGCATTAAATCTTGGTACTGAGTATCAAGAGCTTGTTGTTGTAAGCCTCGCTCTAGGTCACCGTAAGCACCCATAGTCTTAAGGCGGTCAATATCAGTGGCTTGTTGACCAATACCAATCTGAGCCGTTGGGCTAATTAAACCAGCAAGTCCTTGACCTGCGCCAAGTCGTTGTTGTGCAGCTTGTAGTGCAGCCTGTTGATTGGCTTGTTGTGCAGTTAAACCCAATTGGTTTTCTAGATTGAATTGACCCAGTGCTTGCTGATAAGCCTGCTGGCGACCTTGGGCTTCAATACTACCAAGCTGACTAGCTAAAGCGCGTTCACGTTCTGTAGTAGCTAAAAGCTGTCTAGCACCCCCATAAGTACCTTGACGAGGAGCAGCTAAATTTTGTGCAAGATTAGCGCGTTGAGCATCACGCTGTGCAGCAGCTTTTTGCTGTTCAACTACTTGGTTCATGTACGGCGACATGTAAGCGCCAAGTTTCCCTGTATCTGTAATAGAACCAATTCCTACCGTGGGAGCTTGCACCCCACTCATTGCACCAAATACATTACTCGCAGCTTGTCCGTATCCTGCAGCAGTCCCAAACTGAGACGGTGTACCCATAGCCGCCAGTTGCGTGCCAACTTGTTCTTGAAACGGCGACATACCTGCCACACGCCCTGATCCTGCGAGACCATATTGAACAAGCGGTGCCATTGTTTCTGCATATGGTTTACCGTATTGTTTAAACGCTTGTTCTATCAGTCCCGGTTGGCCTGCCGCACCTGTCGTATAGTACGGTTGCAATACCTCCGGAATTTCACCGGTTATCGTAGAGGTTGTCGTTGCCATAATCGGTCCTTATGCTGGCATAAATTGGCGGGGCTTAACTTCCCGGCCTTGTTTGGTTGTGCCCGTGCGGGCTTTGCGAATTCTGTCCATCATGGCATAAAGTTGTTTTGCACCAGCCTTTGATGAACCATTACCTAAATGGCTAACAACATCCGCTGGAATTACAAACTCACCATCCGCAAGTCGTGCAGGTTGTTTATTAGCAATTACTGCAGGGATAGAGTCAGACATCCCATCACCACCCCCTGAAAGAAACCGAGGAGGCATACCACCCCCAGCCATTCCGTATCCAACTTCGTCTCGTGGATCGTCAATATCATCCAGCATACCACCACGAGCCGCAAAGCGAAGGGGGTATCGGCTCATAATACCTTCAGCTTGTTCACGATATCTACGCCGACGCTCTTCTAAATCAGCCGCTTCGCGTCTTCAGCTTGTTCACGATATCTACGCCGACGCTCTTCTAAATCAGCCGCTTCGCGTTTTTCCTCTTCTTTAAATTCTTCCCGTTCACGCTGACCTTGAATTAAAGATGTTCCCATAGTTGCATATAAAGCGGCTGGAAACGGATTTTTAACTGCGTAATCTAAGGCTTTAGACCCTACATTAGAAAGATAATCTCCTGCCCTATCCATAAAAGGACGAGTGGCTTCATATGCCTTATCTGCAGTAGTTAATTGATTTGTAATAGAAACTGCGTTACCAGCAGTATCTCTCACTATTGGATTACCAGCAGCATCTGTCATTGATACTACTGGATTGTCTAGCATTGCAGTTTGCCCCATAGCTGGCGCACCGCCTACATACGAAGCAGGATTAGGCCTATATGCAATTGCATTTGGATCGGCTGAAATCATCGCGCTAGGGCCAGGAGGTGGTGTAAGCGTAGCACCAGCAGCAGCATCAATAGAATCAACAGCCGCACTATAGTCTGCAGCAGACATAGGATTTGCACCACCAACAGGAGCACCGCTCATAGATTGCCCTAGTTGTCCACCAGCATAAGTAAGCGCAGCAGCTTGCGCAGCACGTTTAACGTTAAAGTCATCCCCCGGTGCAGCAAAGCCTGCATAAATACCAGCACCTATTGGGCCACCAAAATACATAGCGGCAAGTTGACCTACTGGACCAAGACGCTCGGCTAAGTTATTAAGCTCACCAATAACGGGTTGGGTAATACGGCGGTCAATACTTCGTCCTACTCGCCGAATACCTTTTTCAATATCACGAAAGCTAAAAAACTCTGGCAAGCCTGTACGTGGGTTGATGGTTCCAGAGCCACCAAGCGCCTGCAAAATGCCAGCTTCCCGTGGGTTGATGTGGGCAAGCATGGTATCGCCGTTACGACCTGCGGATTGAACTTTATCAGCCAAACTAGCCAGCCCGCCTGCTTTCTTACTTGTAATCGCACCTGCGTTATATATAGGTGCCATATCGCTTAAAACATCTTGTGCAGAAAACCCTGTAGGAGCTACATTTGTAGCGGGACGAGGTAACGCAGCAGGTACTCCGGCATAAACATCAGGAGCGGGTAAACCAATTATTTTTGGTGCGCCAGCAACTTGACCGCCAAGTAACGCTAAATTTTGATATGTTGTAGGTGGTGTAATTGTTCCAATACCTGTTTTACCTGTAAATTTAGTATCTTCATATTTTGGGCGAGCTAGTGCCGCTGTAACCCCAGCATCAAAAGTTAAGGGTGTTGTTGTAGTTGTTGTGATTGGCGTGGTTGTTTTGGTTGGCGTAGTAAAAAATAAGCCACTCGGACGGACTTGATTGTATAAATTTTGAACATCCGCAAGTGGCAGATTAAGTGCAGACGCTACTTGTGAAGGATTAACGTTAAACCGATCCATTTCAGCAGCGATAAAAGTATTATCCCTACCTTGCGCTTGCAATCCGCGTATGTAATCTGCAATCTGTTGGCTAGTAAAGCCTGTTGTCCCACCACCAGTAGTGCTTGTGCCTGTTTGTGAAGTTGCAAAAGTTCCGCTTGGACGGACTTGGTTGTATAAATTTTGAACATCTTGTGCTGACAAAGTAAGCGCAGAAGCAACACGCGTAGGATTAACCCCAAAGCGATCCATTTCTGCGGCAATAAAAGCGTTGTCTCTACCCTGTGTTTGCAGTCCACGTATGTAATCTGCAATCTGTTGGCTAGTAAATGCAGGTGCAGGTGCTGGTGTAGCCGCCGGAAGTGTCCTTATGCCAGCGTCTCTATTTGCAACTGCTGCTTGTAATGTGCGTTCAAACTCTGACATAGGCGCAGCAGTTCCAGTGCTAGTGTTGTATGTTTGACCACCAGCAGCCTCATAGCGACCTTGAACTTCATTTACCGATACCCCCGTAGCAACCGCCATTTGTGCTGGGGTCACCCCATACTGATCCATCGCCGCCGCTATTTGAGCGTCAGTTAGACCGGGGTTGCTCTGTAAAAAAGTCTGGATTTCAGATATGGTAGCCATGCCAGAATTATCCTAAATATATCAAGTAGTTACAATAGGAGCCGCCCCAGCTAAGGCCAGAGCACCCACGGGTGGGGATGGAGCCAAACCACGAAGTACAGTCGGTGCGACTCCCGTTAAGACTAATTGACCGGAGGCTGGGATTGGAAAATTAGTTATCGCAGAAATAAAATTAGCTGTTAAAACCACAGACGGAATGGCAGGCCGAGTTGGACTGGTTCCGGTGGTGTAGTTTTCAAGGTATACGTCTGTGGACTCTGACCACCACGCAACTTCTAGATACTCGGTTGCGGGGTTGTGAACTGCAAATATGGATGTTATGGCTGGAACAGTATGTCCCCAGATGCTGACACTTTTACGGGCCGGAACGTCAAATCGAGTATTACTAAAGTCAATATTAGTCCCGGTGTCTTTCAACCAGACTTCAAACTCTTTAATAGAAGTATCGTGATTAGCTACTTGCAAGGTAAAGTTAATTAAATAATAGCCTGCGGTTGAAAAACGAATTTTAGAGCCTTCAAACGTAACTCCATTGCTTTCTTTCAGACTGCTGTAAGTAATAAGGTTTTCTGAGGTTGTTCCTGCTGAAGATTGATCCTGAGTTGAAATAAGCTGCCCAAACGGGAAATTAATCTCACTGCCAAACCCTGCAATTGTGCCGCCGTAAACATTACCTCTAAACGTTCCGCCGTAAAAATCATCTGCTCGATAAGACTGGGCTTGGTTCGGAGTGAGCGAATCCAA
>Ga0194115_10004281_pt1 | contig 15503 bp, 4 predicted proteins | sample TA2MahsurfametaG_3_FD_148656 | JGI IMG/M metagenome (GOLD analysis project Ga0194115, IMG submission 148656) | Freshwater microbial communities from Lake Tanganyika, Tanzania - TA2015002 Mahale S4 surface | ecosystem: Environmental > Aquatic > Freshwater > Lake | place: Tanzania: Lake Tanganyika...
GTTGGAATTGCAAGTACCTCATATGTTACTGGAAACGTTAGTACATTATTAAATGTTTTTGATTTTTCTGGAACTGCTGTTTTAGAAAATGGCTACAACGTTGGAATTACAACCACTGTTTTTGGAACAGTCCCGATAGGGCCTACTGGAAATATACTCTACACTCAGGTGTTAGGATTTAATACCACTGGATTTGGAACAAATGCTTCATTTGATGTATTAATCAGTTATAGTGGAGGAGGAGTTGCAATATCTACTTCGATTCTTCCAATGTACGGGGGATACGGATATAATGTTGGAGAACAAGTTTCTATTTCTGGAACATATTTTGGAGGCACAAGTCCTACTAATGATATATCATTCGTTATCTCTAATACTGGACCAACAGTAATAAATTCCGAAGCAAATGCAAGTTACTCCACAGTTCCCTCCTCCGATCTAAGTGGAGCAACTTTTAATGTTGCCAGAGATTCTGATGGAGCTGTTACATATGTAGAAGTTTTAAATGGTGCGTCCGGATATAACAATAACTCTATTATTTCTATTGCAGGTACTTATATTGGGGGAATAAATTCTAGAGATGATTTATCTTTCCGTCCATTAGAACTAGGCACTAGTTCATTACCGGAGTCAGTCTTTGTTTACAAGTTAAATGATAATGAATTTAAACTTTCTGGATTATCCACAAGTGTATTTTTCGATCTAACTGGAGTGGGTACAGCTGTACATTCTCTCTCTTATAGGGATCCAAATCCTAGTGTAATTATAACAATAGATGGAATAATACAGAAGGCTATAGCTAGAAAATCATTGAGTGTTTCTTTTGCTTCTAGTGTTTCTTCAGCATCAACAACAATAATAAGTATTTCTTCTGGAATTTCCTCTGTTTCTGTAGGAGATGTTATTAATATTGATAACGAATATGTTTCTGTAAAAACCATTGGAGTAAGTTCTGCAAATCATTTAGAAGTGTCACGCGGTTATTTCGGTACAGTTGCATCTGCACATACTATTGGTGCAGCTGGAACGGTTTATGTTGGGGACTTTAATATTATTGGTGATGTTATATACTTTGATCAAGCACCAAATGGAAAAATTGGACCAGTAGGATTGGAAACTGGATCCATATTTGGAGGTAGAGCATTTAGTAGAAAATTTGATCCTAATGTTCCTCAAGATAAAAATATATTATTTGATGACATATCTCTGTCTTTTACTGGAATTGCAGCAACAGAATTTACTTTAAAATCTAATGGTCAAACTACTGCAACAATTTTTAACAATGTCAATAGTTCTACAAATATTAGTAATAATCCAATAGTATTAATTAATAATGTTTTTCAGGATCCAACAAAAGATTATACTGTAGATGGCATTGGAACAAATGTGATTAAATTCTTATCTGGAACTCCAAGTTCCGGAAAAATATCAAAAGTAGGCATATCAACTAGTTATGGATATTTACCTAGAATTGGCGCAGCTGCTACTGCAATCGTTTCCGCTGGTGGAACTATTAGTAACGTAGTTGTTATTGGATCTGGATCTGGATATAGATCTGCGCCAGTTGTTAGTATTGCATCTACTATTGGATTTGGAGCAAGCATTATAGCCACAGTGAGTGCTGCTGGCACTATTTCTGGATTTACAATCGTCAATGCTGGGTCTGGGTATACTTCTACATCACTTCCTGAAGTTGTAATTGGAATACCAACTGGATATAGTAATCTTAGTTTAGGATACACTGGTGGAACTTCTGGAGTTGGCCAAAAGGCAAGAATTACTGTTGAAGTAGGCATGGGATCTAGTGTCATTTCCTATAAGTTTGATCAACCTGGAATTGGCTATAAAGTTGGTGATAAACTTACTCCTCTTGGAATTAAGACAAATACTACATTTAGATATGATTCATTATCAATTTCTAATGTAAATTATGATAATGTAACAGGAATCACTACAGTTACTACATCCTCTTCTCATAATTTAAGTCAGAATGATACTGTAATTTTGACTGGAATTGCATTTACTTGTGGATATGATGAAGTTGGTATTAAAACATTCTCTTACGATAATGCAACAGGTATTTGCACAGTAACTACATATTCACCTCACGGACTACTTAGAACTGATGTAGAACCCAATGAAACAAGTGATGAGGTATTCTTATTCAATCTACCATTTAGTTGCCCTGGCGGGTCTGGAATAACAACTACAATATTTCCAGATGGTACAAGTCCTTATGGTAGAGTTTTCCCCGTACTAAGTTCTGTTGGTCTTAATACATTTACAATGAATGCTGGAATTTCTACCATTGTACATACGTTTGAAGGTTGGCCTGAGATAGGAATTTCTACATTCTCTTACGATTATACTACGGGTGTTTCCACAGCAACAACAATTATAAACCATGATTTGGTAGTAAATGATAAAGTTACTTTATCTGGACTATCATTCACTTGTGCATCGGCTCATACTGGAGTAACAACTACAATATTCCCAGATGGAACTTCTCCATATGGCTATACGTTTACTGTTACTGGAGTAACTACAAATACCTTTACATTTAATGCTGGCATTTCTACAATACCACATAACTATGTCAGTGGTGGGATAACCAAAAAAGTTCCAACTTCACAAAGAGTTCTTACATACACTGATGATAGCACTGACGGTGCTTATGACTTTAGAGTTATTTCTGTCGCATCTACAAATACTTTTAGTGTTTTAGCCGGATCCATTTCGACCATACCACACTATTACACTCAGGGCGGAATAGTTACATTTAGACAATTCCAACCACTCATTTTAACAGTTGAAGAAGTTCAAACAGATAGTTTTTCTGGTTTTTATCCAGGACAATTTATTCAGTTTGATGATATTTCAGAATTCTTTAATGGATTTAGGAAAAAATTTACACTTACAAGTACTGTAAATGGGGTGAAACAAGTTTTAGGATTAAGGGTTCCTGATGGTACAGATTTGGATATAACAAATAATATTTTTATATACATAAATGATATTTTACAAGTTCCTAATACATCGTATAAGTTTTCCGGAAGTAGAGTATTGTTCACAGAACCTCCAAAATCAGGCTCCAAGTGTGTTATTCTCTATTACAGAGGTTCTTCTGTAGATGTTGAATTAATTGATCCACCAAAAACAATTAAACCTGGAGATATTATAACTATAGAAGAAAATCCTGAAGATTTATTTGATATTTCTCAGTTTGACCGAGTTGTTAAGAAAATTACTGCTTCTGATCAATTAGAAACATTTAACTACTATTCTGTTGGTATTATTACCGATCCAACAAAAATTAGACCTCTTACTTGGAAAAAACAACTTACTGATACTGTAATTAATGGATCCCTATACTCCAAATCTAGACCAAGTTTGCAGAGTAATATCAAACCTTTTGCAACTGTTATCAAAAAAATTGAACCAGATGATACTGTAATATATGTAGATAATGCATATCCATTGTTTTCAGACTTAGATGCTCTTACCGAAGATTTAAGAGATGTATTGGTAATGGAGGATAGACCAATTCAAGAGTCTTTAGCTCAATCTGTTGTCTCATCATCATCCACAATTTCATCGATTGTAATTTCAAATGGTGGTGTTGGATATGCTAATACCCAATCACCAAAAGTAATTATTTCCGAATCTCTTATTGTCCAAAAAGATCCAATTTTTAATTGGACAGGTGCTGTTGGAGTATCAACTTTTTCTTCTCTAAAGTCTATCAAATACAATGATAAATTTATCGCTATAGGAAATAGTTCTACATATGCAACTAGTTTTGATGGAATAAACTGGCAAATCTCTACCGTTGGATTTGGACAATCTTCTAATTTTAATTCAGTTGAATCGGTTGGAGTTGGTACAAGCAATTTCTTACTTTCTGTTGGAAATCTTGGTCAAATAATAAAGGCAACAGATTATGGTAATGTAATATCTTCATGGACACAAATTCCAATAGAAGAGGACGTTTCAATTCCGGGATTTGGAGTTGTGAACAGAGTAAGTAGTGGATATACAGGTACATTTAATGAAGTCGTATATTCCAATATTACTGATACTTGGGTTACTGTTGGTGCTGGCGGATCAATATTTATTGGACTTGGAGTGGGTACAAATTCATTTGTAAATAGATATTCTGAAACTTTATCCAACTTAAATAGTGTAACATTTGGTTCCGAGTATTTTGTTGCTGTCGGAAATGATGGAGTAATTAGAACCTCTAACAATGGAAATGTTTGGGAATTCGTAAGTTCTCCAGTAAACACAAACTTGAATAAGGTAATTTATGTTGATGGAAAATACGTAGCAGTTGGAGATTACGGAGTAATTGTAAGATCTGTAAATAGGAATTTATATCAAACTGTTCCAAATAATCTTGGAATATCAAATATAATAAACATTTATTATAGTTATGGATTCTATGTAATTATTACATCTACAGGAGATTTATATTATTCATTCGATCTGGGTAACTGGATTTATAGATCAACATTACAAGCAAACTTTATTAATGATTTGGTATTTGTCGATAATATTGGTTCTGATGGTAGATACGTTGCCATAGGATCTGGTGCTACTGCAATATATGCTGAACCAATTTATAATAGAGCAACCGCAATTTCTAGCGTAACTTCTGGAGTCGTAACATCCATACAAGTAGTAAACCCCGGATTTGGATATGAACCAACTCAACCTCCACCTGTAATAATAGAATCAGACACTTATAATACAGAAGTAGTAAAATCTTTTAAAGTTATTGGTGATCACGGAATAATAATTGGAGTTACAACTTACATAGCGGGAACTCCTGGAATTGGAACAACAACTCCAAAAGTTTCATTTACGTTAAAATCTGAACAATATGACAATAGTACTTTAGGAATTGGATATTCTTCATTAAATATTTTTGGAGTTATTAATAGTCAATTATCCAAGGGTGATTACTTTGTAATAAGTGATAGCAATGTCGAAATTGGTGGAGATTTAGTTGGAATTACTACACTTCTTGGTGGAATGTCCAACTATCCAAATTCAAAAATTGGTGTGGCAAAATCTTTTATAGATGGAGTTTACATAGTAGAACATGTAACGACGCCATCTGTGGGAATTATTACTGTTACTTGTAATTTTGCACCGATGGTAGATAATTATATCAAAGTTTATAGTAGAGGGTCTGGTAATACAGGTTTTGGGACAAATAACTACTATGGTAGATATAGTTGGGCTAAGATATATGATTATCAAAATAGAATTTTAGGTAATCCAAAAACATTTGAAGTTTTTAATGACAACGGAATTTTAGGAATTTTATCTTCTCCAAAAATTATGAGGACTAGAAGTGTAATAAGTAAGTAAAATGTAACTAAATAAAAAAAAGTATGTTCTAAAATGCCCGCCATAATATCAGATCAGTTTAGAATTTTAAATGCAGAAAACTTTGTAAAGAGTGTTTCTGGAGTAGGTGATACTTCTAATAAGTATTATAGTTTTATAGGATTGCCTAATAGTACTAATCCAGCTGCTGGCGGAGCTCCAACTTGGACTTCTAATACTCCATCTCCTGTAGATGGGTTTAGAGAAGAATATCAAGTTAAAGAAAGTATTATATCTTTGAAACAAATTTCAGGTCAAGATGTAAGAAGACTTGTTAGAAAAGTGGAATGGGTTGCCGGAAATACTTATGAGATGTATAGACATGATTATAGTGTATATAATGTTACTTCAGTCACATCTCAAACAAGTTTATATGAAGCAAATTATTATGTGATAAATGAGGATTTAAGAGTTTATATATGTCTTCAAAATGGAACTGATCCGGAGAATCCAAAAGGAAGACCATCTTTCGATCAACCTACTTTTATTGATTTGGAACCAAGAGCTGCTGGAGCTAGTGGAGACGGTTACATTTGGAAATATCTATACACAATTAAACCTTCGGAAATTGTTAAATTTGATTCTATTGAGTATATCCCGGTACCGGAAAATTGGGGAAATACTGGAGAATCGATATCTACAAAAAATAATGCAATTGATGGTAAAATTGAAGTTATCCTTATAAACAATAGGGGAGCTAATTATCAACCAATTTCAACGTCATTTTCAAATGTACCTATATTGGGAGATGGATTTGGTGGTAAAGCCACAATAACTATAGACTCTTTTGGTAAAGTATCCGAAGTATTTGTTACTGATGGTGGAAGGGGATATACTTATGGCACAATACAATTTTATCCAGGAGCTCCAGGTTCAGAAATAACCGGTCCCTTGCGTCAACTGAGTAATACTGGAATTGGAACTACGTCAGTGTCTTCTTTCAATGTCATTATTCCTCCAAAGGGAGGTCATGGGTATGATATTTACCGAGAACTGGGAGCATATAGAGTTCTATTATATTCTAGATATGAAACTTTAGAAAGTAATCCAGATATTATTTTAGGAAATGATTTTGCTAGGGTTGGAATTTTAAAAAATCCAACTATAGTTGGAAGTAGTGTTCAACTGTTGGACTCATCTTTGGTTAGTGGATTAAATGCCCTAAAATTATCTGGAGTTACAACTAATACTACTTATGCGATTGACTCTGTAATTAAACAAACCGTAGGATTGGGATCCACTGCAATTGGATTTGTTTCGTCTTGGGATTCAATAACTGGTGTTTTAAAATATTATCAACCTACTGGCTTAGCTTCGAGTGAAACTGGATTTAAAATTATTCCATTTACTTCTAGTCCAGATGTTGGGTACGGATTAACAATTAATTGCTCTTCTATTATTGGTCCAACACTATCCATCAACTCAAATTTTAGTGGTGTAACTACCACAATAAATAATAGAATATATCAGTTGGGTCAAGAGTTTGTAGCGGGCATTTCCTCTGCTGAGTACAACAAAAAATCTGGAGATATCATTTATTTGGATAATCGACAACCTATCCCAAGGTCTGCTAATCAAAAAGAAGACATTAAAATTGTACTGGAGTTCTAATAGAAATGGCACAAAACACTAATTTAAATACGTCTCCATATTTTGATGATTTCGACCCAAGAAAAAATTATCAAAGAGTTTTATTTAAGCCAGGAACTCCAATTCAAGCAAGAGAACTGACAACACTCCAGTCTATTTTACAAAATCAAGTTGAAAAGTTTGGTAAACATTTTTTCAAAGAAGGATCTGTAGTTATTCCTGGTAATATTGCTTATGATTCGGAATATACGTGTGTTCAAATTGATCCAACTCATTTAAGTATCCCCGTAATTACATATTTGTCATATTTGCTTGGAAAACAAATAAAAGGAGAAACAAGTGGAGTTTTAGCAAAAATTGAAAATTATATTACTAGCGAAGAATCTGAAAACGATACTTTCACATTGTATATTAAATATCAAAGTTCTAGTGAAACTGATTTTAGTAGTAATACATTTGTTGATGGTGAAAATTTACTTGTATTAGAAAATATTGATTACGGATCTGGAGTTATTAGATTAGAATCTTCATTTGCGACTACTCTTATATCAAACTCTACTGCTACGGGATCTGCAGTAAAAATTGAAGAAGGTGTCTATTTTATAAGAGGATTTTTTGTTGATGTCTTTCCACAAACAGTAATATTAGATCAATATTCAAATCTACCTTCTTATAGAGTAGGATTATCTATTTTTGAAGATATAACTGTACCATCCCAAGCAAACTCAGACTTATTTGATAATGCTAGGGGATTTTCTAATTTTGCTGCTCCTGGTGCCGATAGACTTAGGATAGTATCAACATTAATAAAAAAATCAATAGATGACTTTAATGATGAAAATTTTGTAGAATTACTAAGACTTGAAAACGGAAATATAAAAAGAGTTCTTAAAAAAGAAAATATTCCTTCGTTAATAACGGATGAATTAGCAAGAAGAACTACTGATGAGTCTGGCGATTATTATGTAAATCCATTTAAAGTTGTTGCTAAGGAATCTTTAAATAACAAAATAGGAAATAATGGAGTCTATAATCCTGGCCAACTAACAAGACAGGGAAATATTCCTTCAGATGAGTTAGTAACTTTACAAATTTCACCTGGAAAAGCCTATGTTAAAGGATATGAAGTAGAAACTATTGTAACAGTAAATGCAGATTTAGAAAAACCACGAACCACAGAAACTGTTAAAGATATAACCATTCCTTTTAGTTTAGGCAATCAAGTAGAACTTAATAACCTTTATGGATCTATTCCTGTAGGATTTGGTTCTACCAGTCAAATCACTTTATATTCTAAAAGAACTGTTACTCCAGGACTTTCATCCGGAATTCCAATAGGAGTTGGCAGAGTTTATGATTTAAAATTAAAAAATGCTGCATATGAAGACGCTACTACTCTCTTTGAAACATCTGTTTTTGACTTACAAACTTATACATATTTGACATTAAATACAACTATAACTCTAACTAGACCAGCGTTTGTTCAAGGTAAAAATAGTTCAGCATCTGGTTATTTGGCTTCAAACGTTACAAATAGTGATCAAGTAGTATTATATCAAGTTTCTGGCAATTTTATTATTGGTGAACAGTTAAAAGTAGATGGTCAAGATATTTCTCGAACAATAGTTAATGTTAGAGATTATAATCTTGGAGATATAAGACAATTAGTTGGATATGTTGGAGCTACAACCTCTTTTACAGCAGATACTGTGATATCAGTAGGAATTCCTATTGCACCACAAGGAACTAACTTCACTATTTCTGCAGGATCTGGGGGAATAAGCACGGTAACTACATCTACTTTGTCTTTTGGTGTAGGAATTAATACGGGAGATATTTTTGTTTATACAAAATCTGGAGAAACAGTACCAACTTATAATAGAGTAACATCCATAAATGCTTCTGGAAAATCTATAACGGTAGAGTCAACTCCAAGTGTTGCCGGTGTTAATAGTGGAGGACTACCTGGAAGCACGACAACTACCACAGGATTGTTTAAAGGGGTATCTACATTATTGAACAATAAAGAGTCATTTTTCTTTGCCAAATTGCAAAATTCAAATATTGCAAATGTTGATGTATCTGAAGGTGAAATAGTTTACAGAAAGTCATATTCAGTAACTGTTTCTTCTAATGGGTTGACAGCTACTTTAGAAACCGATACCGATATTACTTTAGAACAGTTTGATGAAGAAGACTATTCCTTGGTGTTTTCTGATGGTACAATTGAACCATTAACATCTAATCAATTTACTATTACTTCTGGAAGAACTTTGACATTAGTAAATTTGAGTAAAAATGGTTCTGCAACATTAACTGCAACTTTAAGAAAAAGAAGACTCAAATCCAGAAAAAAAATCTATAACAGATCTGCAGTTTTAGATGTTAGAAATTCTAGTACTCATTCATCTGGAATTGGTAGTACTACTCTTAATGATGGACTAACATATAGTCCTTATTATGGAACAAGAGTACAAGATACAAGGATATCTTTAAATGTTCCAGATGTAATTGTTGTTACGGGAGTTTTTGAATCATCTAATGCAAATGATGCAGAATTACCAAGATTGGAAGTTGTAGATTTAAATGCCAATATTTTGAATGCCATAAAAGGTGAAATAATTTATGGTCAATCTAGTAATGCAATGGCAACATTTGTCGCAACTAATGGAACAAATCAATTAGAATTTGTGTATGTCAATGAAAATACATTTATCAAAGGTGAAAAAATTCTATTTAATGAGTCAAATCTCACTGCAAGAATAAATCTACTGATAGAAGGAGATAGAAATATTGTATCAGACTTTATTTTTGATAGCGGTCAAAGTTTAGAAATAGCAGATTATTCATCACTAATAAGAAAATCTGGTGTAACCGCGCCAATAAAAAGATTAAAAGTTGTATATAATCATTATTACATAGATGCAAATGATGATGGAGATTTTGTGACGGTCAGTTCATATGAACGTGATAGATATTCCCAAGAACTACCTTTTATTTCTTTTTATAGATCGAGTGATATCATTGATTTGAGACCCAGAGTTAGTCCATATAATAGTTCTTTAACGCCATATTCTCCATTTGAATTCAGTTCCAGACAATTTTTACCTGCAACAAATTCAAGTCCATATAATTTTGCTAAAGATAAAAATCTATTTTTATCATATTCATATTATCTTGGTAGAATTGATAAACTTTATCTTAATAGATATGGTGAATTTTTTGTTACTAAAGGAGTTCCCTCAATAACTCCGATTTCTCCTGGAGTTATTGATAATGCTCTAGAAGTAGCTACTATTACTATGAGACCATACGTTTACAACGTTGGGGATGTAACTGTACAATTGTCTTCACACAAACGTTATAGGATGAAAGATATTGCTAAACTTGAAGATAGAATAAAAAATATAGAATATTATACTTCATTGTCTTTATTAGAAACCGATACCAAAAATTTAACTTTACGAGATTCTCAAACTCAACTAGATAGATTTAAGTGTGGTTTTCTTGTTGATAATTTTAAATCAATAAGCTCAGGGTCTTTAGGTGATCCACAACATAAATGTAGTATTGATACTAAGGAAGGATTGCTTAGATCTCAACACTATACTACTTCAATAGATCTTCTTTTGGGATCTGAAGCTGTAATAGGATCTTCAAATGTTTCAAATCCAGATGCAGACTTGAGATTTGTAGAAGATCTTGGTAATCCCAATACAGTTAAAGTTGGTGATATCGTTTGTTTAAAATATTCAAATGAAGTATTCCTTAAAAATACTTTTGCTACTAGAATTGAAAATGTTAACCCTTTCAATGTTGTTAATTGGATTGGCGCCATAGAATTAAATCCTTCCACCGATACTTGGATTGAAACTAGAGGGACGAAGAGAACTATAGACCGAGAAGGAAATTATGAAACTACATTACGACAGTTGGGAGTCGATAGTAATACCGGATTGTCTCCAATAGACTGGGGATCTTGGGAAACCACTTGGACTGGCACACAAGAAATAGCTAGAGAAAATGTAGCTACTTTAAATCTTGGAACTACTGTATTGGGTAGTAGTGAGTGGACAGGTGGGTTTGTCGGGGGTAGGGGAATACCTATTACTAATACTACGTCTTTCAGAGATCAATTTACTACATTTACAAATTCTACTACTCTCACTACTGCAAGACAATCTAGACAAGGTATTCAACATAAAGTTGGTGACCGATTTGATTCTATAAATCTCGGTAGTTCTGTTGTATCTACAGAAGTTATTCATACAATGAGATCTAGAAACATTGAGTTTATAGCAAGAAGACTAAAACCAAAAACTAGATTATATGCATTTTTTGATAATGTTGATATGAACAAGTATGTTGTTCCAAAACTTATTGAAATTGAAATGGAGAGTGGCACTTTTGTTGTTGGTGAAACAGTTACTGGCACAGTAGGAACTACTTCCATTAGATTTAGATTAGCAACTTCAAACCACAAATATGGTCCATATAATCAACCAGAACAAATTTACACAGACAATCCATATTTACCAACCCAGTTAGTACCATCTTCATATTCAACAACTTCCACAATATTAAATGTCGATACAGCTTCATTGGAGTTACAATCTGCCTCTGGATTTTATGGACACATTATTGCAAACATGCAGTTGAAAGGTGAATCTTCTAAAGCTATTGCAAAAGTAACAGATCTTAGATTTGTTACTGATGCTACGGGAACTTTAATTGGATCACTGTTCATTCCCGACTCCAGATTACAATCTACACCATCATTTGAAACCGGAACAAAAACTTTTATTCTTACAACTAGTTCTAATAATACTACAATTGTTGGAGCCACAGACAGTACAGCTGATGCCAAATTTAGATCTACTGGAACTTTAAGTAATACTGAAGAGATTACTTTAAGAACAAGAAATGCAACTGTAGAAAGAAACACCAGAACTGAAGAAAGAACTTTAACAAATCAACAAACATCTTTAGTTGCAGGCACCTCATTTATAAATCGAACAGTAACTCAAACAAGATGGGTCGATCCTCTTGCACAGTCTTTTGAAGTTCCAGATGAAAACGGAGTATTTATTACAAAATGTGATATATTCTTTAAATCTAAAGATACCAAAAATTTACCAATTACCATGCAAATCAGAACTATGCAAACTGGTTTGCCCACAACAACTATTATTCCCTTTGGAGAGGTTGTTTTAGATCCAAGTCAGATAAATGTATCTGAAGATGGCAGAACTCCCACAACATTTACTTTTCCGTCCCCAGTATATCTTGAAAGTGGAAATGCTTATTGTGTTGTCTTACTTTCTGCATCAAATGAATATACAGTATGGATTTCCAGAATGGGTGAAGAGGATGTAACCACTTTGAATTTGCCGGAATCTCAAAAAATAGTTGTATCGCAACAACCTTTATTGGGATCATTATTTAAATCACAAAACGGTGCAACATGGGATCCAAGTCAATTAGAAGACTTGAAATTAGTTCTTTATAGAGCAAAATTTTTTACTGGATCTTCCACAGTTAGATTCTATAATCCTAAGTTAGATATTGGTAATAATCAAATTGTTACTTTAAGACCAAATGCACTTGATTGTATTTCAAAATCAACTCTAATTGGATTAGGTAAAAGTTTAACTTCATCTGAAGTTACCGGATTAACTCCTGGAAGTCCAATATTACAAAGTAATAATCAATCATTTAGTTCAAATCTGAAGAGTATAGTCGGTGCCGTAGGGATTGGAAGTACATTAGTAATAACTTCTTCTGGAATTGGATTTACAAATACATTTAAAACTTATTCTAATGTAAATTTAGTCCCTATAACTGGTTTTGGTTTTGGCGCAAAAGTGAACTTAAGTGTTCAAAATGGAGTTGCTATTGCAGCCACGGTTTCCATTGGTGGAACGGGGTATGCATATGGAGACTCACTAGAAGTAGATTATTCTCAGACGGATTCACTTGGTACAAACTTAATTCTTACTATTCCAAATAATGTAGGAATTATATCTTCTTTTAATTCATTATTGGTAGATAGAGTTCAAGGAGCTCTCAATCAAAATGCAGTTGATAGTTTGTATTATGTGGGTTCTGCTGGAACTTCACTTCTTTCCGGTGCAACTGTTAATACTATAACTGACTTAACTGATGGATTACATTTTAAAGTTAGTCATAACAATCATGGAATGTATTCATTAGTTGATAAAGTAACTCTTTCAGGAATAGAACCCGATAAAAAACCTGAAACACTAAAAGCTACATATGATTCAACTTCTACAAGTAGTATTACGGTAAGTTCTGTTGGAATATTTACAAGTTTTGAAAATGTTCCAGTTTCTTCCGTAAATCCTGGATATATTTTAATTGATAATGAAGTTATCAAGTACACTGGAGTTGTTACCGCTACTAATACTCTGATTGGAATAACTAGAAATATTGATGATACAATTTCTGGAGCATATGATCTTGAATTCCCTATATTCAAATATGAGTTAAATGGAGTATCTTTGAGAAGAATAAACAAAACTCATAATTTATCTGATACGGATTTAGTAACTTATCCAACTGATTTAGATTATTATTATATTAAAGTTGGAATGAGTAGTAGAGGCATAGACAGAACTCCTGCAAGTGTTCTCGGATATCCTGCTCTATATTTCAGTGATGATAAATCATGTGGATCTTACGACACTGTTCCTTTATTGGGATCACCAAAAGGTCCTAAGGCTACTCAAAATATACCATTTAACGTCATTAGATCTAATATTCAAACTTTATTGCCACAAAAAACATCTATATCAGCAAAAGTAAGAACTTTTAGTGGGTCTACCCCAGATAGTAATTTAACCCCATTCTTAGACCAAGGATTTGTGGACATATCTTTAAATTCTAATAATGAATTTAATTCTCCAAGAATCATTTGTTCACAAATTAATGAAGAAACATATTTGTCAAGTTTCCCCGGTAAAAAATCATTTACTATGGAATTAACATTAAGTAGTGAAGATGAAAAAGTTTCTCCAATGATTGATTTAGATAGAGTGAACTTAGTTGCTATTTCTAATAGAATTAATTCTAAGATTACGGATTATGCTGCAGATCCTAGAGTTAATTCATTAACAGATGATCCTACAGCAGCAACATATTTGAGTAATATTGTTATTTTAGATAAAGTTGCTGATAATTTAAAAGTATTTTTTGATGCTTTTAGACATCCAACAAATGATATTAGAGTTTGTTATAGAATTTTTAGACCGGACGCTCCTGCAGAACCTCAACTTTGGCAGTTATTCCCTGGATATGATAATTTAGATGCAAATTTACAAGTTATCAATTCTGCTCAGAATAACGGAAGACCTGATAAAAATATATTAAGTTCAACTTCTGAGGAAAATTACAATACTTATGAGTTTACCGCATCTAGTTTACCGCAATTCAATGGATTCCAAATAAAAATTCTTATGACAGGTACTAATTCAGCATTTGTGCCAAAAATTAGAGATTTTAGAGTCATTGCAACTATTTAAAAAATTATGTTAATACCAGTAGAGGGAAACATGGGGTTATTTCGTGATGAAAACTCTAGTGCTATTTTAAATTGTTCTGATTCTGATTATGAAAAATATTTGGAATTGAAAACTACAAAAATAAAAGAAATTGACCGACTAAATGAAATTAATGATAAGGTCGATGAAATAGACCAATTGAAGTCTGATGTAAGTGAAATGAAAGACATGATGAAATTAATTTTATCTAAATTAAACTCCGAATCATAAATATTTAAAAACAGGTTCTCATAATGGCGGCAAGGAATGTAAACTTAGTTCTTGAACAAGGGGTTGACTTTCAAGCCACCTTTACAATCAGGAACACCAATAATGCACCATTAAATTTAACTGGATATACCGGTATTTCTTCAATTAGAAAACACCCAACATCTTCTACTTCCTATCCATTAACTTTAAGTTTCCCTGATAGAATTAACGGAAAAATTGCAGTTTCTATGGGATATACTGCAACTGATGCAATTGAAGGAGGTAGATATGTATATGATGTCATTTTAATTTCACCAAATTCATATAGAACTAGAGCTGTACAAGGAAATGTTCTAGTAACTCCAGGAGTATCATAATGACAGATTACATAGTAACTTTAAATGAACCTGGTCCATATAGAATTGGTGTAGATTATGAAATTCCCACCAAATCCATTCAATATGGAAATATTATTCTCGATAATATAAATGCTCAGTTTACGGGAATTGCACATACTTTTGGATTAAATGCAAGCGGAAGTTCATATGTTCCCATAAATGATCAACAATTAATTGTGGTAAAAAATAATCTTGTAATGGAACCCATTGAAGATTATACTACTTCGACAAATAATATAATATTTACTGTAGCTCCAAATGCAGGAGATGATGTTTTTATAATTGCTCTTGCAACAACTGCAGATTTAACTAGAACTATTAATTATGTAATTGATAGTGGATCTATTGCAAT
>Ga0194115_10004283_pt1 | contig 15500 bp, 11 predicted proteins | sample TA2MahsurfametaG_3_FD_148656 | JGI IMG/M metagenome (GOLD analysis project Ga0194115, IMG submission 148656) | Freshwater microbial communities from Lake Tanganyika, Tanzania - TA2015002 Mahale S4 surface | ecosystem: Environmental > Aquatic > Freshwater > Lake | place: Tanzania: Lake...
CACCAATGCCACCACTATGGAAATAGTAACTGTCATTGCCTTTGTCATTGCATTTCATCCTTTCTCTCCGCATAAATTACCTTTGCGATCATGTCAGACGACGTTGACACCGCCAGTAGCAGCAGCGGTAGCGATTACTTGCCCAGCAACCCGGCTCTTGCCATGGAGATGAGGATTAGGAAAGCGAAGAGAATGAAGAATCTTCGACTGATCATCCAAAAATCTCTAAAGGATCCCACAATGTCATCAACATTGCCAAGTGCGATGGCGCCACTGACTAACTACGGGATTGCGTACTTTCCCCAATTCTGGGGATGCGACGCCACTCCCCAGACAAATTCGAAAGCAAATTGGATGAACTACACGACTGTAGTGAAAGAATCGATTGAGTCTTGATCTACCTTGAACTATGATGTTGCAAAGTTTTATTGCCACTATAGTGGCAATAAGGAATTTTATTGCCACCATAGTGGCAATAAAACGGGCCTGTGCTGAATGGCGTTAGCAAAATTGATGATGTAAGCTTTCTAAAGGTATTCGTTATCTTGCCATCAGCTGACGACAGGCCGTTTGCTGGAGCGTTTAGTGCTGTGGGCGGAAACTTTTGCAACATTTAACGTCATTGAACGTTCGCACGTTCATCCATACTAACAGGTCCGTAGAATTTTGGCGCGAAATCGAGTGGCGGGAAAAAATTCGTGCATGGCCGGCTCATTTTGGCATGTTTCGATATGGGTTAAACATTACTACGAGTATCCCCCGGGATCGCGTATGGTCCCCCCCCGATCGACTGGAACGGATGGATGTTCGCCAAGAACCGTTTACACGACTGATGGAATCGGAGCGTTCGAGTGTCTCATTATCTAAGGGACGGACCCGGCGTCGAATAATTCGTGACTCAAGCTGATGATTTGGAGGTAACTATAGTAGATATGTGACAAATCGAAGTAACTGTATGATAACTGTAACATTCACTGTCACTGTCATACATAGCCATAGAACTTAAATGTGGCATACCTACATCCGTAATTGTTATGATAGCTGTATGCGTGGAAGGCATCCCATGAATGATATCGGCGATCAGCTTTTCTTTTTTTGTGCCCTCGCCATGCAGTGTCAATTCATTGCTGCCAATTCTACTAACAGTAACCGTACTAAGTTATATCACATCGGAAGGAATAGGTTGGTGGCATAGAGAATTTCCAAAACAACCCTTTCTCTAAGCCAAACCTTGGAAGATTTGAAAATCATCTTCCCAATTCACGAGGAACGATCCTTCGACGTGGTGACTGTTTGGACATGAAAACAGTGACACAAGAAGGCAAAAGTACAACAACAACAACAGCCACACCAACAACAACAGCCCGTCAGCAACTAAAAGAATCTAGAGTCCAAACTTTGGTGATTGTGGAAGTGAGAGGAAACAAAACAACACAAGGATGCTGAAATTGATACGAGGTCCACTTATTTTGTCTATAGTCGTAGCCTTCGTGGGAAGGCAATGGATCGCTACAATATCAACCGATTCCATTATCCTTCTTTGTGGGACGATCATGGGGATACTCTTTTTGATTTGGGATGTCATAGAATCAATCAAGATTCATTTCCGGAATAAGATCCGAAACATTGTAGAGACCTTTGTTTTGGATGACTTTTTAAAAACATTATATGATCCAGATTATGGAATGATTCCTGGTTTGATTGGGAGTTCCCTTGGTGCATCAAGTATGTATGGACTTCGATTAGATAATGAACAAAAGACAAGATTAATACAGGCATCTCTTTGGACTGGAAAAGAAGAGGCACAGTCCATCCTTCTTCATGCAGGTGGGATGAAGGCATTACTTCCGGAATCATTTCAACAATGGCTTGATGAGGGAAGAGAGAACACGATGACGACGAAACGGATATCCACACCACCACAACCAGTAGCAACAACGACGACGACGAACAAGACAAATGGTGACCACCTAGTAGATTCGATCCTTGTACAAACCGCTGAGGAAGACACGGCGAGTACTGGTAGTGATTCGGATTCTCAAGATTATTCCAGTGTCGATGCTTCACCACGACCTAGCAGTCCAGAAGAATCGACAACTGCCACACCAAAGAGACGTGGAGGACGAGGACGACGAAAACCACAACAACAACAAAAAGGACGACGAGCGTCCCTGTCAGAGGAGAATGAAGATCGACCGGGTGAAATCTCCATACCATTCCCATCGAATAATCATGGTAATCATCAGATGACCACGTCGACGACGACGATGGTAACGATGACAAGTCCTCCTCCGGGCATTGCTGCTGATCCAATGTTAGAAATGTTCAGGATTGTTCAGGATATGATCTTGGAGAAAATACGTCCTATCTTTGCTTCCATTCCAGAGGATAAGTTGGAAATTTTGGGTTCTATCGCTACACTCGGTCTTGGTGCACAAATGATAATGGGATTACTAAGTCGGCCTCAAGAACAACAACCGCGTAGTGGCCGCACGATGATTGGAATTGTGACGGCATTGGGCCTATCGGGGACAGCCCTGGGTGCCTTTGGTACGATCCTCCTAAAGCAAACGATATTGGGGTCGATACGGGATCGTTCATCGTTGCAACTGATTTCATCCATGATCCTTTCCAGATCATTCCATCGGATTAAGGATTTCATTCTTACCAAAGACAAACGACTTAGTACGACGGTGGCCTTCCTCGTACTTGCCCTGGTAAGGAGAAGGAAATCTACTCCCTCTTCAAGCACGGTTATGTCAGGCCGACGGAGTCAAGATCCTAGTCGACCAAGACGATAAACATTCGCAGATTAAACGTATGCGCTACTTACTCGATTGGCCTGCCAACTAGTCGTATGCTACACAGCAGTACAAGCCATAGATATGCATTCGCAACTCAAAATAGTAATCAAGAAACCCTGGAATTACAAGTTGATGAAGAAGAGTCTCCCAAACAAATCGAAAATACGACCGGCTGCTTCACAAAAGGACAAAATCAGTGAAGCCAGCCGCGTAGCCCGGATTGACGGGATCGTAAATGTGTTTGCATATTTTTGGAGAATCGCAATGGAACAGTGAGCTTCCCTCCTGCTATGGTAAAGCATTCAGCCATTGCCGACGACGTAAAGATTGGAGGCTCACAACCCCTGGTGAGCTTCTTCCGGCTGCGGTGATGAATGGCATCATGTCCGACGATGAATCAATGATGACGGAGCTCCGTTGATGCGATTTCCTTCGCAAGAACGAGGGCTTTGTAGGACCCAGGGAACTCATATCAATGTCCAGACCTTGTCCTGAACCCTTCATTTGAACAGAAGTTATTTGTGGACTGATCAAGGAAGCGACAGGCGTTTCTCCTTTCACTTGGAAAGTACCTGCCGAACATGCCGCTACCAGCGTCGTGGCAGTCTCGACTTCACGAAAGCGACAAATGGCAAAATTACGCCCTTTGGCAACATGTGCATCGATGACCTCACCAATGACTTTCAAGGACTGTATGATCTCCTCTTCCTCCGCCAGTGGGTTCAGGCCGTGAATCAAAACGGTATCCTTACGGACAGGTGTTTTCATCTCGAATCCAAGAAGCTCGGAAGTGCTGCAGAAAATACGAACGGCTTCATCCTCTCTGAGAACGTTTTGGCGGACATGACTGAAGATCACATCCATCTGCTTCTGGAGAAAGATCCGTGTTTGATCTTCGACGTCCGACCTTGGTGCGTAGTCAACATTTAACCTGATCCATGACAAGGTATCCCATATTGCGTTGGATTCAATGTGAAGAGGTGACCGCATGCTGTTTTCGCACGATAACGACGAGAAACTGGAGGACGAAGATGGATCCTCGGAGAATGCGTGGATCAGCGCCCTTGAGAGAATATCCTCCACGCCCACAACAAGCGTCGATGCACGACTTCGCAGGCTTTCTAGGTTATTGGAGAAAAGCTCCGACGTCAAATCGTCTTCAAGGCAAGACCGACCTTGAGATGCAGGTAAAGGCTTTGGCATGGAAACAATAGATTCGTAGTACTCCAGAATATCCTTAGTCTCTTCTTCCAACAGATCGGTTGTACCATCTAGTTGGACTGATTCACCAGTAAAGGTGGAAGATGAAGAAATGTCTGACTGTACGTCATCGTTGTCAAAGATTCGGAGGTGCCTAAGGCGTGGAAGACCGAAGAAACTCTTCCCATCAATCAATAAGTCGTATTGTGGCCCACAAACTCGGGGCGCTTCGTGTGCGATGATACGGAAGGTTTCGCCAGATCGTGTCTCCCATGAAAAGTGTACCTGATGGTAGGATTGCTTCTCTCGGAATAAGTGCGAAATGTCGCTTCCATTCCACATGACTCTCGTCTTTCCACTCTGTACGGACCATATAAGTTGGACTTCGTGTTCTTCGCCTCTACAGTCTCCATTTTCCTTGCCTCGCCGTATGGAGCTGAGATTGGCAAAGCCAAATTTCCTGTGGAAGGGAGAAAAAGAGAGAAGAAGGTTAGGCAGTGCTCTTTCTTCCAAACGAACATAGGGCTAACCGTGAACAAACTTAAGCAAACCGCCCAGTCAAAATCGCGACGTGGGATGTGCCTCGCGCTTTGGGTGTTCATTGGATTGCGGACGAATATCAACTCCGAGGATGTCGAAAAATGAGGTCATGTGAAACGGAACGTCTCCAACTAGTCTCGTCCTACGCTGTCTCTTTTCATCTTCCTTCCCTCGACGATTCGGTCCGCAAGAAAACCTCATCCGTTACTGCACGATGAATGAACTCACCAGGAAATGGTCCTTTTGGAAGAAGGGACGCACCGTCCGATGTGGTCTACAAAAAACCGAAGACGATACGCTGTTGAAGGTATTGTGATCATGTAAGGCTTGTTGCACTGATCAATCATCATTTCTGTCATGGGTTTTGCTACTTCCATTCTTTCAACGATCCTATAGCCCATCGGTATGATGATACCGATTGGCGATTCTCAAGGTTGTCAGAAACGCCCTTTCCCCTTGATACTTTTTTCCGGCAGAATGCTTTCTTCCCACTGAATGTGTCTGGATGCGCTTTCACAGAAAATCTGGGCCGATCTCCAGTTGACCAATGGCCCGCCAACGTCCCCCTGTTTCGGCCTTTTTGTCTGCCGGAAGGATATTCATTGAGGAGATCAATCATAGCGTGACCATTGACAGTGAGAAGAAACTCCGATGCCGCGCCCGTCGAACCGTTAAGTCGTTCGAACGAAGCGAAAAAAATCACCCATGTAACCATCTCACGCCGGTCGAGTTAACGGAAACTCCCTTGCCACTCTTGTACCAGTTCTCGTTCGTGTCTATGGAATGGTTGATGGGATTCGCCTTCCAACAGATGTAAATTCACGAAAAGGCTTTCCCCCAATCAAGACGGTGACGAACAGGAGATGTGGCGACAACATCTGTTTCAAAGACCTCTGATGAGACAGCACCCGAAACATCAAAAGCTCCCCACAATCTCTGTCGCGCCAACTCGTACTATGCTACGGACGCTGAAGGTAGTTACACTATCGCTATCACCCAAACTGTGAAGCACCCACCCAGCCAGTTCTGCCCGGATCATCTTACCGTACATACACGTGCACGGTAGTCTGCAGCCAACTTACATAAAAACCTTCTCGAACCCGTCGACGGTTGTGACACACAAACTCCGAAATGTAAGATTGCTGGTGGATGAGCATGATACGGTTCCCCACCCCATAGCGATATAGGTGGCCAAAAGGGCAAATGGCAAGAACACCTACTGAAAGTTAAGAACGGTGTGTCACCAGCTTCATCAACATTGGCAAATAACAATGAGACGCGCTACCCAAGAAAAGGACGACGATACTACTCTGATAGAGAATGACACTTGAGATGCGGATGTATCCCTTCGTTTCCTTGACCCGGACCGAAAGCACAAAGACGCCGTTTTCGTCTGGCTTCCAATTAAATCCGTCTTCGCCTTTCAAGACCCAAAACGAATGCACCAAGATCGATCATTTCCGTGACAACCTTTCCATTCACTGTCATCTCAAGCTTGCCAAGGCCATAGTGTTCACCTCTGATATCTTCACACTTAGCCCAATCGCAAAGAACAAACGAAACCAATAGGGGTCGTTTGGTCTTCAACGGGTCGTACCCATAGGCTACCCGTTCCTTGTCATTGGGAATTGAGGAAGATACCTACCCAAATTCATGTCAGCTTAGAAGAAGTCATTGTTGTCTGGTAGGACGACAACACCCTCGCAGCGATAATGATAGTTTCCACAAGTAAGCACTAGGTCTCCACCTTGGGAAATCTAGTTGTCGGTGCCGTTTCGAGTGGAACACGTTTGTCAATTCTTTCAATCCCTCGACTGCAGGACCGCCAACTTTGTTTGATTTGGTTGTATACCCAAGGTATAGAGTTCGAGACGGAGTTCTTGCGGTCCAACATAGACTTGGCTTCTTCCACAACGTATCCAAGTCAAGAGCTGGATCTGGTACGCTGCCGATATCAGGAGAATATATCTGAGTGGTCGGAATACCTAGATAACTTGGAGTAGATTCTCTAACATCGAATCTTCCAGCATTTTCTGCCAGAGCTCGGACGCGTCTGACAACGGATGACTAACTAGATCTGAGATAGCGGCTATCAGAGCTTCAGTGATGAAAAAGTACTATCTGGTGGTGGCCATCCAAAGCGTGCATTTTGCTGTTAGAGAACATAGTGTCAATAAGGAGCATGGCGATAGTGGCATACTTCAGTACCGTGAGGCCAACAAAACCAATGACGATAACAACGAGCAAAACGATGAGGAGAAGGGGAGGCAAAAACGAGATCAGGAATTGAAGTATAGGTCCAGCATCGCTTTGGAGGGCACAACTAGCATTTTGGGGGCGAGGTCGAGGGCTGGGGCACATCAGTGGCCTATCGAAAAAATTGCGTCACACAGAACACGGTTTTTCGAGTCGGATGGATCTGTTGTCGAATCCACGTGACAACCGGTCACAGGTCGTGTCAGCCTGTTTTTTGACTGTGAACACAATGAACCTGATGAGAGGACTTCAATCTTGCGATCCTTTGGTTTCAGGCATGCGCTGTCTTCCCTTCGCTTCATCGGCGTAACTTGTTACCCACTTTCGGACTCCATAGGGGAACAATACATACTGTCCGTCTTGAAACCTCACAGCCTCCTTACTTCTTCATGTAGTTCGAGGGATATTTGACCCATCGATCGTCAATAATTGATGCCGACCGTTCAAGGCATGAAATCCTCGCGGACATCGCTCTTTGCCCGAGTAATTGTAGCCTGTGTGCTGGTCCCGTCGGTGACGAGTCTGAACATGGAAGGATCCAAAGTATCAGATCTATCCAACCTTCTTCCCTCAGGCGTGACATCGATCATATCCTCGACGGATGGTCTACTCGTGACGGGGACAAAGACAGGACGCCTCTTCATATGTCAGAAGATCATAAACGGTATCGGAAAGGATACAGCATGGGAAGAACTCGATAGAAAGCAATACAGTCCCAAGTATCCCATCTATTCTCTAGCCCTAGGAAAAGACACGATATTCGCGGGGTGTGGTGACCGGTATGTGTCTGTGTGGACTCGACAGGGCATGGTATTCGACTTTCAGAGGACACTCGGTCCCCATACAGGCTGGGTGAAAGCTTTAGCCTACTGTGAAGATTCGAATCTACTATATTCCATCGGCTGTAATTGTATTGAAAGTTGGGATGTCAGTGACTGCCTTACGACGAGACATGTATCGAAAAGAGCCATCGAGAATAGCCCAGATATGGGATCGACTCTTTCAAGTGATTTATTAAGCCTCTGTCTTGTACGAGGGAAGGGACTTCTTTCCGGTGGAGTCGATGGTCGGATCCATCTTTGGTCGTTGAATCCACTGGAAAAGGAGCCAATCTATTCAGGTCGAATCCATGATGGACGTGTCAATGCTATGGTGTATGCATCGGAGATGGGGATGATCTTCTCGGTGGGACATGATGGTCGAGTGATGGTTAGTCGTCTCGAGGATGACGGACGGGGTTTTATTTTGATTTCTCATTTGCAAGTCGATGAATCCATGTCACGATTGACAACGATTTGTGTCACAGAGGTACGAACGAATGCATGCCGACTTGTGGTAGGGACGACAGAAGGAATACTTTTCTATATCGATGTAACTTCCGATTGCGATACAGTCATCATGAAGGAAAACTCGAGGTTATCCATTCCTTCGTCCCCGATGGTATATAGCCTCTCGCTAGCCTATCCATCTGTTCTGTCCGATGAAGCGTCTATAATCCTCGTCGGGCATGCCCAGGGCATGGCAACGGTCCAATTTTAGCTGTTTCATGACAAAAAAATCAAACCCTAATAAGACGTTAGCTTACCCATATTCCTACTCTTCTTGAGGTTCTTGATGTACTGCCGAAACTGGGACGGATGTCCTCTTAAAGGTAGTCCGATAGACTGGTAATCCCTTATCTAGGACACTCACTTCACGTTCTGTGGGGATCCCAAAAATATTTTCTGGTAGATATTCATCTAGATTTTCGACATCGTCATGGAAGAGATCTGGTTGTTGTCGAAATTGAAATCTCATATCATCCAAGACTGATTGGATATCCGACTGTAAAAAGATTGTACCCGATGTTGGCATGAATTTCGCCAGACACAAGACGAGTTCTGGTGTAACGACTCTTCGTTTGGCATGCCGAGCCTTGAAATGTGGATCTGGGAATTGAATCGTTACCATCTGAATCATCCGTTTCGTATCTTCTACTTCGTCGTCTCCAGTACCCATCATGATGGTTAATAATCGTTCCAAATCGACATTTGCATTACATCCCACAAAGTCGAGAAATCCTGATAATCCATGTTTTGCAATCCTTGTCTGAGCTTGTTTTGCGACGATGGGTCGGATTTCTAATCCTAAGTAATTATATTCCGCCGGTCGTTGGGAGGCGATATCGACTAGGAATCCACCTCTGGCACAACCAATATCCAGAAATAATGGTCGATTCAAATCCGTAAAGACATCGGATGGCCAATTCGGTGAGAGGACAGTCGGCTGTTGAAATTTAGAAGCAAGAGGATTCACATGTTGCCTAGATCGAAACCCCTGTTTCCCCTCACTCCGTTCATCAAGACGTGGATCATTCCATGGTGACCAAGGTTCTTCCTCCACGACTTCGTCTCCTTCTTCAAAACTTCCATTGCCCTCGTTGTTAGATGATGATGAAGTCGGGTTTGTGATCCGGCCGATGGTAGATGATGAAAAGGCTGCAACAGATTGCAAGGCTGATCGACTATGTAAGGCTTTGACAATCGTCGTCGAGGATGACGAGATCAATGTCAAGATTGCAGAAGTCGAAAATTTCATTTTCTTCTTTTTTCTGTGTGTGTGAAGACCTTGGGATTTACTGACGAATCACAGCCCCGAAAGAAAGGCTAGTGCGGAGTGCTTGGAGAAGGTAACAAACCGTAAGATCTACAACCCAGAGAGAATATCGATGTATCCCACGTTGATGGCACCGGTAGAAATCTTGATTTACAAAGTCATGTCGAACACATCACCTCCTTCTTCCTACGAGACGCAGCGGTTATGGGCTTCGTCGGTAAATTTTCAAGTCACGTCAGACAAAAATAGTCTCATCACCAGCATATGTATGCTGGAAATCGATTGGTTGGCTGGGGTTGGGGTCTCGGGGCGCAGTACAGACGCAGACAGCTACGGTAGTCGGATTTAGGGGTGTCAACGGACATCGGACTGTCCGATAGTGAATCGGACGGACATACATAAAAAATATCGGACATCGGACGGACATTGCAAATGTCCGATTCGTATCGGACATATAGGTACCCATACTATATACCTATGTACTACACTGTTTTATCGTATGATTGCGTGCTTCGCACATTCAACGCACGCGAGCGAAATGCGAAGATGCGACAGTTTTGCATTGTGTTCGGCGAGTTGGCTGGCGCAACCAGCATCCGTTGATGACGTCACGACGTATCTGACTACTACGACTATCCATTTTTCTTGAAAACATTAGGTTATGGTTCTGTCCGATAAAGGTCCGATAAGAATCGGACGGACACGGCCAATGTCCGATGTCCGATGTCCGTTGTCCGATGTCCGATGTCCATGTCCGATGTCCGATGTCCGATGTCCGATCCGATTCACTGTCATTTCAAAATGTCCGTTTACCCTTTAGTCGAATTATTCAAGTGATCGAACCAGTCGCTTCATGCATGAACCACAGTCAATGCCAACGTAACGGCTGCTTTTTTCCCGTGCCGTATGGTGGTAGACGACTGCATTTCCTTCGGTTTCCATATTGTCTCGTTGGCAACAGAACAAACCTACTTGTGTCGTTTTTCGATGGCACCACCACCACCTCCTCTTGGAAGCCTCCCACAACAACAGCGACGACATGTCCTTTCGGAAGAGGAATTTACCTCGACATTATCAGCGATCGTCCAACGAGATTATTTTCCGGATCTTCCAGATTTAGAACGGCAGGCTGCTATATTGGAAAGACGTTCTCAAGGTGACGTCGTGGGTGCTGTCGCGTTACGACGCGCGGTACGAAGATTGAAGGAACATGAAGAACTTTTAGCAGCGGAAATAGAAGAAGGAGAGAATGATGTTGTGGGAGATGACAATAATACCATGAATATCCATCGGCGAATACCACGACCATTAGAACAAGAAAGTTTATCAGGGTTTCATGCACGCGTAACCAATGAAGATGATGATGAATTTGATTCGAATCAAAAACGACAAATCCGAGAAAATAGAGAACGACTTGATAAATTATTACGACCATCTCCCCCCAAGGTCCCGTTACTGATGATGAGTGAAATGGCATCCGATCAATTTCAGGCCACACCGAACCGAATTGCGGCCTCGGAATGGAATGCACCAAGTATGAAGAATAGTCTCTTCTTCAGTCCAACAACGCCGTTACGAAAGAATGGCGCTGATGGTGGTGATGACGGCGTTGAGATGATGAAACGTATCACAAATGGGGACCAAAAGGACTCTTCTACACCTGCATCACAGGAGCTCATGTTGATGCCACCTCCTGCCAATGTCTCTCGAAGACCACTTGCCAAACATCAATTGGTGGAATATGTACCTAAGCATACCCTTGAAAAGCGTATCGAACCTTCACAGACTAGATTTCCAAACAAAATTATTCCTTATCCTCCCACGAATTCGACAAATACACGGTCAGGTCTATTCCGTACGACTACCGATTCTTCTTCTTCTTCTGCTTGGGAGACTGAAACAGATGGATCGGTCACGGATGCGTCAACAGATCTTGATGCTCCCCTCCGACCAATCCATGAAGAACGACGTTTAGAACGACAGAGACGGGAACGGAATCAACATTCCTATGTGGCGATGACACCGGTCATTATTCCCGGCGTGACGGGGAATGAATCACCGATTACGACATGGGGTACAGTCGATGGGACACCGATGGTAATTTCGGGAAGAGAGCAACCACTCAAGGACGACGACGACGACGAAAGTAATCGGATAATGGAATATGGTATGGCTGGTGAAAGTCGACGAGACAAGGCGGCAAGGAAGGCGGCAGAGAAACTCGCTCGTCGAGCAAAGCGAGCCAAGTCGGCATCTTCCTCTTCTACAGCTACCAGCAGGAGTGTGTCAACAAGTCAGATGCGCTTTAATAATGGTGGGACTCCATCGTTGACTCCAGCTGCATTGTCACTCTTCCGGAAGACGTCTGAAAAGGCATCGTCGCGGTCCGGTGATGCATTTGCATCCTCCTTACGATCATCTTACACTCCAAAGATCCGTTCCGGCTCCTCCACACCACGTAGTGTGCAAAGCCAAGGTCTTGAAAAAAAGTTTCATCATGGTACCAAGGATAATGCCTTTAATTCAACTCCCCTGGCGACACGAAAGTAAATTTCGTAGATCACAAATTTTGTACGGTCTAAAAAGATATCTTAGTTAGCCGTACTGGGCAAATGACGATGCCAATCGAAGGGTTCTTCTTTCCCTTCGGTGAGTTTCTTTGCATAGATTTCTTTCCAGGTCGTATCTGTCGCCATGGACTGGTATGCCTGCCGGACTTCTGGCGCTAGGAGACCATCCTGGTAACATAATTGGAGAGTCGACGTGACCACTTTATCAGCCAACGGACCCTTACGAAGGAGGCGACGTAGGGATTTCGTCAACGATGCATAGGTAAAGACAGTCGTCTCACCACGTTTTCGAATTTCACCAAACATTTGAAGACCAAGATTCAAAGCCGATTCCTTATCCTCCTCTTTCGCATATCCACATGCCGATACGACACTATGAAAGGTCCGTGAATCCGGTTCCAGTGTGAATTGTTCAAATTGATTGTACAGACCTACAACCACTGTATATACTAGTCGTTGATTTTCACCCTTGATCGCATTTTGCATGAGTAGGTTGAGTGTCTTTGCATCCGGAATGGTATCTAAGGATTTCATACGTCGTGACAAATTGAGTGACTGCTGCCATGCCTCCTTGGGATCCTTGACGTTGCTCTTGATCGACATCAAAATCGTGTTGACGATATCTGCATTTGGCTTACACTTGTATTTCGATCTGTCTTCTTCGTATATCTGGACAATGTCATCGAAGATCTCAATGAGCTCAGACGGATTTTGAGATACGACTGACATGGCCTTGAGATATGCCAAATAAAAATCTTGATCAGGGAGTAGATTGATATATCCTTGACCGTACAGTGCCCTAACTCGCTTGCAGACTTCAATGACTTTGGTCGCTGTCTGTGCCCGATACCAGTTTCGGACAATCAGTAGCTTATACGCATCCATTGGGACTGGAAATTCCATCCCTTGGGAGTTATGACCAACAGTCGGTAACAACAATTCTTCAGCTGCGATTAAGAGAGTCTCAGCCTCGTCATACAATTTTTTCTCATTGTTGGTATAGATTTTCGTCACACTGGTCAAGAAGGTGGCAAGGTCTTCAGATGCTGGATTTGATACCGCAGCCTGTTGGAGTGCACTTCGCCAGACTGACTCAGCCGTCGTAATGTGATCTCGTCTGTCCTTGATCAAAACATAAATGGCAGCTTCATGAAATGTCAAATCCAACATTCCCAATCGTTCGCTGACAGTTTCGATGAGTCGTGGAACGTCGGGGGGATTATGCTGTGAAAATGCTCGGTGCAATAGTAGCAGAAATCGGTCCCGAGGTACTAGGACCGAGTCATCCGCCTTGATCCGTGCCAATAGTTCAATAGCCACTTTGGGAAGGATAGGAGCCTTCCATAGTACGTCCAGAAGCAAATCCGTGATATGTTGTTTTTCATTTTGATTCCAATCATCCCATACACGGAAGACGTGTTCAAAGAGTACCTCGCTCTGAGGGGTATTTGTATCGATGGCAGTAAGAGCGTAGTAGATGGAGGATTCGTCCGGCTTTAGATTCATAGTTTCTGTCGTCTGTGAAAACCATTCACGGATTTTACGTTTGGCAGATGGATCAGAACTTTGATTCCATATCTTCAGTATCTGATTCATTGTTTGTGTCGAAACAAGTACTGTACCCTCTTCCTGTCGATTTAGAATTTGTCGAAAGACTTCTTCGGCTCGCCATGGTACCTGGGGATGAGATTCTTCTTTGGACCATGCCTCCAACAATTGATCCACAATGGAGTGGTGGGGAATCGAAGAATTGTTTGCAAACATATAGTCAGGGGAAAGATGTAAAATCCAAATGGAAGCATTGGAAACATCACCGATTCGAATAAAGAAATCGACCATTGCCTTTATTAATTCATCACTTGGATGTTCCATCGTCTTGATTCGGTTCAATACCTTGGTCATATCCTCTTGATTTTCTATCCCACCCGTTTGAAACATGTGTACCATCCGTTTCTGCATCGCCTCTGCCTCGAAGGGGGAGACTGTTATTGTTTTTCGTACATTGGAAGAAGGTATTGGCATATCCGAAGATTCCTTCATAAGTCGTTGAAAGACAAGTTCATCCATGGCATGTAAGGTAGTCTCCGAGATGACCCAATCCTTCCAAGACAGAGTTTCGAGTCTTTCTAAAATTTGCGTATTCAAGTCGATTGCCTTGTCACGTTTGACATGTTCAATCACTGATAAAATGATTCGATCTAATCGTTGCCCAAGTTGTGATGCATGACGACTAAGGTTGAGATGGTCAAATTTAGTGCCAGTCGTCGATTGGAGGAAGAGTAATGCTGCACGTTCACTCCCATACGACGATTGTAAGCCCAGCCAACCATCTAGAATTTCCAAGTATTCTTCTATCGGAAACAAAGTGTTTTTTTCCAATAATAAACTGAATAGTACCGCCTCTGATCGTTCCAGTGATATGATCGACATTGGATTCTTTCGATGAAGTTCCATCCAAGATCGTAAAAGCGTCCACGTCAATTCTTCTATTTGTATCTTACGTTGGACGAACAGTGGGTTTTTGCGCCGTAACGTCAGTAGTTCGTACTTTAGTCTCTTTAGAATGCTTTCCGCACTTGTAATGCCATAGCCACTGTTGCTGAACGGTGTTTCAGTCCACTTCACAAATGCATGGATCGTATTGTCCCAATCGGTAGGACGGAATGTCCCCCAGGGAACTACTGTCGATCGAAGCATCCGTTCTGTATATCCCTCAAGTTTTTCTAGTTCTTTCTGTTTTGTTGTCGTGACTGTAGAGGATTTTCCAACCTTCTCTTCAGATGTCGTTGTTAGACGACGTTTCCGTACATTCGGGTGAAGAAGCCCCATGGAGGGGTCCACAATCTGTCGTCGGCTTCCATCATGGTAGGATTTCCCTATTCTAAAGGGATACTGATGGATCATCCATCTAGTCGCATTGAACCGGTACATTCTATACCAGTTTTGGATAGAACCGTCGGTAGAGACGACACACTTTCAGTGTCGATACAATATGAACAAGGACGATGGAAGGCTTGTTGTTTACAGTTAGTTTTGAGTGCCGACCTGAGTCACTGTTTGCCTGTGACATTGATGGCGAAACCAGAAAAGAAGAGATGACGTAACAATACAACGAGGAATAACCTCTTAGCCCCGGAAAGGAGATGAAGTTACGGTTAGAGCAAATATTCACCAATCTTCCAAAGGGGTAATTTAAGTATATATCTGCATAGGGTACCTATGATAAGACAAGTTGTTCGTATGTATGCGTTGTTCCAGTCGCAAAACAAGCGCGATCCCAGACATCGGTTGTCGGCTTCTCCCACCTCAACCGATGCATCGCGCACCTCGGTCAAAAATCAAAAAAGCAGAAGTTAGACGCCGCCGAAACTCGTCACGATGGTCGGCAAAAGGATAACTACAGAAATCAAACAATCAGTATGAAGATGCGATTGACCTGCTTTGTTCAACTACTACTAGTAGTCGGATCGACTGCAGAGGCGGTGGCGGGGATTCCCCATTCCCTATTGGTATCACCATTCTTCGGTTCGCCTGC
>Ga0194115_10004284_pt1 | contig 15498 bp, 15 predicted proteins | sample TA2MahsurfametaG_3_FD_148656 | JGI IMG/M metagenome (GOLD analysis project Ga0194115, IMG submission 148656) | Freshwater microbial communities from Lake Tanganyika, Tanzania - TA2015002 Mahale S4 surface | ecosystem: Environmental > Aquatic > Freshwater > Lake | place: Tanzania: Lake...
ATTTTTTTGTGTTTTACGCAAACGAAGAGAATCAGGGAAATCGCGACGACGATGGAAAAATTGGAGAACACGATGTAGAAACTCGACTTCTTCAGACCATAAATAGTCCACATCAAAGATCCGCTGCAGCCCTGCAAAAACGACAATGGCACGAGACCTTCGGTCGATTTTTTGACGAACACCCTGAACACCTGTGGCCAGATGAAAAGCAACGATGAAGTCGCGGCGATCAAACCGACAAGCGACGCTGCAGACACTTTTTCACACTAGTTCGCACGAATCTTGCGACTGCGGCCATTGGTAGCGTTCAGTGCGTGATCACGACCTACGGTTTTTCGATCGCCACGACGAACAAAGGCCTTCGTCAGCCGGCGATCGACGCGGTGCTCAAGTGGTTGAGCGATGTTCACCCCGAAGAGAAGCGAACGAACACGACGCCGATCAAGCTAAGAAACTCTTCGAACGACCCGATTTTTCGGCTGGAGGTGCTCGAGCAAGACCCCAACCAGGCCGCCGCGCGAGGCACGACCATCACCTTGATGGTGCAAAAGAGGGCTCTCGATTTCGACCTGCGTCGAACACTGCAGCCGACCAAGGCGATGGTGCTTCCGCGCCGCACGATCGACCGACCCGAGAAGCGGCTCGCACAACTTGCCGCTGAAATCGTGGGTCTGTTCAAGAATCAAGACGCAAACGAGTTGGTCAGGCCAGAAATTTGGATCGCCAAAGACGAGAACGACGGTCAACGCCTCGCCGCTTTTGCCGAAGCACCAAGCCGACGCTTGCCGATCGTCGTCGAAACAACCATCGGCAAGCCGCAAGAAATTGTCAATGCGACCCTGGCCAACGAATTGGCAGGCATCGCCCATGTGGTGCAGGTCAGATCAAACGCGGCCGAGATCGCCTTCAACGAGTTTTATGGGGCACGAAAGATTTCGGCGAGTTGGATCACGGTTTTTTGGCCGGGTGGCATCAAAGCCGAAAACTTCTTTCAGCAAGACGCCGACGAGTTGGTCAAACAATTGATCGCCGCGTCCGTCGGCGCACTGGCGAACTTGATCCTGGCTCCTCCGAAAAAAACCGTCGCCCAAGCGCAGGTTTCAAGCAACGAACAAGGCGACGAGATCATCGAACTTAAACGCATTAATCTCGAGTTGCTCCAAGAAAACGCCGCTCTCGAAGAAAACGCGACGTTGACCGACATGTTGAGCGCGCAAAAAGCCGAGGAGCGCGACCGCGCCTACGACCAGCTCGCGACTTTTCTGATGATGGACCAGGACAAGAGTTATCTCGACAAAGTCTCAGATGCCGCCGCCTACGCGCAAAAGAACCTCGCGAACCTTGTCTTCCACGCCAAGGCGATCGAGTCAGCGAACAACTCTCACTTGATGAACGGGCGTAGGGTCTACTCGAACCTGGTCGAGCTCAACAATTTGGCGGCGCGCCTGCAGCGCGGCGATATCGACCCCAATGTCTTCAACATCTACTGCAACCAACATCTCAGCAACTTCGCCGCGTCGATCAGTGACCAGGCAGAACATCGATACGCGCTCGACTATGCGATCGCATGGAAGGGCGAGAATGTCCTGGCCAAGCCGCACATCCGCTGCGGCGACGCGAGGATTCACTTTTATCACGACAAAGCGACCAACGAAATCGTCGTCGCCTACATCGGCCGTCACCTGCGCGACAAAACGACCAATTGACTCATTTTCGGCGGGTGGTTCGCCGCCAGATCTTCTGGGCCAAACCCGAACCGAGAAGCGGTCGGGAGATTCGATAGATCAACCCCGGAACCACGACTGACTTGTTGCCGGCCAAGCCTCGCTCGGCGGTTTTAACCACTTCGATTGGCTCGATCCACAGGAACTTCGGCACGCGTTGTCGCAAGTGTTCGAGACCGGCATTGGTGTGCAACTCGGTTCGCACATAACCGGGGCAAACCACGCAGACTCGAACGCCCGAACCAGCCAATTCGAGGTTCAAACTTCTGCCATACGACATCACATATGTCTTGGCCGCGGCGTAGACGGCAGACTTCGGCATCGGCGTGAACGCGGCGATGCTCGAGACGATCACGACGTTGCCTCGCTTGTTCGCCAGCATCCGCGGCACGACTGCCTCGCAAACCTGCACTACTCCCGTCGCCAACAAAGTATTGAGCCGTGTGATTTCGTCGCCACTGCTCGCGCCCACCCTGGCCGCATGGGTGACTCCGGCGTTGAGCACGAGATGATCGATGTCGTGAGCGATCGAGATCACCTTTGCAACCCCGACATTGTCGGCCAGATCGGCTTCGATCGCGGTTGTCTGCGCGCCGAATTGCCGCACCTCGTCGGCCAATGTCGCAAGAAGATCGCCTCGTCGCGCGACCGCAACGATGTCGTAGCCGTGTTTGGCGAGATGAATCGCGTAGCAACGACCGATACCCGACGATGCACCGGTGATCAGCGCTCGTTTCTTTGTCGGCACACTTTGAGCCTTGCATGAAAACCGCCTACGGTAAAGCCATGGCTATTTCACAAGACGGCAAAAAATTGTCTCCCGTTTATCAACTCTCTGACGACTACATCGAGCAGTTGGCGGCCAATGATCCGGGGCTCGCCACTGCGCTCGGCATCGCCGGCCACGATCACGAGATGACCGATTTCAGCCCGAAGGGTCATGCCGAGCGCGACTCGATAAACCGCGCCGCGATGAAAACCCTCGACACACTCGACACGAGCAACGACAGAGATCGTCTCGCCGCCGGTGTATTGCGCAACTCGCTCGAAATGTCCTGCCTCGAATACGACGCCGGTGAACACCTGCGCTCGATTCGGGTGATCGCCGGCGATGTCGACTCGGCACGAAGCATCTTCGACCTGATGCCAACCGCCACTGTGGAAAACTGGCGAACGATCGCCGAACGAATGCAGGCTGTACCCGCGGCGTTTGCCGGCATGCGCGAAAGTTGGGGGCTCGGTGTCAAACGGGGCATCGTCGCCCCGCGTCGACAAGCGCTCGCGGTGGCCGAGCAACTCGAGACTTGGGCCGGCAAACCCGCCGCCCCCGGTTTTTTCACACAGTTTGTCGAGACCGCCAAATCAGTAGACGGCGCACCTCTCGAAAAGCTTCGCCAGGCGGCGATCGACGCCTCGCAGGCGATGAGCGAAACGGCGCAGTACTTGCGCCAGCAATACGCAAACTCCGCCGACCCACGAAACGGCGTGGGCGAAGAACGGCATGCGCTGGCCCGCCGCAGATTCATGGGCATGAACATCGACGCGCGCGAGGCCTACCAGTGGGGCTTTGCCGAAGTGATGCGTCTCGATGAAGAACTCGCAAAGACCGCCAAAGAAATTCAACCGAATGCGACGCTCGACGAGGTTCGTCATTTTCTCGACACTGACCCGCAGCACAGCATCAGTGGCGAAGAAAACCTGCGCGAGTGGTTACAGAGCCTGATGGACGACGCCATGGCGTTTTTGATCCGCGAAAAACATTTTGACATCCCGAAACAAATTCACCGGGTTGAGGCGATGATCTCGCCGCCGGGCGGCGCGGCGGCGATGTACTACACCTCACCGAGCGAGGATCTCTCGCGACCCGGAAGGACCTGGTATCCCGCAAACGGGCGCACGAAGTTTCCGCTATGGAGCGAACCGACCACCGCATATCACGAAGGAGTGCCTGGGCACCACCTGCAGGTCGGCATGGCGACGGTCAACTCTGAAAAACTTTCGCGCTTTCAACGCAACGAGTTCGTCAGCGGGCACGGCGAAGGTTGGGCGCTCTATGCAGAACGGCTGATGGACGAACTGGGCTTCTTGGGCAAACCCGAATATCGACTCGGCTACCTGTATGCGCAGGCGTTTCGCGCGGCGCGAATCGTCGTCGATATCGGCATGCACTGTGAATTGGCGATCCCGAAAGAATCAAAGTGGCACGCTGGCGAATCTTGGACACCCGAACTTGCCCTCGAGTTTCTTTCTGCCCGCTCTTCGAGCGACGACGAGTTCAACCGCTCGGAGATCAATCGCTATCTGGGGTGGCCGGCCCAGGCGATTTCATACAAACTCGGGGAACGAGTCTGGTTGTCGTTGCGCGACGACGCCAAGCGCAAGCACGGGGCGAGTTTCGACCTACGGGCATGGCATGCATATGCGCTCGACCTCGGCAATCTGGGTCTCGACTTGTTGAAAACTGAACTCGCCCGGTTCTAGTTTTTCGACCGTCAGGGCACCACCACGACTTTTGTTCCGGGCTTGGCGAAATTGAAGATGAATTTCGCGTCGTCGGGGCTCATTCGCAAACATCCACTGCCCTGAAAAGTGCCGAGTTGCTCCTCGGTTTGCAGCGGCTTGTTGTTTTTGGTGGGGATGGCGTGAAATCCGATGTTGCCGCCCTCGGGCCCGAGGGCGAACCGCGTCATGTTGTTGAACCACACGCCGTCAAAATCGAGGCTGTACGAACGAAGTGATTGGCTTTTTACTCGATACTCGCCGGGTGTCGGCACGCCGCGGCGACCCGACACGGGCATTGCCTGCACCACATTCTCTTGCGCGTCGACGACCCAAACCCACTGCAGACTGTTTTTATAGACGACTCGACGGCCAATGCCCGACTTTTTCGGCAACATCGGCGGACTCAACCGACTGAACGGCGGAAATCTCAGGGCGCGACTCGGGTATTGCGCCGCGGTCTCTGCCGCAGTCGGCACGGGAACAATCGTCGAGGTCGTCGAGGTCGACGTGTTCGCATCGGCGACGGTCGTCGAAGTGGTGGATGAATCGCTCGAGGCCGAGACAGCCTCGACACCCGCAGAATGAATCGACATCAAACCCGAGACGAGGCCGAACACGATTAATGTTCTAAAAAATCTGCTCATTCAGTTTTTGAGGAATTTTCGGGTCTTTTTCGTCTTGGCGACCGCGGCACCAACCAGCGGATCTTCGACGATTTCGAACCTGTGACCCCAGTTGCCGACAATGCCCTGGATCATCGCCGCAAAAGGCAACGCCAGCACGGCGCCGATCGGGCCAAGCACCGCGCCACCGGCGATCGCCGCACCGAATGCAACGGCCGCATGAAGCTCGAGCGTGCGCGCCGTGATCTTCGGGGCCAACAGGAAATTCTCGAGTTGTTGATAGACGGCGATGAACACGATCACGACCAATGCCTTCAACGGCGAGTCCAAAAATGCGAGCAAAACAGGCAGCAGGCCAGCGAGATAAGTGCCGATGACCGGCAGGAACTGCGAGATCAGGCCGACCCACACGGCCAAAGCCACCGGTGCGGGTGTGCCGATGCTCTGAAAGACGATCCAATGAAAGAACGCCGAGACGACGGCAAGCAACGCGCGTGAATAAATGTATCCGCCGGTCTTTTCGATCGCCAGATTCCAGACTGCGAGCACGACCTTTTGGCGCTCGGCGTTGAGCCGACCACAAATTGCGCGCCTCAAGCGGGGCCCGTCAGAGATCAGGTAAAAAGCGAACAGCGTGATCGACAGAACCTGGAGCAGGCCGCTCAAAGCACCGAGCGAAACATCGACCACCCGATCTTGTTGGCTGTCGAAAAAGTTCTGCACCGATCCGTCGGGGTCGCCGATCGTGTCGATCCATTGTTGGGCGTCGATGTTCGTGCCGAATGTGTCGTTCAGAAAACTGACCGTGTCTCCGACATATTGATCGCGATTGTCCAGCAGGTCGCGGGCCTGTGTCGCCACCAGGCTGCCGATCGCCGCGCCGAACGAAATGATCACCATAAAAACCGCCAACAACATCGATGCCGTCGCCGCGCCCCTCGACCAGCCGCGCGCCGCCAGTCGATTGACCGCGGGTTCGATCGCCAGGGCGAAAAACAATGAAATCAGCAATAAAACCAGGAAGTTCGAAAGCTGGTGGAACATCTCGCGAGCGACCAAAGCCGCCAAAAACCCCGCCCAAAACAACACGATCGCCCGCGGCACCCATTTGGGCATTTTGTCCTGGGAACTCAAGTCACCTGAATCGACATGACTCATGTCATCTATCGTACTTCTCTGTTGTGTAGACAAATGTCCACCGCAAATGCCACGATATAACGACTGTTATGAAACCTCCCGACAATAAAGTTGCGATCGCACGCGTGCGTGAAAAAATTGCGACCAACTTGCGCGCGCGCGTTGTCGGACCAAACGCGAACCAACGAACCTACGAGATCATGGATGCACCCGGCGAGAGATGGTTCGCCGAGGATCGCCCGATTCGCCTGGTGCACGGCGACGCGTCGATGTTCATCGGCGGCTTGAGGGCGTTGTTGTTGCAGTCGCTGCACCCGCTGGCGATGGCGGGCGTCGCGAACTATTCGGATTACCGCAAAGATCCCTGGGGTCGATTGCAGCGAACCGCAGACTTTTTGGCGGCGACGAGTTTCGGTCCGGCGGACGAGGCGCAAAAAATAGTCGATCGGGTCAAGGCGGTGCATCTCAAGGTCAACGGCGTGGCCAGCGACGGAAGAAAGTATTCGGCGACCGATCCGCATCTTTTGAAGTGGGTGCATGTCGCCGAGATCGACTCGTTTTTATGGACCTACCAGAAGTTCAGCAAGGCTCCGCTAGACCAGGCGGGCCGCGACGGCTACGTCAAAGACGCGGCATTCGTCGCCCGGCAAGTTGGGGTCGTCGATCCGCCAGAAACCGAAGCCGAGATGAGGGCGGTCATCCAGAGTTATCGGCCCGAACTAAAAAGCACGCGTGAATCCCGCGACGCGACGAAATATCTTCTGTTCAAGCCCCCCTTGCCCGGCGCGGCGAAGATCGCCTATTGGTTGCTGGTGCTGGCGACGATTGCGACGCTGCCGATTTGGACGCGCATCCCGTTGCGAGTGCCGTATCTGCCGATTGTCGAGCGCGTGATCCTTCGCCCGCTCGGCTACATGATGACCGCGGCGATCAGATGGGTGACCAGCACCCCGGTCGAAAAGTTAAGTGACTCTTGAGGTCGACTCGACGACTTCCAGATATTTTTTCGACGCGACGAGATCGCGAATTCTTTCGAAGCCGTCGAACACCTCGACATAACTCGTGGCCAACGGGGAGATCGCGAGCCTGATGCAGTCTGGTTGGCGATAGTCGCCGATCACATCGGCGAACGCGCGCATCGCCTCGGAGATCTTCTGCGCGTGCGGATGGCGAATTGAGATATGTCCGCCGCGACGCGACTTGTCGCGCGGCGTGACGACTGAAAACCCGAGCGGGGCGAGCCAGGCATCATGCAGCTCGATCATCAAATCGGTGCCGATCGCGGCCTTCTCGGCGATCGCGCCCAGACTCGCGCGCTCGATCATCGACAGGGCCGTCTCGACGCATCGCATACCGATGATGCTCGGGCTGGCGATTTGGAATCCGCGCATGCCGTCGGCGCGCTCGAAGCCCTGACCCATTTGAAACTGGTCGCGTTGGGCGAACCAGCCTTGAATCGGAACCCGAAGTTCGGACTGCAACTCTTTGCCGACGAAGAGCCAAGCGGGCGAGCCGGGCCCCGAGTTGCAATATTTGTAGGTGCAACCCACGGCCAGATCGATCTTGTCGCGATCGAACTGCATCGGCACCACGCCCACCGCGTGGCTCGCATCCCACACGAACAGCGCGCCGGCATCTCGCGCGATCTGGGTCAATTTAGCCAGGTCGTGCAGAACACCCGATCGATACTGAATCACCGAGAGCGTCACGAGCGCGACATCTTCGTTCAAAACTCGTGCCAGCGCCTCGGGTGATACGAACTCTTCGCCCGAGTCGTCGTCGATCAACACGAGTTTCAGCCCGCGTTGTTCGCAGATTCCCTCGAGAATGTACCTGTCGGTCGGAAAGTTGGCCGTATCGCTGATCACCGTCTTGCGGCCGGGTCGGGCGTCGATTGCGGCGCAGCACAACTCATAAAAATTGACGCTCGTGGTGTCGACACAAAGCGTCTGACCGGCCCCGGCGCCGAGCGTCGCACGCCCGAGCAGGTCGCCCACTGTTTGCGCCTCGTCGATCCAGTCCGACCAGCCGGTGACGAGTTTGGTCCCCCATTCGCCGCTCAAGAACTCGCTCACGACGGCCAGGGTCGCCTTCGGCATTCGACCGAGCGAGTTGCCGTCCAAATAACTCAAACGATCGTCGGCGATGAAAAACTCGTCGCGAAACTTCGCCAACGGGTCTTTGGCGTCGAGTTGTTCGGCAAAAGTTCGCGAAGTTTTGTCGGTTGGCATACGCTCACCGTATATGACTTCGGACGAAAAAACGAAAAAGTTCGGATCAGCCGTCACTTACTCGTCATATCTGCAGGTCGATCAATTGCTGAAACTGCAGGCGCCCCGCTCGCTTGGCCCCGAGCACGACGAGATGTTGTTCATAATCGTGCACCAAACCTACGAACTCTGGTTCAAGTGCGTGCTCCATGAATTGCAGCGCGCCCAGAGTTTGCTCGAGCGCGGCGACACGCACGAATCGTTGCCCGCGTTGGGGCGCGTACGAACCATCCTCAAAGTTCTGGTGAGCCAGGTCGACATTCTCGAGACGATGACGCCGCTGCAGTTCAATTCTTTTCGAGACCGGCTCGAAAAAGCGAGCGGCTTCCAGTCGGTTCAATTTCGAGAACTCGAGGCGGTGCTGGGTCGCCGCGACGAATCAATGATCGACCATCTCGAGCCCGGCGGCGACTCGTATCGACGGGTGCACGAGGCGATGAATCGCGCGGCGCTTTTCGACTCTGTCATCAAATATCTCATCCGACGCGGCCACAAGATCCCGACCGAGATCGAGCGTCGAAACTTCGCCGAACAATATTCGCCCAACGAAGAAGTGCAAAGAGTGTTGATCGATGTCTACCGAAACGATCCCGAAGCGGCGATGTTGCTGGAAAAACTCGTGGACATCGACGAGGGCCTGCAAGAGTGGCGATATCGGCACGTAAAAATGGTCGAAAGAACGATCGGCATGAAGCACGGCACGGGCGGTTCTAGCGGTGCGGCGTATCTGGCGGCGACATTGTTCAAGCCCGTGTTTCCAGATTTGTGGGCGGTGCGCTCGCAGTTCTGACGCTTGTTCGGAACTTGGAGCAAATCACTAGCGTGGTGCGGTGATGGGTACCGTGCGTCGCCATGCGTTCGTCGACTGCGACGCCGACACCGTGTGGAAGTTCGTCGGCGCGCCAGAACGGCTGGCCGAATGGTTCCCCGTGACGAACTGCAAGGTCGAGGGCGACAAGAGATTCATAACCCTTGCCGCCGGAATCGTGTTCGAGGAAGACATCATCACCCTCGACCATGATCTGCGCCGCTTTCAATACAAGATCGTCAACAATTCGTTGATCAAGTTTCACCTGGCGACCGTCGACGTGATCGCCGATGGTCCGACCCGATGCGTCGTCGTATATTCGACCGACATGGACCCCGAGGTGCTGGCCCTTCCGATAGCGGGCGCGGCCAGTGTCGGGCTGAAAAAAGTGAAGGAAATGTTCGACCGAAAGACCAAAAGCTGATGGGCCGCAAGATTCTTTTCATCACCACCGACCAACAGCGATATGACGCACTGGGTTGCAACGGCGGCACGGTCGCGCGCACGCCGAACATCGACGCGCTCAGCAAAAACGGCGTCACATACGATCGGGCGCACCCGCAGAACGTGGTCTGCATGCCGTCGCGCAGCACGATGATCACCGGCCAACATGTCAGCACGCACGGCGTATGGATGAACGGCGTGCCGTTGCCCGAGGATGCGCCGAGCATCGCCAGCGATCTGCGTCGGGCGGGCTACGCGACCGCACTGATCGGCAAGGCGCATTTTGAGCCGTTGTTGGATCCGTTTTTGAGATTCACCGAAAATCGAATCGGCAACCAACGCAAAACCGTCGACGACCCGAATCACCCCCATCGCGGGTTCGACCACATGGAGTTGTCGACGCACGGCGCGGTCGGGCAACTCCATTATTCGCAATGGGTGCGCGACAATCACCCCGAAGTCGCGGGTGGCTACTACAGCGTTCTTGATCAGGAACTGCAGGTCAACGCCCAAGGCGGCGGCGACACGAACGCACCCCAATTGAAACTGAACCCGATTCCGACCGAGTGGTACCACACGCAGTGGGTCGCCGACAGAACGATCAAATGGCTCGAGTCGCTTCCCGCCGACAAAGACTGGTTTTGCTGGATGAGTTTTCCCGATCCGCACCACCCGTGGGATCCGCCGGCCTCCGAGTTGCACAGGGTGCCGTGGCGCGATCTCGAACTGCCCGCGGGCTACGTCGAAGACGTGCACCAGCGCGAAAAAATTCTCGACGACAAACTGCGTCACTGGCGCGGTTGGTACGACGGAACGTTCATCTCCAATTACGAGGCGCCCGCGCGCTGGGTGCCCGCCACGCTGACCGCCGACCAGGTGCGCGAGATCAACGCCTTCACGCATGTCGAAAACGAGTTGATCGACGAGGCGATCGGCGACGTCTTGCGCGCGATCACCGCACGCGGCTGGGATGCAGACCTGGACGTCGTTTACACGACTGATCACGGTGAGTTTCAAGGAGACTTCGGGCTTCTGTTCAAGGGTCCCTACCATGTCGACTCGTTGATGCGGCTGCCGCTGATTTGGCGACCGGCCCCGAGCGCGCGAACCAAGCCGGCCCGTGTCGCCGCACCCGTCGGACATGTTTCGTTGGCCTCGACTTTCGCCCACATCGCCGGAATCGATCAACCCGCCTACGCACAAGCGCCGAGACTTCCGATCGACGAGGCGGACGCGACACAACTAGGACACGAGCGCGTGCTCACCGAGTGGGACAGCGTGCTGTTCGGCAAAATTGTCCATCTGCGCACGATTTGTCGCGACAACTGGGTTTGCACCGCCGCGCTCAACGGAACGATGAACAACTTCGGCGAGGGCGAACTTTACGACTTGACCCATGATCCGCTGCAACATGTCAACCGATTCGACGACGAGTCGGTGCGGGCCCTGCGCGATGATCTGCTCAACGACCTTTGGGACAATCTGCCCGACCAGGTCTTGCCGTTGCGGAACATGGACGCGCCGGTCTGATGGTTTCATCCCCGACAAAAATCGGTTTTGTCGGCCTGGGCAACATGGGTTTGCCGATGTGCAAACGCCTCGTGGCCGCAAAATATCTCGTGAAGGCGTTCGACCTCAAGCCTGAGAACATTCGCCAAGCCGAAAAATTCGGCGCCGTCGCGGCACGATCGGCCGTCGATTGCGCGTCGGATGTCGATGTTTTTCTAACGTCTCTGCCGCGCCCCGAGCATGTTCGTGCGGTGATGATCGATTCGGGGGCGCTGGCCAAACTGGGTGCAAACTCGATCTGGGTCGACTTGACGACCAACCAAAAAGAATTGCTCGTCGAGTTGGCGAACGGCGCCCCGCCGGGCGTCAAAGTGCTCGATTCGCCCGTGACCGGTGCCGTAGACGGGGCACGCAATGGCAGGCTCACGCTGTTCGTCGGCGGCGAGGCCGAGACTGTCGCCAAGGTGCGACCGATGCTCGAGAACCTTGGCAAGGTGATCCACTGCGGGGCGCTCGGCACGGGCAATGTGGTGAAACTCGTGACCAACCAACTCTGGTTCGTCGCCGCCGCCGCGATCGGCGAAGGATTCGCGACCGGTATTTCGAACGGCGTCGAACTCGGCACGCTTTGGCAGGCGATCAAAGAGAGCGTCGGCGACAGTTTCGTCGCGCGCCACGACGCACCGTCGATTTTTGCCGGCCACTACGACCCGTCGTTTTCGTTGGATCTGTGCCTCAAAGATCTCGGCTTGATCGCCGAACTTGGTCGCCGAGTCGACGCCGATTTGCCGATGACCCGCGCCGCAATCGAGGCGTTCACGATGGCGAGGGATCGATACGGAAAAGACGCCGCCGAATTGCACGTGGTCAAGCGCATCGAGGACGACGCGAAAATCTCGATGCGACTCGACGGCGACTGGACGCCGCCATGGCAGGCTTAGGCTGGGCCGAACAATGACGAGCAGATACAAAATCGAGGATCTGGTCGACTTCGCGAAATATCCGCTGGACGACCCGCAAAGCCCGAATTACAAAGCGGCGGTTGCGGCTGCGCGTGCGCAACTCGGCATCGACGGTTGCGCCGTGATCAAAAAATTGCTCCGACCTGAGGCCGTGAGAACGATCAGCGAAGAGATCGTCCAGAGAAAGTCATCCACCCACTTTTCGACTTCGAGCATGAACCCTTACTTCCACTCGACGAAAAACCCCGAGTTCCCCGATCACCATCCCGTCAACACCTTCATCGAACGATCCAGCGGTTTCATCCCCGGCGACTCTTGGGACTCTTCACTGGCCATCGATGCGCTGTTTCGCAGCGAGCACCTGACCGGCTTCATTCGCGACGCCCTCGAAACCAACGCCGTGCATTGCTACGCCGACCCGCTCGCCGGTCTGACCGCCAACATCCTGGACCCCGGTCAGCAATTCGCCTGGCATTTCGACACGAACGAATTCGCCGTGACGGCGATGATCGACGAGGCCGACCAAGGCGGGTTGTTCCAATATGTGCCGATGATCCGCAACCCCGACGACGAATGCTTCGACCGAATTCAAAAAGTTCTGGACGGCGACATGAGCGAAGTAAAGACACTCGAACTGCGCGCCGGTGACCTGCAGATTTTTCGTGGTCGACATTCTTTGCATCGCGTGACCAGGGTTCCAAAAACTTCGCGACCGCGACACGCGGCGATTTTCGCCTACACCGCCGAACCCGGCGTGATCGGTCGGGTCGAACGAACCAGGCAGTTGTTCGGTCGGGTGTTGCCGGCCCACGAGGAAGCCGAACGCCGACGAGTGCGCAGCGATCAGTTGATCGACTAGACCGCGGGCACCTGCTGGGTGATGCAATGGATGCCGCCGCCGCCATGGGCCAGAATCTGGCCGATTTGCAGACCGATGATGTCGCGGCCTCGGATTAACTCGCCGAGCAGGGCCAACATTTCCTCGTCGGCTTTGTGGCCGCACACGGGCACGATCACGGCGTCGTTGCAGATATAAAAATTCAAGTAAGGCACCGCCGCACGAATCGAGTCGGTCTCGACGAACGGCAAAACGGGTATCTCGTGCACGACCAGCCCCGCGTTTTTCGCCACGGAAATATTCGTCGCGCAACGCCGGTGATCTTCTTCGCTCGAGTCGTCGCACCCCTGCATGATCACCTCGTTTGGTCCGATGAAGGCGGCGACATTGTCGACATGGCCGTCCGTGTCGTCGTCGAGGGCCAGACCGTGAGGCAACCAGACGACCCGTTTCTGACCCAGTTCTCGACACAGGGTCGACGCAATCTGATCACGCGACAGTTTCGGGTTTCGGTTCGGATGCAACAGGCATTGCTCGGTCGTGATCAATGTGCCCTGACCATCGACGTTTATCGAGCCACCTTCGAGCACCATCTCGACCGATCGGGTTTTGTGGCCGGCAAGCGTCGCCCACCGCGTCGCGATCGTTGCGTCTTTGTCGAACGGCACGAATTTTTCGCCCCAGCCGTTGAACTTCCAGCAGGTGGCGATCAATTCTTGTTTCTCGACAACATAGTTGGGCCCGCTATCGCGAAACCAGGCATCGTCGATTTCAAGAGCGACGACGTCCACCGCGGTCGAACATGCCGCCCGCGCCGCAGACTCGTCACCGGGATTGGCGATCATCGTCACCGGTTCATAACCCGAGATCGTGTTGGCCAAAGCCGCATGGGCGGTTTGGGCCTCGGCCAATCGGCTTCCGTATATCTCGGAGCGGGCCGGCCAACAAATTACTGTGCGTTCGTGCAGCGCCCACTCGGGCGGCATCGAAAACGCCACGGTCAGGGCCCCAGCATCTGCCGCGCCCGGGCGATGTCCTCGGGCGAGTCGATATTGACGTAGGGGCGGTCCACTACTACAGCGCGGGCGCGCGTGCCAAATATCGTACCGCCCTCTTGAATCCGCAACGTCCGCACGGCGTAGCACATCCCGTTGCGAACGTACGTTGGGGAGAGCTGTTGTCTCGCCACGATCGTCGGTCCCGCGTCGGTGAAAAACACTGCGTCCCCATGAGCGCCGAGACAGAACTGCTTGTCGGGGTGGTACGACGTCGGCACCTCCGAAACCGTGAGCGCCGCGTCCCAGCCCTCAGCCTCCGCGGCGACGACCGTACGCGCGATGTCGTCGGCCGTACGCATCGGCGATGTTGGCTCAAGTAGCGCCACGAGATCAAATTGCGTACCGACGGCTTCATAGGCGGACAGGACGTCGCGCAGCACGTCTGTTGACGAGGCGCGGTCACCGCTCGCGGTCGCGCTCCTCCGGAACGGGACCGCAGCACCCGCCAACAATCCCGCTCCTGCGATTTCGTCGTCGTCAGTCGACACCATCACTTCGTCAAATACGCCGACCGCGAGGGCGCACCAGACCGCACGTGCCAGGAGCGTCTGGCCCGCGACAACTTGGAGGTTCTTGCGGGGGACGCCCTCGCTCCCACCGCGTGCCGGGACGACCGCAAGTCGACGCACAGGCACCAGTCCTACGCTGGCTTCACGCCGGTGACAGAGAACGCCGTCGGAAATGAGGTCCACCGCCGCACGAGGTTATTGCGGTGGGTCGCGTCCATCCGCATCAACTCGGGCAGGTGTTCATCGTGGAACCACTGCTCCAGCTGCCGGCGATCGGACTCGGGCACGTACTGCAAAGCCTGAAGCCAGCAATACACGATCGCGGAAAACGGACCGCCCGTGCGCGACTCGGCCACCGGAACGAAGCCGGCGCGTTTCAGTAAATCGGTGAGGCCGTAAGGCGTGTAGCGGAGGTAGTCATCCGGCTCCTGATGGAGCTCGCGCAGGAGTGGCTCGAACACGTAAACGCGACCACCGGGGCGCAGCACGCGATGAGCCTCGGCGAACATCCCTGCCTGGTCGCGTACGTGGTGCACAAGGTTTGGGACGATCACGAGATCGGCCGAGGCATCCGGCTGGTCGAGCCGCTCGGGCGGGCAGCGTCGCGCTTCGTGCGGGACGTCGAGGAAGCGCGGGTCGTCGACGAGCCGCGAGTTGTACGCCCCGCGGTCGTCGGCCGATGATGGCGAACAATCGAGCGACACGAAGCACGACTTGCGGAACAGAGCCGCGAACGGATTACGACCGTAGAGGCGCGTGCGTTCAAGGGCGACGACAGTCTCGTTGGGACCGCACTTCCGCGCAAGCCCGATGAGCTCGGCGAAGAGCAGGTCGAATTGCGGCAGATTACGCGCCGAGTCGAAGACCCGATCGCGCAGGAGGTTCACGTGGGCGCGCAGGTCGGCGGGCAGGCCCTCGAGCGCGCGGCCAAGGTCGGACCCAGCATCCACTACCATCATCTTGCGACGGCCACCGTGATGCCGTCAATCGTGAGGAGCGGGCCGTAAATGTCGGGTCGGCGATCTCGAAACAAACCCCAAAAGTTGCGCGCGAGTTTTTGCGCCTCCAAATCGAACGAGGCGACAAGCACCGCCTCGTCGGTTCGGTTCGCCTC
>Ga0194115_10004285_pt1 | contig 15493 bp, 10 predicted proteins | sample TA2MahsurfametaG_3_FD_148656 | JGI IMG/M metagenome (GOLD analysis project Ga0194115, IMG submission 148656) | Freshwater microbial communities from Lake Tanganyika, Tanzania - TA2015002 Mahale S4 surface | ecosystem: Environmental > Aquatic > Freshwater > Lake | place: Tanzania: Lake...
ATAACTGATTTATTTTTTTTTTACAAATCTCTCAAATGGTAAAAACAAGGCTGTCTTCCATTGATCCGCTGGGATCCAAAGGAATCGACTTCTAACTTGACTATTTAGATAGTGTTTAACACAAGGTTCAAAATACTTGTATCTGCTTGATGCATTTAACAACTGATATGAGAGTTTAAGTTTAGTAGTATCGTCATTTTTATTATTGTTTGCCAGCGTATATAAGCTGTCCATTAATCTTGCTCTTAGTATATAAGGTAGATAATGAAAATTTATTCCAAAAAAACCATCATCTACTCTTCTAAAAGGAAAAATAAGAGGAAAAATATCATAATAAGGTAAATCTTCTTTAGTTTTAGGATCATATTTAAAAAGGTACATTCTACCAACTGTAATTTTTGATACTAATCTAGATTCTATTTTATTAGGAGGTGGTTTTAACAGTTCTGAAGGACTTGAAGAATTATTAAAAGTAATCATTTGTTCACGTAACCATTGTTGTGAACTTGGTAGAGCATTTTTTAAATTTGTTGTTTGTAAAGTATCAGTATATGGTGAAGTAGCCATTAAGTTCTTTTAACTCCTAATTCGTTTTCTGTCATAATTAAAAATCTCCATTTCCTGTCTTCACAATAAGATCTAGCTGCTTTCCATTTAGCACTATTCACACCCCATGTATATACTTCTCTAATATATTGTTTAGTTTTTTTTGTTTGTAACTTAGGCGGTTTAGTCTCTTTTTCAGGTTTAATTTCAACAACAAGGGTTTCAATAGATCCTTCAGAATTCTTTTTTTTAAGTTTAAAATCTGGAAAATATCTATGAATTTGATTATCTAAAGGAGAGCGATAAGGAATAGGTAATTCTTCGCTGGACCATTCAAGTATATCTTGGTGAGCGTCTAAATACCTCATAAATTTAAGTTCCCAACTACTTCGATAAACAATATTAGTAGAATCACCGTTATATTTAACTGGATTAGTTGGTTTAAAGAATCCTTTGTAACTCATAGGAATATTTATATGGATCCAAGCTCTGCCTTTAGTTCATTCTCAACGTTAGCTGAAAAAGTAAATTTAGATAGCGCTAAAAAATTGATAAGTAATGGTGTAGATAAATTGTCTAATGCTACTAGTGGTTTAACAAAAAGGGGTCCAACAAAAATATCGAAAGAGTTAGAAACTCAAATACCCAAAGGACTACCTCAGTTAAACCCTGAATTAAATAGAGTTAATGGTGTAAAAAATTCTGATCCAAAAGAATACTTGAAAAACAGAAAAGGAGAATTCGAACAAGTAGCTATGATTTATCCTTCTGAATTGAAGTATTATATAAAATTTCATTTCAGTGAATACCGACGTATACTCCCTACCAAAGCACCAGATTATCAAACAAAAAAATTCATAGTACTTCCAGTACCAAGTAATTTAACAGAAGCTTTTGGAACTGAATATGACGGAGTAGCTCTTGGTACAATTGGAGGTTTAGTAAATGCAGGTGAAGATAAAATAAGACAATTTTTAGGTGATACCGTTAGTACTGGAAAAACTGCAAGTATTGCAAATACATCAGCAGCGACTGCTTTCAATTTGTCTATAGCCGGTATAAATAAAGTAAATCCACTTGCTGCTGAACTAGCGAAAAAAGCAGCTGGACTTACCCCCAATCCATATCTGGCTTTAATTTTTAGAAATATAAATCTTAGACAACATACATTCAATTATACATTTGCTCCAAATTCTAAAAAAGAGCTTGATGATATTAAAAAAATTATTAAACAGTTTAAAACTTCTTTACTTCCTGGCGTTATACCAGATAGTCTAGATCTAACTTTAACTTTTCCTGATACTTGCCAGATATCTTTTGGTCCAATAAAGCAAAGTCCTTATATATTTAAAAAATGTGTACTATCAGATATGACAATTAATTATGCACCAAAGGGTCCAGCTTTTTTTGTAACAGGTGATCCTGTGTTAATTGAAATATCTTTAACATTTAAAGAAATTGAGCCATATTTACGGCGTGATGAAATAAACAAAGATGTTGATATTGACGTAGATGCTATCAAGGATAAACTTGGCATGTCGCGTGATACGGCTCGTGGGGGAGTAGTGCAAGGTGGTGGTTCTATTTAAAAAAGGATATTATTGTGTCTTCATTTTTAAAAAAATTCCCATCTATTCTTTACAGTAACACAGTAGCTACAAATATTATAGCTAAAATAAATTTTGAAGAAAGTGTTACAAGAAATCTTGCAGTTTTTTTTCCTTATCAAGTTGAAGAAGGTCAACGCCCTGACCAAATAGCTGAAAATTACTACGGTGATCCAAATTTTGACTGGGTCATTTATTTAAGTAACAATATTATAGATCCATATCATCAATGGCCAAAAACACAGAATACATTAGATAATTTTATAAAATTAAAATTTGGTTCAATAGCAAACGCACAGCAACAAGTAGCTTATTATCGAGTAAATTTTGAAAATGATGAAAATGTTATTTCAACAGCTGCATTTGAAGCTCTTGCGGCTATACAAAAACAATATTGGTCCCCTATTTTAGGGTATAACAATAAAATTATAAATTATCAACGGAAAGAAATTCACACCGTTGTTGAAACAAATAAAATTATTTTATTACAAGGAACTTTTAGTTCATTAAATGAAAATGATTTAATAAAACAATCTAATTCAGTTAAAGGAACGGTTTCATTTGCTAATAGTACTAATGTAGTAATTAAACATGTAGTTGGGGATTGGCAAACAAATACAAGTGTATATCATAGTTTATCTGATAAATTAGTTAATACGACTATTACAAGTGTTTCTACTATTTCAACTCCTATTTCAAGTGAAGAAATTGTATATTTTAGTCCTGTAAGTTATTATGATATAGAGTTTGAAAAAAATGAATCAATGAGAAATATAAAACTTTTAGATAATCAGTATATTCAAATTATTGATAAAGAAATGCAGGAGCTTTTTAAGTAATGAATGTTAAAAAATATGAAATCAACGATATAAACATAAAAAATTTTTTTATTGAGACTGATGCAGGTAAAGGTGCTGTTATTAGTCTTGATCAAATAGTAACTATTGATATATTTGAAGATATGTCAAAGCCAACAATCTTTGCAACAATAAGTTTTATTGATACACTTGATCTTATAACAAAGTTGCCTATCATTGGTGAAGAAAAAATTGAAATAGTAATTGAAACACCGGGTATGTCGGAACCTACCAATTTTAAATTTAGATGTTTTGAATTAGGAGAAATAACACCATTAACTAATGGAAGAGGTATAAAATATACACTGCAATGTGTTAGTGAAGAACATCTTTACAATAGCTCTATCATAAGATATAGTATGGATGGATTAATAAGTGATATGGTTGAAAGAATTATAATTACAAATTTAAAAACAAAAAAAACAATTTTTCAAGAAAAAACTGCAGGGTTAGAAAATTTAAATATACCAAAATTGAAACCGCTTGCTGCTATTGATTTTCTTCGTAAAAGAGCAGTCGGATTAAATCATAAAATGTCACCTTATGTGTTTTTTGAAAATCAATATGGTTTCAATTTTGGAAGTATTCAAGGTATTTTTGAGAAGGGAATACGTGAAATTAGTTCGTTAGGTAGAGAATTTACTTATAAACTGAATCCTATGCTTTCACCACAAACACAATTGCAATCATATAGATCAATTTTGGATTTTCAAATCATTTACAGTGGCGAATCGTACGCAAAGCTTAGTCAAGGTGCTATGAGAATGTTTACACAAACTTTTGATTTAGCAACAAAGAAGTTTGAAAAGATAGATTTTAATATTGAAGATAAATTACAAGAAATGATGGCTGATAAAAAGAAAGTTATGTCTAATTCTTTAACATGGTTTAATGAATTTGCACAAAATCCTGCTCAAGCTTTTTTTTCAGTTAAAGATTCAACAAGACCTACTTTATTCAATATAGAAAATATTGCAGGCAAAAATGCTTTTGCTATTTTATTAAATGAAGATGTTACGCGTGTAATGGTTCCAGGAGATACTGGATTAGCTGCAGGCCATGTTGTTAGGTTAAATATACCTGAAATTGATGGTCTTACTAAACGTAAAAAATTAGATACAACAAGAACTGGTAATTACTTGATTGTAAGATTACGTCATATGATAACATTCACACAAAAATCAAAACATTCTATTGTTTTTGATTGTGTTCAATTAGGACAATAAATGACAACAAAATTTTTAGGATTAGGAGGATTCTACTGGTTTTTAGGTATTGTTGAAGACCGTAATGATCCTTTGAAAAGAGGACGCGTACGTGTGAGAGTTTATGATATAAACGATCCTGACAATGTAAATGTACCAGTAGATAGTTTACATTGGGCTACTGTAGTTTTACCAGCTACAAGTGCATGTTTAAAAGAGGTAGGGGTATCAGCCACTGGACTTTTAGTTGGTTCTACAGTACTAGGCTTTTTCCTCGATGGAAGAGAAAGTAATATACCTGTCATCTTTGGTTCAATACCAGGTGAAGGTGATATTTCCAGATTAGCTTCTAATATACAAACAATAAATAAACAATTATTAGGACCTGAACCTGCAAGTGCATTTGAAGGTAAACATCCTTTCAATAAAGTGACTCAAACAGAATCAGGTCATATTTTTGAAGTAGATGATACACCCAATGCCCAACGTATTCATAACTATCACCGTTCAGGTACATATGAAGAGATAAATGTTGATGGCAGACGTGTTAATAAGATTGTTGGTGATGACTACGAGATTGTTGTAAAAAATAAAACTGTGTATGTACAAGGAAATTTAAAAATAGAAGTACGCGGTAATGTAACAATAGAATCACCACAATCAGTAACAATAACGACACCGGTAGTACAAATAAATGGACAACTCAAGGTCTCCGGTGCTGTAACAACAGGATCAACTATAACTGCTACTGGGGATGTTATAGGCTCAGGTATTAGTTTATCAGGTCACACACACTCGGGTATTCAACCAGGTAATGGTTCAACAAGCGGTCCAAACTGAGGATTTAAAATGGCTCTTGTTTTTCAAAAAAATTTAAAAACACCTATTAGACAAAAACAAGATTTATATTCTGATTTTTCTACTAACTTTTCTTTATCAGAGTCTAATAGGGATATTGAACAAAAATTTAATGAAGACGCTGTAAAAGTATCAATTTTGAACTTGATTAAGACAAATAAAGGTGATCGTCTTTTTAATAATACTTTTGGAGGTAATTTAAATAATCTTTTATTTGAAAATTTTGGTGTTGCATCAGAAGAAATAATTTCAGATTCAATAACTCAAATAATAGAAAATTATGAGCCTCGAGCTTCATTAATTAGTGTTATTGTTGATTCTGACGTAGATGATCATCTGGTTAATATAACTATTATATTTCGTGTAATAAATAACTCTGAACCAGTACTTCTTGAAATAGTTTTACATAGGATCCGATAATGGCCAACACAAATATAGACTTGGTTGGTTTAGATTTTACAAGTCTAAAAAACAATCTAAAGAGCTTTTTAAAAAACAATACTCAGTTTAAAGATATAAACTATGAAGGATCAAATATATCAGTATTGTTAGATGTACTCGCCTATAATACATATTTGAATACGTTTTACATGAATATGGTTGCTAGTGAAATGTTTCTTGATAGTGCTCAACTACGTGATAGTGTTGTATCTCATGCAAAAGTACTAAATTATACTCCACGATCTTTTGTATCTTCAAAATCTGAAATTTCACTTAAAGTTACACCTAATACTAGTGTAACGTCTGTATTTGTACCAAAGTACACTTCTTTTACATCTCGGGTTGGAGCTAATAATTTTACATTCGTAACAAACGAAGCAATAGTTCTCACAGCGAACGGTGCAAGTTTTGAAAATAAAATTGACCTTTATGAAGGAGCTATAAAAATAGAATCTTTTGTAATGAATTATTCTAATACAACACAACGTTTTATCTTGTCTAATCCTACTATAGACGTATCTTCATTAGAGATTGAAGTATTTGAAGATGGAGGACAAACTTCTTTAATTTATCTGAAAGGAACTCAGCTCTTTGATTTAACAAGTTCTTCAAAAGTATTTTTTGTACAGGCATCACAGAACGAGCAATATGAATTAATATTTGGAGATAATGTTTTTGGTAGAAGACCAAAAAATGGTTCTACTATAGTTGCAAAATATCGAGCATGTTCAGGTGAACTACCTAACGGGGCTAAAGTTTTTGTTAATGACGGATCAATTGATGGTCATAGTAATGTTTCTATAACTATTTTAAAATCTGCTAGTGGTGGTTCTATAGCTGAAAATTTAGAATCAATACGACAAAATGCTCCTAGATTTTTTCAGTCTCAAAATAGAGCTGTAACAACATTGGATTATGAAGTTTTATTGAAATCACAATTTTCAGATATTCAAGCAATTAGTGTTTTTGGAGGAGAAGAAGCTGAACCTCCTCAGTTTGGTAAAGTATTTTTATCTATAGATGTTAAGGATGCTGATGGAGCTCCTGAAATTCGTAAACAAGCTTTTTTAGATTTCTTAAAAGATAAAACTCCTTTAAGTATTCAAACAGTCGTTGTAGATCCTGAATTTTTTTATGTTGAAGTTAAATCTAATGTATTTTTTAACGTTAAAGTTACAACTAAAACTAATAAAGATATTGAAACAGCTGTAAAATCAGCTATTAGTTCTTTTAATACAAATAATCTTTCTAACTTCAAAAAAACCTTATATTATAGTAATTTTGTGAAAGCAATAGATAATGCTGATACTAGTATTGTAAGTAATGATACTGAGATCACTTTAATTAAACGAATATCTCCTCCAACAAATATTAGTTTTCCTTTTGAAGTTAAATTAAATAATAAGTTGAAAAGAGATATTAGTAAAAAATTATCGGTAACAGATACTTTATTTGGTTCAACTTTAACAAGTTCGTTATTTAATCATTTAGGAGTAAGTTGTATACTTGTTGATGACTCCTTAGGAAACGTTTTCATAGCTCAACAAAAAGAAAATGCATTAAATATTTTAACTAATGTTGGTACTATAAATTATGATAAAGGTGTTTTGATTATAAATGAATCATTTAAAATTAATAGTTTTGAAGGTAATTTTTTAAATTTAAAATTTAAAACAGAATCTAAAAATATTGAAAGTAAAACAAATACTATTTTAAACATAGATTTAATAAACGTAACTGTTACTGCAGTTGGCATTAAAGAATGATACAAATAGAAGAGATTGTTTTTCCTTTAGTTGAATCACACTTCCCTGATTTTTACAGGGATGAAGGTATTCAATTTATAAATTTTGTAAAAGAATATTATAGATGGATGGAATCTGAAGGACAATCTATCTATGGTTCTAGAAATCTTTTAAATAGTAAAGATATTGATACTACTTCACCTGACTTTATAAAATTTTTTAAAAATAAATTTTTGTCAGGTATTCCTTTATCTACAGAATCAAATACACAATTTTTAATAAAACATGCTTCTGATATTCATACCTCAAAAGGTACCGAACGTGGTGTTCAACTATTAATTCAAGGACTTTTCAATCAAGAATCGAGGGTTGTTTTTCCTGGTGAAAATATTTTAAAAACTTCAGATGGAACGTGGGTTAGACCCACCTATCTTGAATTATCTGTAAGTGAAAAAACAAAAGATTTTGTTGGTAAAGAAATAATAGGATCTAGAAGCGGTGCTAAAGCTTTTTTAGAAAGTTTAGTTACTCGTAGAATAGCAGGGAAATATCTTCAAGTTGCTTATTTAAGTAATGTTAGAGGTATATTTCAAAATAGTGAATTCGTGACACCTACTGTTGATACAAATTTAGAGAATGCACCTATCATAATAGGTTCAATGACGTCATTAACTGTATTGAATGGAGGTGCAGAATTTTCAGTTGGTGATATTTTTGAGGTAAGTTCGCCTAATGGAAAATTAGGTAAGGCTAGAGTAACAGAAGTTTCAAATGAAACCGGTACAGTATCTTTTCAATATGAAAATGCATTAATTAGTGGAGGTTGGGGATACAGTTTAGATCATACAAATGTACTTGTTTCAAAAAAAGTTTTAACCTTAAATAATATTCGTAATTCGAACTCACTTATAGGTTCATTCAGTCAATTTGAATCAGTATCCCAACCCTTAATTAATATTGGTTATACTTCAGCAAAAGGAAATAATCAATTTTTTGAAATTGGTAATGTGATAGAAAATTATTTTTCTAATGGAGATGTAGCTGCAAATGCAACCATAGTTGTTTCTAATAAAGTGAGTAATACTGCTGGTTCTATTATTGTTGTTCCTAATATTGGAAATATAAGTTCACAAGATACAACATTTGCTGTTCGTTCTGAAAATCCCGATATCTCTTCGTTCAATGCATCGTTTGTAGGATATGCATTCAATACATTCACAAAACAATATACTAATACTTATACGTCACAATTTACGGGTGAGTTTACTAGTTCATATTCACAAGATTTTGTAGGAACTTTTAGTAGTACATTTGGTAATTTATTTACAAATAATTTTAGTTTAACTTTTACAAGTAATTTTAATTCACAATCATTTACAGGAAGTTATACTTCTTTATTCACTAGTTCATATGATAAAAATTTTACATCTTTATTTACTACTATTGGAACAACAAAGTTTTCGGGTGAATATATTCAATACTATACTTCACAATTTACAGGAATTTTTTCACCAGTTTTTAGTAAAGGATATTCAGGAACGTATACATTAGATGGGTTTACCGGAACTTATAGTAAAACATATACTGGTGAATATACAAATGTTTATTCGAAAATTTTTACAGGACCAGTAGTTCTAGGTAACTTTTCAAGTAGTTATAAGGGTTCATATCAAGGAAATTATGGCCAAATATTTACAGGAACAAAACTAAATCCATTTAATGGTTTGTCTTATGCTGAAAATTTTGCAGGATATTTTTCAGGTGTGTATATCGGTTCTTACACAGGTTCCTATCCAAAAAATTATCAAAATCCTTATAATGGTCTATTTTTTGTAAGTGAAGTTTCAGGAGAAAATTATTTTACTAAAAGTTTTGTGGGTGTATTCAATGGATTATCATTTACTGGTTCCCGTCAAGGATTTTTATCTAGTTTTAGTAAAATATATACAGGTGAATTTACTTCAAATCCAGTTTATACTGGTATAGTTGGACCATTTTCTGGTTTTTATACTGCTCAAGGTTATACTGGCTCATATATTGATTCATTCTCTAAAACTTTTACAGGAACATTTACATCAGGAAAGAATATAAATTTTAGTAGTTTATTCAATGCTGGTGTAAATTATACTAGAGAATTTACACAAATATTTTCTTCAAGTTTTAGTACATTATTTACTTCAGAATATACTAAATCTTTTACGGGAGCATTCAGTAAAAGTTACACAAATATTTTTACAGGTGTTTTTACAAACTCTTGGTCACAAAGTTATACAGGTTTGTATAACATATACAGTAGTGATTTTACTCCTACTTATACTAGTGATTTTACTTTATCTTTTTCAAATTTTTCAAACCTTTTTACACCAACCTATACAAATTCTTTTACTAACAAGTTTTCTGGAGTATATTCACAAGCATTTGTAGGAATATTCAGTGGTCAATTTACTGGATTAGCATATAGTGTAGATTATTCAGGTTTCAGTAAATCTTTTTCTGCAACATTTACTGGCACTTTTAATCCATCCTTTAGTAGTACATATAATTCATTTACTGGTGTATATACACGTAATAATTTTACTCAATTATTTTCAGGTACATATGAAGGTAATTTTACAAGAAACTTTACACCTTCCTTTACAGGATCTTTCACTACAAGTTATACCAAACAATATACAGGAACATATGATTCTTTTAGTTCATTGTATACAGCAAGTTTTACGCCATCGTTTAGTGGAAATTTCACGGGTAATGTTACAAAAAGAATTAACACTCTTCAACCACACAATTTCAGTAATAATGATATTGTAAGATACCATGTTAAAACTGGTAATACTGCTTTAGTTGATTTATCAACTGGTTCAGCTTATTATGTAGTTAATACAATTCAAGGTTCAACTTCATTACATCTTTCTGATTCTTATGATGGAAGCGCAAAATCTTTGAGTTCAGGATTGAATGAAACTGGGCATGATTTAGTAAGATCATTAGGTACAGGAGTAATAAGTGCCTATACTGATGTAACAGCAACAGGAAACGTTATAGGATCTAATACAACATTTTTGAATATAGTATTCAATGCTCAAACTTCTGTATCTAGTGCTGACTATTTAATAACAGTAAATAATCATACTTTTCAAAATAATTATATTGTTAGTTATACAGTGAAGGCAGGTAATAATGCCATAAACGGGTTAGTTGATGGAGGAGTTTATAAAGTAGTAAATACATCATTGAATTCATTTCAATTATCAAATAGTGAAAGTAGTGAACCATTAAATATATCATCAAGTAATATTAATGAAAATGGGCATATATTAACTTATAAAACTGGATTTTTAGGTGTAGTAGATATTTCGAATGTTTTTATCTCATCCAACTCAACTAAATTGATAGGATTGACTTCTAATACTACAGCAAGTATAGCAAATGTAAGTACTGGATTGAATGCTGGATTTGAAGTAGGTCTTTTAACTGATACTGAAAATGTTTTTCTTTCACCTGATTTCATTAATGGTAATAATACAGGAAATGTAGTTTTTAATACTGTAAGGTTGAATGGTATAGGATCAAATGTAATATCATCAGGTTATGGATCATCAAACACTTTTAATGCAAACAACGATGTTACAGAAGGACCTGATGGTACAGGAGTACTTCTTCCATCATCTGTTCAATTTAATGCTTTGACGGGTGTAAGTAATACAAATGAAACTATAACACTTTCAACTAGTCATGTATTCAGCAATGGTGAGCAGGTTAAGTACTTAGTTACACCAGGGAATACCGCTGTTGGCGGCTTAGCAAGCAATACTGATTATTTTGTAATCAACACAACACCAGGATCTACCTACTTACAGCTTTCAGCTACTTCAGGTGGGTCGCCAATCAATATTACTGCGTCAGTAAACGAGACCGGTCATTCGTTAACACGTCAGGGAACCACAGGTAGTAATAGTAGTATCGCTCTACAAACAGCAATAAATTATGTTCCTAATTCAGCAATCTTTTATTTTGTGAATACAGGTAATACTGCTGTTGATAATTTAACAAATAATACTGTATATTTTATCGATCAATCTAATGCAACTCATGTTACTCTCAAAGAAACTAAAGTCGGAAACAGAATTAATCTTATTAAAGGTAATAATGAAACAGGCCATAATTTATATGGTCCATTAAAAATTTTGTTAGGTTCTAATTCGGTAAATGGTAACACAGGAAAAGATTTACCAATGTTCGGAGGTTTAGGATTCGAGAAATTTCCAGGAACTAATTTAGATACAATTTTGCTTGATGCATTACGTTTTAATTCAACCACTATTGGTTCAATTGCAACAATAGTTTCTGTTAATCCTGGTAGTGAATATAATGTTGATCCTTTTGTTACAGTTGTTGATACATTTGTTACTGGTTATAATGCAAGAGATTATGTAATGTCTATAAGTAATACAGTAGGTTCATTTATTGTAGGTGAAGAAATACAACAATCTTATGCTAACAATGGAATACAATTGACTATAAGTAATTTTTCTGGAGTATCACCTAATGGAGTTAGTACATCAACTTTTGTATTAAATGAATTTGTTTATCAAGGCAGTTCTCCAACTGATACTACTGCTTCAGGAACTGTTATTGAAGCTGCAGTTAGTGGTGGATCTGGAAGTTTAAAAATAAAAAATGTTACAGGATCATTTGTTAATACTACTAATAGTCTTACACAACTCAAAGGACTATCTTCTGGATCTACTTCAAATGTTTCAGCTGTATCAGTGGTATCTATTGCTACTACAGCTCGTGCATTAATAAAAGAAATTGGTTTTGAAACTTCTGCAAATTTAGTTGCAAATTCATTGAAGCTGAAACGTATAAACTTAGAAAATACTTTTTTGAATGGTAGTCCAATAGTTGGACGTGTTTCTGGATCACAAGCAGACGTTGTTAATGTTATTGAAGATTCAAATACTATTGTTGTTGGTTTGAATGCATCGATACTAGCAAATGTTCAAACATCTAATAATGTTGTTAAAAAACTTGATGTAGCTGATTCGGGATTCGGTTTTCTTGATAAAGAAGTAGTCACATTAAATAAACAAGGATCAGTATTCAGTGTTACAGCTATAGTTGAATTAAATAAACAAGGTATTGGGTCTGGATTTCATAAAACAACTCAAGGGTTTTTAAGTGATGATAAAAAATTACAAGACAATGATTTTTATCAAGAATATAGTTATGAAGTACAAACTAAAATTCCATTTGACAAGTACTTTGACATATTGAAACAAGTCACACATGTAGCAGGTACTAAAGCTTTTGGTAGAGTGAGTACTATTTCTGTAGCTAATCTTGAAATGAAAGCTATAAATAATATACAAACCAACATATGAGTTATAAATGAGCACTCAACTTATTTCAAATTATTTCCGTTTACATAATGTTAATCAATTTAAAGAATCGATTAACGAAACCGCAAATAGTGTATATTATGTATTTGCAGCTCGTCATTTAACTTATCCTTCGGGTGACAATGTTATAGGTTCAGTTACTAATACAACTGAAAATGTTTTATATATTCCATATGAAGAAATGATATTTGGTAAAAGAGTTTCAGCAAACGATGTTGCTGTAATGATCCCACGATATGATTGGACTGTCAATACAAAATATGCGGCATATAGGAGTAATGAAGATTTAACAAATAAAATTTTTTTTGTATCAGTTCAAAGTGGATCGACTCGTCATATTTTTAAATGTTTAGATAATAACAGTAATGCATTTTCAGTTAATGCTCCAGATATCACACAAACTTCTGCTAATGATGAATATTATTCTACGAATGATGGATATCAATGGAAATACATGTACAGTATAACATCATCACAGTTTGAAAAATTTGCTACATCAGATTTAATTCCAGTCTTTGCAAATACGTTAGTGACTGGTAATGCTGTTTCTGGAGCAATTGATAATATACAAGTTGTTTATCGTGGTTCTAATTATAATACAACATTAGCTAATACCTTTATTTCAACTGATTTACGTATTGGTGGTGATCCTACTAAATATAATTTAGCAAATAATGCTTCCTCTTCAAATAATTTTTATACAGGAAGTTTCATTTATCTTACTGGAGGTACTGGAGCTGGTCAAGGTAGAAGAATAGTTGATTATACAGTTATAGGTGGATCTAAAACAATAACTTTATCCAGTGCTTTTACCACTAATCCTATTTCAGGTACAACTTATGAAGTTACTCCTGCTGTAGCTATCGCTGGAGATGGAAAAAATGCTGAAGCTAGAGCTATAGTAAATACTTCTGCGGCTAATACAATATCACGAATAGAAATTATTAACCGTGGTAGTGGATATACATGGGCATCTGCAACTGTTAGTGGAAATACTGGAGGTATTTCAAACAATGCAAATTTGAGAGTAGAACAAGGACCTAAAGGTGGACATGGATTTAATCCAGAATTTGAACTTATGGGAACTTCTCTATGCATTAGCGTTAATTTTGCTAACAGTGAAGTAAATACTATTCCAACAGAAAACGATTTTAGAACTATTGGTTTAATTAAAGATCCTCTCTTCAAGAGTGTCGAATTATCATTGTCATCACCTAATGGATCATTCACAATAGGTGAGTCAGTTATTCAAAGTAATAGTAATGCAACAGGAATAGTAACAGATTGGGACTCTATAAGTACATTAAAAATTACAAACGTCAATGGTGTTTTTCTTACAGCACAAATAGTTACAGGTAGTACTTCAGGCTCAACAGGTACTGTTGGTTCTTTTAATATAAATGGAAAGGCAAAAAACTTTAATACTTTTGATCAAAGACACAGGTTTACTTTTACACCTATTTCAGGTACCTTTCAAGAGGATGAAGTTGTTTATCAAACTGATCAATACTTTACAAATGCATTTTTTCATAGTATATCTGATAATTCTTTACATGTCACTCATCTCAAAGGGGTTCTAAATACAGGAAATACTTTAATAGGTGTGAATTCAAATGCAACAGCAAATCTTTTATTTGCTTTTCCTCCTGATCTTGTAAACCAATCTGGTGAGATTTTATATGTTGAAAATGAATCACCAATTTCAAGATCTAATTCACAATCTGAAACAATAAAATTAATTTTGCAGTTTTAAGAGATAATATATGCCACTAGAAAAGTCACTAAATGTAACTCCTTATTATGATGATATTAATGAAGAAAAGAACTTTTATCGAGTTCTTTTCAAGCCTGGTGTTGCTGTACAAACTCGTGAACTTAATCAACTGCAATCACTACTACAAAATCAAATTGAAAGATTTGGTAGTCATGTATTTAAGTCTGGTACTATTCTTAGTGGTGTCAACTTTAACTATATTCCAACATACTCATATGTAAAAATACAAGACGTACAAGTTGATGGTCAACCAGCACTACCGTCAGCTTATGTTAATTTCTTTGTTAAGAGCTCTTTAAATTTGACAGCTCGTATTATTGATTTTCAAGATGGTCTTGAGTCGAGTAATCCCGATCTTAAAACAATTTATGTAAGATACTCCAACAGTTCTGATGTAGATCCAGCAAATGGTAATGTTATTTATACAAAGTTTGCACCTAATGAACAGTTGACAGTGTTTGGTGAAGACTACCCTCTATTCAAAGTCAATGTATTGAATGGTGGACTTGGTTTTTCAAACTCGGATACTGTTGTAATTCAAAGTGCCCTTGTATTAGCTAATGTTAGCGGTACATTCACAAATGGAGAAGTGATTACACAATCAACAACTGGTGCACGTGCTGTTATTAAAGCTATCAACACTACAGCTGTAGCGTGCACTACTATTTTGAGTGTAGCGCCAGTTACAGCTGATTTAACAACTTCTGCAACTAATTCAGCTGCATGGACGTTTGAAGCATCATATAACATTGTAGGTAACACCTCAGCACAAACAGCGAGCGTTTCTTCACTGATAGGTTCAGGAGCAACAGGACTAATAACAACAGATTCTAGTGGCATTGTTCAAACAATCACTCTAGGTAATAATGGTGAAGATTACACCTTCCTGCCGGTGGTGACGATTAAGACTTCAAATGCTTCAGCGACGGTGCAAAATTTAGATCTTGTTGCACAGAACTTTAAAACTAAGATAACAGTTGCAAACAGTACTGTCAATGCAATTGGTACAGGTTATGCTTTTGGTGTTTCGGAAGGTATCATCTATCAAAAGGGACACT
>Ga0194115_10004286_pt1 | contig 15491 bp, 27 predicted proteins | sample TA2MahsurfametaG_3_FD_148656 | JGI IMG/M metagenome (GOLD analysis project Ga0194115, IMG submission 148656) | Freshwater microbial communities from Lake Tanganyika, Tanzania - TA2015002 Mahale S4 surface | ecosystem: Environmental > Aquatic > Freshwater > Lake | place: Tanzania: Lake...
CCCATTTGGACAAGTTATGGGTGGTATACCTACCTACATTGCTGATACAATCTTACCTCACCTCAGCCATCGGATGGATGTATTGAATGAACGGCTTATCCAATCTGCCGACTGCAATTTTAAGTGCAACAATGTTGGTGAATTCCTTAGTTACCTGAGCAATTATAAATCTGCGTCAATGGTCTTAAACCATTGCGAATTCGTTAGAGTTCGTGGAGGCTATAAATATTGGAGACACTTGTTTGACCATTGGAGAAATTTGGATGACATTTATTCACCACAACTTCCACCAACAGACACACTAATTCGTTCTTCGGGAGGAAGAATTCTCAACCCGAATAATATAAGTGGCGTAGTTCGTAGCAATTGGTCTGACAATGCAAGTACCCCAATTTCTGAGGCCTATCAAAATGGGCGTTGGCGTGAAATAGTTGCAAACAACCTCAACTTAGACCTTGAAGGAATACTTAGGCAATTGCATACCACCGAAAGCCTTGAGCGAGACCCTCTCCCTTAATCTTTTAACCCTTTAAATTCAATCCCAATGACAAAACAATTTCAAATCAACCGAAAGGTAGTGGTCTCCGACCGAAGAGGTAATGTCCGTTTTGGTCGCTCCGTATGGATGACCACCGACTTTCGTTGCAAGGGCAAGTACAAGGTGCTTGTTAAACTCAACAAAGATTCCTATCACTACTACCCTATTAAATTCGTCACCTTTATATGAACAAAAGTGACAAAATAATTCTCTCTTGCATTGTATTCATAGTGGTTGCCCCATTGCTTAATTTACAGAGGGCAATCCTATGGGTACTTTCATTCGCCTTAATCTTAATTTACTTAAACTCTAAACCCAAATCAGATGAGCATACTTAATATCAAGCACGAACTTGTTAGTTGCATTGCAGTACACGAATTCAGTATTGAACTTAACGGAACAACGCTATCAGGGACTTGTGATGTGACCTATGACCAAGGCATACCCTTGGACTTTGCAGTATCCGTAGACCAAATCAGAGACCTTGAGTCAGAGGAATTGATGGCTATTGAACTCTACATAAGCAATGCACTAAAGTCTTACTACGAGTCTCCTGAGACTACAAGTACCCCCCAATCTGTTCTCCCACTTTTAAACTAACCAACCTATGAAAACAATTACACCACTAACCATCCCACAAGGAGAAGACTATCAGGCAAGAGCCCACAATGTAAACTCAGCCATTGATATGCTACAAGATGTAGATGGCGAGACTATGGAGGAGATTATCAGAGGTGTCGGAATGGAAGACCAAATGCTCCGACAACTTGTACTGAAGATGCCCTTGGAGACAATCAATGAATTATTAGAAGAAAAGATAACGCTTTTAAAGACCAACCCTTAAACCCTTATAAAATGGACTACAAAGACCTAAAATTAAACATAACATCTGAAGAGATAGAAATAAAGAAAGAATACGAGTGGGAACTTAAATACAACGGAAAGACCATATCGGGAAAAGCAATGGTGCGAGATGGTTGGAGGGATTTTGAGTTCGGTGCGTGGATAAACGGAACAAGCCGAGAAGGACTAACCGAAGAACAAGAATCAGAAATTATATCCTTTATAGAAACAAACATTTAAACCTCAAGCCTATGAAAACAGAAACAGAACAACTAAAACACCGACTCTCAATGGTCAACGATGACCTTGCAGTTATCCGAAGGTTCATTTACGAAAAGAATTTAGCAAAAGAATTTGAACAACCAACCATCCATTCAGATGAGGCTTGGACTCACCTGAATAACATAGAGATTGCTTGTGACCTCTCCTCTGATGAGGCATTGTCTTGGAGAAATTTTACGCTACAAGATGTGGATGGTGAGACGATGGAGGAAACTATCAGGGGTTTCGGAATGAGAGACAAGATGCTAAAACAATTTGTACTGAAAATGCCCTTAGAAACAATCTATGAATTATTAGAAGAAAAGATAACGCTTTTAAAAACCAACCCTTAAACCCTTATAGAATGAAACCAATCAACCAAGAAACAATAGCACAACAAATCAAATGGGACTTTGAGGCCAATGGTAACTTGGAAATTAAGAATAATAATAACAATTTTATCAATACAATTTACTATGAAGATGCAAGTGAATTTTGGATGAAGAAGGAATACAATTCCCAAGGCAAAGAAATTTACTATGAGACTTCAAATAGGGATTGGGCAAGGACAGAATACGATTTTCAGGGTAATCAAATCTACTTTGAAAATTCACACGGCCTAATTGAAGATGACCGACTCAAAATCCAAACCCTTTAAACCAACCAACCTATGAAAACCTACCCAACGGGGGCATTAGCCCAATCACTTATTGAATACCTCAAACTCCGTATAGAGACGATGGAGGAGGAACTCCACATTCTGTCTGAGGAAAACTCACGGCTAAAAAACTTGACTTTGTCCTTGGAAGTTGATAACTTCGCCCTTGCTTCTAAGCAAACGGCAAACGAGCCAAGCGAGTGGGGGTCTCCACAACCCCCCGATGCGTACAAGCGGACAGAGGCTACGGCAATGGCGAAAACTATACCCTTTAACGAGTATGTATAATGCTGACGAGATGAGCCAATTTATGCGTATCGCAATGGCTCTTATGCGGAAACGCTATCCAAACGAGTCCCAACGAATTGCAATCTGTTCAGTTCTTTATAGGAATTATTTAAAGAAGAAATCCAAATGAAGATAGATGAACTCAAGGCTCTGTCTGAGCAACGCTCTCAGGTAATCTTACAATCAACCACCAATCAACAGATTGAAGACTGCATACTTGAAATTCTGAATGAACAGAGGAGGCTCTCAGAGGCTCTAAGAAACGCTTACTACATCAAGGGGGTACATAAGTACTCTTTTGGTGTAGGTGACACGATAGAGTCTTATTTGGGGGTCTTCAAGGTTGTTCAGCACGATAATGGTATGCTATGGGGGAGGAAGGTTGATGAGAAGAAATACAAGACCTACCCCATTTACCTACAAGATAATTGGAAATTAATTCAAACAAAGCGATGATAATCAAACTACTAAACGAAACAGATGGTAATATCTATTCGGCTATCAAGTACGATGGTCGGGAGTCTACGGCAATCGCTATCGTTGACCTGATGGAGGATGGTGAGGTTGAATACGATGACGATGGGCATTTCTATGGGGTATTGCTATACGGCAAACCTATAAAGAGAGGAGAACTCTTTTTAATTATCGCAGATGGGGTTGTAGAACGCTATGACTTTGATGCTGACAAATCACACCTTAAACAAATCTAAACCAATGAAAACAAACAGATTGAACCCACGCTTTGCTTGGGAGAGGGAGTCTATTCGCCATTCCCTAACCAAATATGCGAACAAACTTGGAGCAGACATAGATGACAAAATTCTATCTGTTAACTCCGTGCTTATGATTATAGATGAAATAGATGAGGAGAACCAATCCTCCTTGGTCAGGTCAGCCGTTGACTTACTTGGCTTTACTATGGATGAGATTCGCTCTGACGATAGGAGAACCAACTTTGTCTTTGCGAGGCACTTTATCAGCAAGTACCTACACCTCCAAGGATGGACTCTGACCTCCATAGGCTACACGCTCAACAGACACCACTCCACAATCATTAACTCCATCAGGGCAATGGACAACTTATTGTCCTATGACGCAGAGGTTAAGAATGACTTTGGTGCATTCTACAAGGCTATAGAGGAGAGGCGGATGTGCATCAATGTTCATAACGAGGTAGCGCAAAAGGTGGATAATCAAGTATCTTTGTAATTCAGTTCAATTTAAACCCAATTTTATGCATCAGTTTAAAACAACCAACATCAAGGGGAAAGCCTATGTTGAGGTATCTCAACGCATTCTCTATTTCCGTACTGCACCTGAGTACAAAGGGTGGACTATGGAGTCAGACCTTGTGTCCTACGATGACCAATCGTGCATCGTAAGGGCAACCATTCGCAATGCAGAGGGCATTGTTGTAGCCGTGGGTCACGCTCAGGAGGACAGAACATCCTCTATGATTAACAAGACATCGTACGTTGAGAACTGCGAAAGTTCGGCTTGGGGTCGGTGCTTGGGTAACTTGGGTATCGGCATTGAGACCTCTATCGCAACGGCTGACGAGGTGGCGATGGCTATCGCCAAGCAAAACCTCCCCGCCAAACAATCACAGGAGACGCAATCACAGGAGACGCAACCCGCATCACTCCAACCTGACGAAGTGTTTCAGAAGGCTATGGACTACATTAAGGCTAACCCCACCGAGGATAAGCTTAAAATGGTACTAGCTAAGCGAGGGGAGTTGTATGAGGAGGGTAGAGTTTCTAGCCTATTTACTGAAGCCCAAGTAAAGTCACTCCAATCTTTAATCAAGAAAAGCAAATGACAGAAGTTATTCCCGCCAAGTTCGTGCTTCTTGATGGAAGCCAATGGTCTCACGATGAATTGCTAGAGCGTATGGGTGATGATGAGTTTTACTATGGGTATCTTGGTAAAGCGTCACTATCATCATCTTCTGTAAAGCTCCTTAACCAATCACCGAAGGCTTATCAACGCTATCTAAATAATGGTAGCGAGTCTTCATCTGCACTCACCAACGGAAAGCTTCTGCATATGCTTGTCCTTGAGCCAAACAAGGTTCAGGATTCCTTTGAGATTGTGGATGTTAAAAGCAAGTTGGCTAAAGCTTTCAAGGATGCTGAGGTAGCTAACCCAGGCAAGTTAGTAATCACAGGAGACGAGTTCCGCAATGCTCAAAATATGATGAACTCGCTAATGAACTGCAAACGTGTGGAGGACATCATTATGAATTGCTCCTACGAGAAAGCTGACTTTGGCTATGTTGCAGGTATGCCATTTAGAGCCAAAGCAGATATGGTTCACGAAGATGGTAGCATCTACGATTTGAAAACTACTTCGGACATCGAGGGATTCCGATATAGTGCGAAAAAGTACGGATACGCATCACAAGTGTATATCTACGGCAAGATATTCGGTGTTCACTATCTGAACTTCCACTTCATCGTTATTGACAAAGCAACGCAAGACGTTGGGATATATAGTGTATCCGAAGAATTCTACAAGCTAGGGGAACAGCTTGTAAAAAACGCTACCAAAACCTACAGAGAGTATTTCATTGAGAACAAAGACATCAACCAACACCTAATCACAGAAATCCTTTAAAAAACTAGTTATGACAACAGAAAACCAAAAGCCAAACTATTTCGGAAATGTATTCTATGAAGAGTACGAAAATGAATTCACAGGATACACGCTATCTATGACAGCCACGGAGATGACAGAAGCCTTAAAGAAGGCAGATGCAAACGGACGTGTCAAGGTACGTATCCGCAAGGGTCGTGACCCAAAGCGTCCATACGCAGTCTTGTTAGAACCAAAGGCTGCTCAATCGGCTCCTCAGTCAGCAGCTCCCCAATCTGACTTGCCGTTCTAAATGGAAGAAGCTGTAGCGTTCTTGGTAGCACTCGAATGGGGGGTTTCGTTGAAATACACGGAATCCCCTTTTTTCGGGCTTCAAAAGGGTGACAAAAAGATTTTGCTCAATGTCAAGATTGGTTCGTATGAAGGCGCAACTGCCAAGATACCAAATCACAGGAGACACGAAAAGGAGACCCACGTTTTGTTGCTCACCCCTAACAAACCACTCGCCAATGTAATTCTTCTGGAGTCTAAGGACTTCTGGGATGCAACAGATGGTGACATTGTACAACTAAAACAAATAAGCGAAAAAATAAAATGGAAACACAGAATGGACGTAAGCGATAAACCTTTAAATGTAAAATAATGATATTATCTATCTTCTTATTAGGATTCCTCTTTATGCTGTTCAACGAGCTTGAGGACGAGTGCATCGTTGGGAACTGGAGTGGCAAGCTAACAAATTGGAACTCAAGAGAGTCTTGGCGAAACAAATGGGCTATCGGCTCAAACAACAATCCTCTTCCATACGAGCCGAAATGGTATCACTTTGGGATATCTTTGCCTCACGCAGAACGATTCCCATACAGCTCTACATTCCTTGTGTTCTTAACGGATGCGGAGCATTGCTTTCAGATGGGGAAAATCCTTGCAATCTGTTGGGGTTTTGGACTCATCGACCCTATTCTTGGTTTTGCGTTTTTCTTTGGTCACCTATGGATGGGCGTTGCAAAGGAGACGATTCTAAAACGGTTCATAAAAGGATGACAAGACGAGAATTACTTGTAGAGCTATCAGGGGACGAAGAATTGCTTTTCGCAGATGGCTTTGACGATGCCATCATTGGCTTTGACAGAAACTCTTTCAGAGTTGTGTATTCGGTTACAAAGGCTGTAGCTATCCTTGAAAGAGAGATGGGTGCAGACGATGCGATTGAATACTTTGAGTACAACGTGGAGTCAGCTTACGTTGGAGAAAGAACACCGATATGGTGTCAAGATGAATACAATCCAAATTTTAAATAACTTAAATATGAAAAAGATTTTTGTGGTTTTATCAATTGCATTGATGTCTTGCGATTTTACTCCTTCAAAAAAAAGAAAACTAGTTATTAGGAAATGTTTAATTGACAGCGTAGTATTTTATGGCGTAGGGCAAAAAAGCACCCTTCAATTTTCTCCTATATGGGAGGCCCATACTGATTGCGGGATAATAAACGTAAGCAGAAGTGTTTGTAAAGGGGACACTATTGCTAAGCTTGGATACACCTTTTAAGTACTAAATAATGGAAAACTTACACCAAAATTACACTAAACCTATGAATAAAGAACTAGATTCAAGAAAATACGGACAATGGGTATCACGTATCGGTATCACAAGGATGCAACAAGAGATTGACAACCTTACTTTTATCACAGAACACCTACCCATCTTCAGCGAAGTCGCTGTTGACCTAGCGACAAAGAAGCTAGCACAAATCAGAAAGGAGCAACAGAACTAATGGAGCATCTTGTTGGAGTGTATGGTACACTAAAGAAAGGCAACGGTAACCAAGGAGTTATGCAATATGCTGGTGGTAAATTCGTAGCAAATGCTAAAACAAAACATCCAATGCGATTGTGCATAAGTGGCCTACCATACTTGATAAAAGGAATACACAAAGATGGACACTTTGTGCATATGGAGTTGTACCTTGTGAACGATTTGGGATTGAAAACGCTTGATGCACTTGAGGGGCATCCCCACTTCTATGAAAGGGAGAAGCTCGAGGTAGTTACTACCGAAGGGGAAGAAATGACCCCTTGGGTGTATCAAGTGGGGGAGATGTACGATAAACTATTGGACTACTATGAAGAGTACTAATGAAAAGATTATAGAGGAATGCCGAGCTGTTGAGTCTCTGCTCCTCGAAAAAAACACCGCCTATGGGGACGCAGCGACAAACCCATCAAACATATTCAGCACAAACTCCCCAAGAGCGTCTATATGCGCTAGGATTGATGACAAACTTAACCGCATCAAGAATAGAGGTATCAACGACTCTACGGAGGACACAGTTACAGACCTTATCGGTTATTTAATTCTACTTAAAATTGTTTTAAAAGATGAACAACATTCTAGACAAGAAGGTCACGATATTCAAGAGCCTGACGGACACTCAAACACCATACGTACAAACACTTGGACAAGTACTGGAACATATAAGGTCCCCGAAAACATCTTCTTTAGCGACTATTAACAGGATTCGTAGCGGTCAGGCTACGAAGGATGAGAAGAAACAACTCCCGATTATATGCTTTTCGGGAGTTTTTTTGTCTAGGGACGATTCGTCTCTGCAAGAACACTCAGGGTTGATGGTAATTGACTTTGACAAGATTGATGCAGAGGAGGCAAAAAGAAATCTGTCTCTAGACAAGCACACGCTTGTTTGCTTTATATCCCCATCAGGCAAAGGTGTTAAGGTTGTTGTGCGTATCACAAACCCTGAAAGGCATCGTGACCACTACAGAAGCATTATGCGCTACTACGATGCCAACTATGGATTAGAAGTAGACTCAACAGGGATAAACGAATCTAGAGCCTGTTTCTTTAGCTACGATGAGGCATTAGTCTATAGAGACGATGCGGAGGCTTATGGTAGCTTCTTAACGGAGAAGGCTGACAATCAGCAGATAGAGGTAAAGACAGCAGGGATTACGGACTACGAGCAGTTAAACATCGCTTGCCGTATGATTCGCAGAGCAGAAAACGGAAGCAAGCACGATGTTCTTCTACGTGCGTCAATACTCTGCGGTGGATACATAGCTGCCTCTATGATGGAGGAGGAGGAGGTTGTAAGGGTTCTTCTTAGGGAGATAGAGAAGAAGGACGTTGACTCTATGCACACCGCTATAAATACCATCAGGGATGGTATTGAAAGAGGGAAGATGCTACCAATCAAGAATGTATTGGATGAGCGTGACAAGATGCGTAGAGAGCTGTTGATTAGCGATGGGGATATGTCTTTCATATCCTCCGACTCAGAGGACTACAAGTGGATTACGATGTTCGCTGAGGGGGAGATACCTCAAGGTCTTTCCGTTGGTATCGAGCAAGTTGACAGCCATTGGAGGTTCAAGAAGAACTTCACCATCATCAACGGACATAGTAATATAGGCAAGACCACATTCGCATTGTATCTGCAAGTAGTAGCCTCTATGAGGCACGGATGGAGATGGCTGGTGTACACCTCAGAGAACAAGACAGCAGCCGTTAAAATGAAGCTGATGACTTTTGCGATGGGTAAAAGCGTTGAGTCTATGACCTTTAACGAAAGAAAGATAGCTTACGATTGGGTGAGGAAGCATTTCACGGTCATTGAAAACAACAAGACCTACTCCTTCTATGATATCCTGATATTCACGGAGAAGATGCTGAGGCAAGAACCTCTTGATGGGGTATTCATCGACCCATACAACAGCTTGAAAAGGGATATGAGGCAGGGTAGTACGCTTGGCGTACACGAATACGACTACGAGGCTATTAGCGAAATGCTCACGATGTCAAACGCCAACAAGATGGCTGTATGGCTTAACGCACACGCTGTCACTGAAGCTCAACGTATGAAGGGGGACGATGGGTTGCCTATCGCACCATTCGCAGAGCAGACAGAGGGAGGCGGTAAGTTCGTGAACAGGGCTGACGACTTCCTTACGTTCCACAGAAAGATACAGCACCCTGAGATAGCGATGAGGCGAACTGTTGAGATGCACGTGCGTAAGATTCGTGAGACAGAGACTGGCGGTTCCCCTACGTCTTTCAATGAGCCTCTAAGATTCGAGTGCAATGCAGATAGAAACACCTTCTACTACATCAATGGTATCCTGATGTTTAACCCCCTGAATTGTGGAGAAGTAAGTAGAACTTTATTTGGAGGAAGCTAACTGCTTGACTATATTCGCCAATGGCTAAAACCAAAAATCTTAAAAATAAAAAACATACATATGATGGCATCGAACTTAAATCGTCTCTCGAACTCTACTGCTATAAAAAGCTTAAAGAAAATGGTTTCATCTTTGAATATGAGCCTGAGTCTATTACGCTTATGGATGGGTTTAGGAATGAAGTTCTATATTTTAAATGCACTAACGGCTCTAAGACGATGGTGGACAGGACTAATAGCAAAGAGTACCCCATCACCTACAAGCCTGACTTCGTGTCCCACGAACACAAGTTCTACATCGAAACAAAGGGATTTGTCCCCTCGCAGCACACATTCACGCTCAGGTGGAAGCTGTTTCTCTACTGGCTACAAATCAACGGAATGTCAGACTATAAAATCTTCCTACCGAAAAACCAAACCCAAGTCGACCAAACCATAAACATACTCCTTGGAAATGAACAAGAGACTATCCGAGTACTACCTGATGTCACTAAATCAGGTACAAAAAAACACAACAAACCTGTACGAAAGTTTACACGACGAAAAAGGAAACCCACTAGTCGATGAGGTAGCGGTACGGAAGTTGACACTTGACTTTATTCAATCTGTACGCAAAGAGTTAGAGTTCATTAGAGATGCCGTAAGAGAACACGTAGAGGGCGAATAATGCGTAGCCAATATCCGAACTCCATTGCGGAGGGAGTTTCAGCAGAGACTAGGTTTACCGCTGATTATCTTTTGTCTTACCCCGATAAATTCAAGCTGTTTCGCAGGGCTACAAGACACGAGGATATGCGAGAGCATTGGGATGTGTGCATCAACGATGTCAAGATAGACGTTAAAGCAAGGAGAAGGTTGAACAGAAACTCCGATTACTGCAACGACTTCGCTATCTTTGAAATCAAGAACACCTACGGAACAACTGGTTGGGGATACGGTGGAGCTGACTTCATCGCCTATGAGTTTGAATCCGATTGGGTTGTCGTTAGTAGAAAGCTACTAGCGTCATTCGTTGAAACAAATATCACCGATGAAACCGTATACGATAAGTTCAAGGGTCCCTACTTGAAGCAATCAAGGAGAGGCAGAGAGGACTTGTTTGTATGGATACCGACAGACGAACTTAGAACAATATCACACTACACACTTAAAAAAACAATAATAGAAAATGCTATTTAGTCATAGAGTCGCATACAAACCATTTGAATACCCCATCTACTTCACCGAGGGGTGGATGAAGCAAGCACAAGCCTTTTGGCTTCATACGGAGATACCAATGCAGAACGATGTCAAGGACTTCCGTGAGAACCTACAACCTCACGAAACTAACCTTGTTGGGAACATTCTTTTGGGCTTTGCTCAGACCGAGTGTGCTGTGTCTGACTATTGGACAAATCAGGTAACGAAGTGGTTTCCGAAGCACGAGATTATCCAAATGGCGATGATGTTTGGCTCTCAGGAGACTATCCACGCTGCTGCATACAGCTACCTCAACGAGACACTTGGTCTTGAGAACTTTGAAGGCTTCTTGCACGAGGAGTCCACAAGAGAACGATTTGATAATCTTATGAAGACTCAAGCGGATTATACCCACACAGAGCTTTCTACAATGCCGAAGGCTAGACTTGAAGTGGCTAAGTCCATCGCTGTGTTCTCTGCCTTTGCTGAAGGGGTGTCGCTGTATTCATCATTCGCTGTCCTGTACTCCTTTCAGATGAGGAATCTTCTCAAAGGGATAGGCCAACAAATGAAGTGGTCTGTACGTGACGAGTCTCTTCACTCGAGGATGGGATGCACGCTGTTCAACCATATGTGCAGCGAATACCCTGAGCTTCGTGAAAAAGCCAAGGAAAGCATCATTGAAGCTGCTAGGTTAGCCGTTGAGCTTGAGGAAAAGTTCATCAGCAAGATGTTTGAGATGGGGGATTTGGAGAATCTAAAAGCAGAAGACCTCATTGAGTTTATTAAGAAAAGAGCCAACGAGAAGCTTATTGAACTAGGATACGAAGCTATTTTTGCAGTTGATGAAGCTAAGGCTAGTCAGTTGGATTGGTTTTATCATCTGACTGGTGGTCTTACACACACAGACTTTTTCGCTCTAAGGCCAACGGATTACTCCAAGGCCAACGAGGGGGAAGACTTTGAAGACGTATGGTAGAACCTTTAAACTATGGATATGAAACTAAAACAAATGAACCCAAGAGAATATCGCAAGTTAGTTGACGATATTTGTGACTCAATGCTTGAGGACGAATTGGAGTTGCTAACCGTAGCCTCAGCAGACATAGAGGTGAAAGGAAAGAAAGCCTTTTTGGTGATAATCACCGAGTCTGACGACTTATCGGATGGAACCATTAAAGAAATTGAAAGCAAATTTGAATGAGAAATTACGGAAAAGAATTAGGATGGGAGGTCGGAGTAGACTTCCCCGTATGGGGTAACACAGAGGAGTATGTGAAGACCATTAGCAATGGGTATCTAATTGGTCGTGAAACGCCAAGAGATGCTTATAGAAGAGTATGTAGGGCCATAACCAACAGATTGAATCAGACTCAGGCGTTTGAGGACAAACTGTTTATGTACATTTGGAATAATTGGTTGTGCTTAGCTACTCCAGTCCTAGCCAACACAGGCACAGACAGAGGCTTACCAATCTCTTGCTTTGGTATTGATATTGGTGACAGCATTCAGGACATCGGTACTAAGAACCTTGAGATGATGCTTCTTGCTAAGCACGGGGGCGGTGTAGGTGTGGGTATGAATATGCTACGTCCAGCTGGCTCCCCCATCTCCAACTCCAACGGCACAACAGATGGAGTAGTCCCGTTCTGTAAAATCTACGACTCAACGATTCTGGCTACCTCTCAGGGTAACGTGCGTCGTGGCGCTGCTAGCATCAACTTAAACATTGAACACGATGACTTCTGGGAGTGGATTGAAATCCGTGAACCAAAAGGTGATGTGAATAGACAATGCCTCAACCTGCACCAATGCGTGGTTGTCTCCGATAAGTTTATGCGTAAGACTGAAGAGGGAGACCAAGAGTCACGCAGAAGGTGGGCCAAGGTATTGCAGAAGCGCAAGGCCACTGGAGAACCCTATGTGATGTTCCGAGGGAATGTGAACAAGGCTAATCCTGAGATGTACAAGAAGAATGGACTCAAGGTGTTTATGACAAACATCTGTTCGGAAATTGCTTTGTACACAGACGAGTCTCACTCATTCGTTTGCTGCCTTTCCTCGCTAAACCTAGCCAAGTATGACGAATGGAAGGACACCGACCTAGTGTACACCGCTACGTTTTTTCTTGATGGAGTTCTAGAAGAGTTCATTCAGAAGGCTAAGAATATGAGGGGCTTTGAGAACTCTGTTCGCTCTGCGGAGAAGGGTCGTGCTTTGGGGCTTGGTGTCCTAGGCTGGCACACTTACCTACAGCAAAAGGGTATGTCCTTTGAAGGGTTACCATCTCAGATGCACACACGCTCTATATTCTCTCATATCAAACTTGAGAGCGAGAGAGCATCTAGGGATATGGCTCGTATCTATGGTGAGCCTCTATGGTGTCGTGGATTCGGTATGAGGAACACTCATTTACGAGCTGTTGCGCCTACGGTTAGTAATTCAAAATTGTCGGGTAATGTGTCGGCTGGGATTGAGCCTTGGGCTGCTAATGTCTTTACAGAGCAATCTCTCAAGGGTACATTTATTCGTAAGAACCAAGAGCTAGAGAGAGTCCTCCGAAGGATTGGTATGAACACCAAAGACGTGTGGGATAAAATTCTTGAAGATGGAGGTAGCGTCCAAGGATTAGACTTCTTGGATGAGTGGGTGATGGTTGGTGGGGATATCCGAAAAGTAGATGAGCCAAGGAAAACCCACGAACTAGCTGAGCCTGTTAAAGAAGTCTTCAAGACCTTCAAAGAAATCAATCAGCTTGAGCTCATCAAACAAGCAAGCATCAGGCAGAGGTATGTAGACCAATCGGTGTCTTTGAACCTAGCTTTCCCTACGGAGGCAACCCCTAAGTGGATTAACCAAGTCCACATCGAAGCTTGGAAGCAAGGTATTAAGACCCTATACTATATGAGAACTGAGTCTGTACTTAGAGGGGACATTGCTGCTAGGGCCACAGACCCAGCTTGCGTCTCTTGCGATGGTTGATTGGGTGTATATTTGCATCTAATTGAATATGAATACAAAACCTATCGTAGTAACTACGATATACCACCAAGAAGAGAGCGGAGCTGCGTTCTATCGCCTCAATATGCCGAACTCGTGGATGGAGGATAACACGGATATCTTTCAGTTCAGGAACTTCACGGGATTCGGCAAGATGTCGGATACAGACATCCTTGAAACGGATATCTTTGTCGTCAGCCGTGTGATTGACACGAAGTCCCCCGAGGGAGTTCAAGAGGCAGCTAAGGCATTGAAACAGTTTGATGCTAAGCTAATCCTAGACCTTGATGACTACTGGGTTCTGAACAAAGACCACGTATCCTACAAGCACTACAAGGATAACAATCTCACGAGAATCATTGAGGAGAACATCCGTGTAGCGGATTGGGTGACTTGCTCAACAGAGTACTTGGCTAGCAGAGCTGCGGTAATCAACCCAAATGTCGTTGTCATTAAGAATGTCCCATACCCTGATAAGTACCATCAGTATGTGCCTGTACAAAAACCAGCTCCTTATGTGAGGTTTGGTTGGTTCGGTGGGGCTCAGCACATCGAGGACATTGCTTTGATGGAGAAGAGTATGAAAATGCTTTGCAACGATAAAAGCCTCAACGGCAAGTACACCGTTACACTTGCTGGGTACAACGACAACGCATCCTACAACTACTATCAAAAAGTATTTAGTGCAAACGGTCAAAACAAGCACTACAATCGCATCCCTGCAAGGTCTGTGTACGAGTATATGTACGGGTACAACGATGTAGATGTCACTTATGCCCCCGTAAACAAGACAGAGTTCAATCGTTCTCGTTCAGAGCTGAAGGTCGTTGAGGCTGGATGGATGGGTAAGGCTCTTATCTGCTCCAATATGGATTACTACACCGAACATATCAAGCACGGGGAGAACGGATTCATTGTAAGCAAAGCAGAAGAGTCTGGATGGTATCGCTACACCAAGCAGCTAATCCTAGACAAAGACCTCAGAGAGGGGATGGCGAAGAACTTACAGGAGTACGTTAAGAAGAACTTCCCTCATCAAGAGATATTCTCCAAGAAGGGGAACCTGTATCGTAGGTTGTACGATGAAAACCAAATGCAAAACAGATTTGATACATTACTAGCCAATGGAACAATTAAATACGCAGAACCAACAGATGGAGCCACAGACGCTCAATCAGTTGAGCCCCAAGCTTAACCACTTCTACCACATCTACGCTGGAGATGAATGGCTCTTAACCGTCCATCAGCACTTCGTAACGCTTAACGCTTACGGGCTTATGGATAGCCTTGAGAATATCTATGTAGGCATTGTAGGTAAGGAGGAGAATAGACAAGCTGTTATTAATCACTTGTCAAGCTATGACAACCCAAAGATTGTCGTTGCTGTCCAGGCGGAAACAGGCTATGAGGGTATTACGCTCAACAAGCTATGGGAGTTCGCTAAGACTGACGATGGGTACATCTTCTACGCTCATACGAAAGGTAGCTCAAGGGGAGGATTGGTGAATCAGTTATGGTGTCGTTCAATGCTCTTCTTTAACGCTGTAAGGTGGCAGTTCGCAGTAACTGAACTAGGCAAAGAGAACATTGATGCTGTTGGTTGTCATTATGTGTGCAAGGAGAAATTCCCTGAGTACTTTGAGATGTACAGGGAACACCATCCCAATAAGTACCCATTCTTTGCTGGTAACTTCTGGTGGGCTAAGTCTGGTCACGTGAAGTCCTTGCAAACCCCACAGACAGAGGACAAGTACTCCTCTGAAGGATGGCTTGGTAGCAACAATCTTCTCAGGAATGTCGAGCTGTTTGAGGGGATGCCATCGTTGCACTTGTTTCAAAATGTAACCTTTTAAAAAAAAATATGTATAGTCACATTAATAGAGAAAGCCCAATCGTTGCCGTAGAGATTGGTATATGGGAGGCAGCTA
>Ga0194115_10004289_pt1 | contig 15488 bp, 13 predicted proteins | sample TA2MahsurfametaG_3_FD_148656 | JGI IMG/M metagenome (GOLD analysis project Ga0194115, IMG submission 148656) | Freshwater microbial communities from Lake Tanganyika, Tanzania - TA2015002 Mahale S4 surface | ecosystem: Environmental > Aquatic > Freshwater > Lake | place: Tanzania: Lake...
TCTGTACTTACCTTGGATTGTACCAGCGAAAGTGCTGCCGGTATCATCAACGTTGAGACCTACGTTGAGCGCAGGGGTGTAATCGAGAACACCAGCCATGGTCAGTGCTGAAGCAACGTCAGCAGAACACATGATGATGTTACCCTTGCCACGACGAGTTCTCTGAGCGATTCTGTTTGCATCTCTTTCGATTTGGAACAGAAGACCCTTGAACTTCTCAACTGACCAACGACCGTTGGAGTCGATGTCGAGATCGAATACACCAGCGGTTGCGGTGTTTTCTACAGCACCCTGTTCAGCAATCTTGTAGATGGTTCTGATAACTTCGCGGTTGATCTCAGCAAGAATCTCGGTTGAGAGAATGTTTGCCAGTTCCGCTTCAGCGTTCAGACCATGGATTGCCTTGAGGTCTTGTGCCAGTTCGAGCGAGTACTCAGCCTTCAGAGCGCGTGACTTTGCAGTAACGGTGACTTTCTCGATTGAGAATGCCATCTGGTTGAAAGCATTGCTTCCAGTACCATCCAGGTTTTCTGCATCACCTGTTCGCATACCCGAACCAACGTTATATGCTGTTGTAGTTGCACTACCAACAGGGTTCAGGATTGCAGGGTTGGTGCCACCCTGAGCAGTTGTACCGATACCAGCAGCGGCATCAGCGAAGCCACCAGTGAGATCGAATCCAGCATCTTGACCAGAGAACGAGGTATCAACTTCGTTGAAGAAGGTCTCGGAACCGCTCTGGTTGTTGTAGCGGGAACGCATTGCGAAAATCAGTCCAGTAGGACCGTTCATTGGTTGAACGCCAGCCAGGTCATAAGCGACCAGGTTAGGCATTGAACGACGGATCAGTGAGATCAGAACTGGGTCGAAACCAGCAGTAGGACCAGCAGGATCTGATGAACCGGTGAAACCACCGTTACCGACTGCCATGTTTGGAGCTTCCATCAGGCTCATGCCACCTGATGAGAATGCTGCTTCCTCACGGAGGAATTTTTCTTGGTTTTCTAACAGGACGGCGGTTACCGCTCTACGATGGGAATCTTTGATTTGATCAAGACCCTCATAGTTGAGGAGTGGTGCCCACTTTTCCTGCAGATGCTCGTTATTGAACATTTGCGTTTACCTTTGTGAATGTTTGGTTTGATTTAATTTTAAATTCAGTTTTTAGCAACTGCCTGAAGAGTTCTCAGGTATGCAGCCATTGGACCCGAAACGGATTCGGATGAATGATCTACACCCTCAGAAAGGGTTTCAGTACGTGCCTTTGGAGCTTTGCCAGCTGGGAAATATGATTCCTTCAGCATCTCCAGTTTCTCACGATATTCTTCTTCACTTTCAAACTCAACACTTTCGGCAAGTGAAGCGAGCTTTTCTTTCTGAGTAGTAGCGAGACCCTCAGAAACTTGATCTAAGATCCCATCAGCAACCGACTCTGCGAGACGCTTGTTAAGGGAAACATTTTTCTCAATCTGCTCGTTGAGTTTTTCTTCCATTTCATCTAATTTTTCTACCATGCTCTCAAGAACATCATATTTATCTTCAGGGATTGTTACATAATGATCTTCAAAAAGTACCTTCATTCCTGAAAGGAATGATTCGGTCATTTCGGTCTTCAGACCTTGTTCAATTGCGAGTTCGTTCTCAGTGAACCACTCTTCGGAAACATACTCAAGATAAGCGTCTACACGCTCAGCAAGTGCTTCCTTAATAACTTCGACTTCTTCAAGAAGTTTTTCTTCATACTGTGCTTCGATTGCTTCTTTGATATAAGCAACCTTTGACTTGAGAGCAGCTTCAAAGATGGTCTTTGCCTTTTCTTTGAAACCTTCGGAGAGTTCTTCTCCACTGAGGAGAGCATTTACGTCGTCTTCAATCTCGAATGACTCTTCTACCTCTTCTTCTTCTACTTCTTCTACTTCTTCTACTTCCTCTTCTTCTGTAGGTTCTAAAAGTTCTTCTTCCTCTTCAGTTTCCTCTTTCATACCCTTCATAGGATCAGCAGCCTTAGCACCTTTATTAACAACATCTTTTACTTGCTTCAGAGTTGCACCAGGGGTCTTCAGCTTTGCTGAATCATCATCTGGTCTATAATTTTCTGGTGTAGGACCGCCGAGATCTTCATAGGATCCAGCGACTGAGGTATCCATTGAATCTGCTGGTTTTGCGTTAGCGTTTACAGCAGTTTTGGATTGTGTAGTGCCTACTTCCATTTCTTGTAATTGTTTGCCACGAGACATTTGAACTCTCCGTTTAACCTTAGGTTATAAACTATATTTATTTATAATTTAGCAAATTACAGATTATTTAAGAAATCATTGAACAGATTTAGTTTCTGCTCATCAAGTTTTTTTTGATCTACAAGAGTATTGATTCTTGCATAAGTTTTAGATGCATACTTTTCACGAAGGATTCCACCATCCCATACCCAGTCTTTTCCTTCCATAATTCCAGAAACAAATGCATCAGGCGCTGAAGGATCTGCTACGATATCAGCTGCAGTTGCAAGCATAAAATCTTCACCAACAACATTGATTCCTTCACGACTTACTCTGAGTGAACCAACGCCACGAGAAGAAACACCAAGTTTTACACCTTCAGTAATCAGAGACTCTGCAATTTTACCCATTGGAGTATTCAGAATCTTTGCCTTACCAATGAAGTTAGAACCACTTTCTCTTAAAGAAGTGATTTTGTGAGAAACACGATCAAGATTTACTGTAGGACCATCAGGGTGTCCGAGTTCTCCAAGAGCTCTTCCTGCTTGAACATGATTCTCATTGTATCGAGCAACTTCACGGCGAAGAGTTTCCATAGGGTACATACGACCATTGCGGTTCTTAATGTCGCCTTGAAGAAAAACGCCTTCAATATACAGTGATTTTTTACCGTTGCGTTCTTCAACGATAAATTCGACTGATTCGATTTCTTCTCTAATGAGTTTCATTTTACGCTTGACCGGTAATTTGTACTTGTTGTGTATAAAGAACTCCGCTAGCAGCATCAGTGATAGCTGCAACTTTGATTGAATTGCGAAGAATTGCATCAGGGTCTGCAAATGTAGTTACAATCCCAGAAGTATTTGTTGCAATTCCAATTCTTGTTGAATAATATCCGCCCTGATTTGAAGAATTAAATACTTCAGTTACGGCAGCGTGTGTGAAATTATAATAAGTCTGAGTTGATGCAGTCAAACTTACATAATCTCCAATTCCAAAAGGTGATGCTTGACCTTCTGGAAAATCAACATAAGTTGTTGTACCAGTTGTAACTCCAACAATTCTTGCTGAACCGTTATCGATTGCAAGAGTTGCTGAAGTTCCTGATGGAACGCAATAATCACTCAACGTAGCCGTTGGTTCTGTTCCAATTGCCACAAATGCATTTGCACCAGTCGCTACTACTCTTAGAGTGTTAGTTCTTCCAGAAAATGCTGCTGATTTTGATGATGTTGTGGATGTGGTAAAAGATACACCAGATCCAACTGGCCTATGAGTCATTATTCTTACAAATCATTTATTAGTTATTTATTAATTATTATTCTTCCTCTTCTTCGTAATCCGATTCTTCATAATCACCAAACATCGAAGATGCTACCATTGGTTTGAATGTATCAATTTTTTCAGTTGCTTTTGAGAAAAGCAGATCTTTAATTTTGTCACTGATTTGTGAAGGACTTTCATCAGTAACAATCATATCCATTAGTTCGTCCATGATTTTTAAATGAGTAATCTTTTTTATTTATTAAATATCGCCACCTTTGGGCATTTCAATTTGTTTTCCACTCGCTTCTGTTGCAGAGTCGGAATATGAATCTAAGTTTGGTTCCATCACAGGAGTTCCAAGATCTCCAGGCATCGCGCCAGGAATTGGTTGTCCAGTTGCTGGATCAATCATCATCTCAGCTGGATCTGGAATAACACCATCTTTGATTTCCTTTTCAATAATCCTATTTTGTTCAAGGATTTCTTCATCAGTCTGACGAAGAACCTTGCGACGAATATAATCTTGTGAGAAATATTTGCCAACATATGGTTCTGCTTGTGCAACCATATTCAGTCTTTCTGTCAGAAGCTCAGTTTCTTTGAGTTCTGCAAAATGATTATCATAGAGGAAGTCATACTGAATATGCTCACTCATAATCTCCCAATCTTCTGGAGTGATAATATTCTTCAAGATAAGTTGAGTCTTGAGCATATCATTAAACATATTTGAGAATCTTTTTCTCAAACGACCAACAAACTTACTAAATTTAACTTCATCTCTTAAGATTTCTGATGAACGACCAAGATTAAATCCACCTTCGCCACCAATTCTAGACGAAGGAACGTTCAGCGAACGGTAAAGTTTTTCTTGGAAATACTTAATATCGGTGATTTCGCCCAGGTTTTGTCCACCAGGAAGAGTAGTAATTTCTGTGCCTCTACCACCCTCACGACGAGGAAGCCAGAAATCTTCAAGCATACTCATGTATTTTTTGTCATCACGGATTTCACCCGTGTTTGCATCATACACAAGTTTGTTACGATAACGCATCATAACATCACGAAGATATTGCTCAGCCTTAATCTTAGGCAAATTACCTACGTCAATATAGAAAATTCTTCTTTCTGGAGCACGAGACAAACGATAGATAACCAGAGAGTCTTCAATCATACGAAGTTGATTGAGTGACTTGATTGCCTTATGTAGATAAGAAAGTGTTGACCCTTTGTTTCGATCTACAAGACCAGATGTGCAATAGGTGACAGCATCTCTTGCAATCTTAATACCTTTCTGATCTCCAAGAGATGATGGATTGGAGGTTGGATAAGTTGCCTGAGGAGTATAGATAAAATACTCTTCAATCTCAGGGAACTCATACTGCATTGGATTGTCAGTATTGATATTTGCCAAACGAATACTGCGGTCATCCTTTGCAGTCTTTTTGGTTTGTCTTACATAACGAATCTTCATCGAATCAATATATCTCAACTCTTGAATCCCTTCGTGTGGATTTTTCAAGTCGATGACTTTGTGATAAAAGATTCTACCATCAATATACCAGTTTCTATAAATCTCGTGAGACTTCTTATCAAAATCTAACAGGTCTAAGATATATTTAAATTCTTGTCTGATTTTTTGCTTGATGCCATCGCTAGCATTCAAATTAGAAAGCTCAATTTCTATTGGAGTATCGTTTGTATCTGATACAATGGCTTCGTTAACGATATCTTCAATCGCACTATCGCACTCTGGGTGCAGTGCCATCTCACGATATCTTTTGATTAAGTCAAATTCAGTTCTATAAATTCCCTCAAGGTCAACATAAGAACCAAAAAATCCACTGGTTAAATAATGGTCAACCCCGTCCTCATTATTAGGAGGAACGGGGGAGACCACTCCAGGGGATAATGGTTCTTTATCTTCAATAGAGAAACCAAAAAGTTTTGCCATTATTAAATTGTAGACTTATTCTATTATTTATCAAGCACCAGAACCAGGAGATTCTGGATAGAAGTATTGAATCTGGAACTCAACCGTAAATTCTTCAATGGTGTCACCAGTATCATAAGAAAGTGGAATATCAGAAATTGTAGTTGGGAAAATATCTTGGAACTTATACTGTGCAAGGATATTTGCAGGGCCAGAAGTTGTTGATTCTCCTTGAGTTGATGCTGCCGTTCTTCCGAGTTGATAGACTGATGCATTACCCATGTAGTCTGATGGGTTTGTCAAACCAGAACTGTCTCCATATTGAGCAACGTTTTGCATCCAAGCTTCGAATGCTCTTCTGTGTGAGAAATTCTCATCGTTGATAACAGTAACAGTCCAAACATCAAAGGTTCTGTCTCCAGCGACTTTGAGAATTCTTCCTCTAAAAGGAACATCAATTGGAGCAACAGTTGATGCTGGCAGAGCAGCGGCTTTGCATAAGAACCTAAAGTTTTCAGTATCGAACTGACCTGTTCCACCGTCTCCTTGAATACCAAGATTTACACCTGTTGGAAAAGTAACATTCACCTCAAACAGGTTTGGACGTGCGCCACCTCCAAGAAGTTTTGATTTAAACTGGGAGATGTTTCTTGTTGGAATTTGTGCCATTGTGGGAGTCCTCCTTAGTAATTAATTATAAAATTAAACAGTTCCAGCAACTTCTTCAAAGCTGACTCCTGTTCGAGTAGCAACGAAGGTAAGCGTGACGTAATTAATAGATTTCGCAGGTTTGATAAAGATGTCAGCTCTAAACTCATTGTTATCAATGATGTCTGGAGTATTGTTTGTTTCATCACAAACAACTAAGAAGTCATAAATGCCTCTCTTTGCTTGAACATCGCGCAGATAAGGTTCAACCACATTGACAAAGTTTGATCTGGTAATTTGGTCATTCAGTTCAAAGAGTTGAGCATTTGCAGTTCTTTCGAGTGCTTGTTCAATGGTAAGGAACAGGCGGCGAACATTGATTCTATCAAATGCGGATGCATAAGAGAGTGCAGTTTTATCGCCAAAAAGGAGAATTCCAGTTCCGGGTAAACTAACGATTGAGTTAACTCTCAGAGGATACAATTGATCTCTTTGAGCCTTGCTTGGATTGTATACAAGTTTAATTGCATTATTCAGAACTCCTCTTTGCTGACCTGCAGGTGAGAACCAAGGATAAGCAACGATGTTTGTTCTTACCATTAATCCAGCAACATCGCCATTACAAGGAATGTATCTAAACTGATTATTGAATCTATCATAAGTGTACTTGTATCCACTATCAAATACTGCATAAGATGAAGAGGAAAGTGGATTGAAGAATTCAATCAGATTTGTTGTTTGAGTTGTTGTATTTGTGATATTAACAACATCTGCTCTGTGTGGAGAAATAACTGCTAAGCAATCTTTTCTCAGTTCAGCAATTGAAATTAAATAATTTGCTTTTGCTTGGGAGTCAAACTTGTTGTCAAGTCCAGGGCCCATTAAGAGATAGTCAACAGCAATTTCTTCTTTATTATCAAAGAGAGCATATGAGGTTGTTAAATCTGCGAGGGATGCGGTAAATCCATTTCCTGCAGAATAGTTAACTCCACCACTTAAAGTATAAGTAGCGTTTCCAACTCCACTAAAAGTCAATCCTTGAGCAGCAACGTTCCATCCACCGGATGCTTCAGTAATTTTAGTAAAGTTAGTAGAGAATCCAGTTGGTTGCGGATATACATTGTTGTAAGTATCATTTCCAGTTGATGGATTGTCTCCAGCGTAAATATAATTTGAATTGAGTGCCAGATAATCTTTCCAGAAGATTTTTTGTGGCGAATTTACGGCTGAAATAGCATCAGTTGCTTTTGAAAGTCCAATATGCTTTTCAAGTAAGTTACCTTGAATACCAGTGACTGTTCCTAAGTCATCAACAACGATTATATGAACTTCATCGTTTCTGCAGTTTCTTTGAGATGCCCAACTTGTTGAAACTGGTTTTGGTGCTAATGATTTCCAATAAACAGTGCTGTTTACAAGTCCAAGAGTTTGTTGATCATACCAGTCAATCGCTGTATTTACAGTAGTTGATCCTGCAAGGTTACTTGAGTTGTTAATAAACTTAATGCTATCTGAATCTTGGAACGATGCATATACAGCGCCTTGTTTATAATCAATTTTAGTTTCTCCACCAGCGGTGTCAACTCTTGAGAAGATTTTGACATCAATGGTGCTATTGGCGTTAGTTGCATCAGTTTTAATTCCAGTGATGATTCCTTTTAAGTAACCTGTAAATGCACTTGTAGAACCAGTTGTTCCGGGAATTGTTACGTTAGTTAAAGCAACAGTAACACCATAACCAATTACGGCACCAGCGTTTCCTGGATTTGCTGTTGTAATGCCAAGAATTTGATCTGCTTTGCTGTCAATAACACAAACTTTAAGATTGTTCGCCCAATTGCCCGGGTTCTTAGATGAATATGCCCAAGTTACACTGTCGTCAGAATAGTTTTGATTGTAATCGTCGTAGTTTTTAATTTTTAATGTGGTGCTCGCAGATCCTACAGCAGCGTTTGCATTGTTTAAAGTTGTTCCATCAGTTCTAACAACCTTTAAAGCACCGCCATAGCTTAAGAAGGATGATGCAGTCATCCAATATTCGTATTGTGCGTCACTGGAAATTGGTTTTCCAAATGTATTGATTAATTGATTTTCTGTGGCAATATCAATTGGTTCATCAACTGGGCCAATTGCAAAGGGGCCAGCAATCGCGCCAATATTATCTACTACATTATCAGCTCTCCCTACAGTTAAATCAACCTCCCTGATCAGTACACCAGGAGATAATTGAGGAGTTGCCATGTTTGTCTCCGTGAAGTCTCAGTTTATCTAAAAAATATTTATTAAAACGATACTTTTCATTGGGGAAACCGTGCATGAGCACTACCAATCGGGATATTCCCACTTATTACTTGGATTTTTATTTTTTCTATTTTGAGATATTCTTTGCTTTGTGCATTCTTTACATTCATATGCATAAGAGGATGCAAACACTCCTCTTCGTATTCTGTAAAAATCTTCAATTAAATTTTTTTGTTCACTACAAATTCTACATTTTCTTTCTTTGAATAACAGATGTCCTAACTTTAGTTGGTCATCTAAGTCCATTAATGATACTCCCACATATATGCACGGTCACCGTATTCATCAGTAAACCAACGATCTCCTTCTTCATCAACAAAACTCGTTTCACCCGTGCCATCAACAATAAACCCGAAAGGAGCCATATCTTGTTCTATCTGATTTTTCTGCTCCTCATAAAGTCTCTTTCTAACATCTTGATCAGTGAGTTCTTTGAAGTAATCTTGAGCAACCAACCAAGCATAAATGACAAGACACATTGCAAGGTCATCATTACATCCTTCTTCTGCTTCAAATGAATTATTTTTTTGAATGAATGTTGTCAATTCACTCATAATCTCATAATCACTGAATATGAGTTTATTTTCCTCAACCATTGTCTTGAGATTAAGGCATCCAACTTTCTTCACTGCCTTAGACATTTTTACGCCAAGTTGAGTTTTCTTTCCAGAAAATCCTTGACCCACAATTTGACCTGCTCGTCCACGCATTGAGCACATCAGAAGATTATTGTATTCCAAGTCATAATGAATGATGGACGCTACCTGGTCTCCAACATCATTGACTTCACATAAAATAAAAGCACCATTATAGTTTTTTGCCACATCAACAATAATGCTTGGAAACAACATTGGTTTAATTTCATTGTTTCTATACTTTGCAACAATCTGATGTGGGAAGGATGTAATGTCTATCACAGTGAATGCTGAATAGTCGTTTCCTACGCCCCTGGCTACGTCCACAGTAAGCAAATAGTCATGCTCATCAACTGGATCAACATACACATCTAAACCGCCACTACGGGTCTTAGGATGGTCATACACAAGGGCTCTGAGTTTAGATGCAGCAATCAGAGTGTCAACAGAACCTAAGAACTCACATTCAAACTCAACCTTGAATTGTTGCTCAGATGTATTAGCAATCGTTTGCGCTTTCCATTCACTGTCTCTTCCAGGAACTTCTGACCAATGAACATCGGTAAAGACATATTCATTTTTACCACGCTCTGCATCATGCCACATACGGTAGAAATGATTCATACCGTGTGGCGTTGAAACTATGATGACTTTTGTGCTTTTACCAGAAGTAATAGTAGGATAAACAGATGCAAAGAACGAGTCTGCAATATGGTTTGGAACGAAAGCGAATTCGTCGAGAAAGAGGATATTAAATGACATACCTCGGACAGCACTCGCAGATGTAGAAGCTGCCAATATCTTACTGCCATTTTCTAACTCCAAAGATCCTTTGTTCCAAGCAATGATACCTTGCTGCATCCATTTGGGTAGGTTTTCATATGCAGTTTGTAATCTATCAAGCAGTTCTCTTGCAGTCGCAGCTTTGTTAGCAAGAATACCAATATTTACATTATCATTGAACACTGCATAGTGTAAAAGAAATGAAACCACAGTTGTAGACTTACCAGTCTGTCGTGGCATCTTACAGATATTAAATCTGTGACTGTGGAAATTATTAACTAACTTTTCCTGAAAAGGATACATTGCAAAAGGTTGCAATCCTTTATCAAGGGTCACAATCTTGACGTAATTATTTGCAAAATAAACTGGATCTTCTTTGCATTTCACAAACTCAAGAATTTGTTCTTGAGTGAATTCAATTGGAGTATTTGCTTTTTTTAGTAACGGATTACCAAGATAGACATCACTCATAATAAATTACCTTAAGTTCAGCAGTTCCAAGCTCTAAGGGATTTATTAATTCTGCTATTTGGATCATTAGCAGTTTTTGATGAGGTAAGTTTCTTTTTCATTCCGGACATCCGGGCACAAAATGATGCTCTACGTGGATTACCAACTTTCTTTGAAGGTGCTTTGAGGTCACTACCAGGATTTTCACGCTCGTAAGATTTACGTCCCTTCTCATTTAATCCACCCGATTGATTTTTACCCTCTCTTCTTTGCCATGCAGCAACTTCAGAAACAACTTCTTCACCATACGTTTTTACATATGCTCTGCTAGATCCAACAGATGCTGCGCTTCCACCTTGAGGAAGTCCAGTTTGAATAAATGTTTCTCCAGGAATGAATTCTGAAACCTGATATGAGAGAACAGTTGCGCCAGGATAGACTTTTTGAATCTGGTTAGTTACTTCCCTTCTTGTTGGCATTTTAATTTGTGGGAAGAACATCTTATTCAGATAAGTTTTTCCTCTCCAGGAAACAATCACCGAAACAAGATTTCCATTTTGTGCTGGGAGTCTCAATGCTTCTTCAATTTTTGCTTCTTCATTTGCTGGAACGCAGTTAGGAACAATCTTTTCACCTTTCTTCTTCATTCCTACTTGCTTATAACCACTCCAACAGGCCTCATCCATTGCTTCTGATTTTGTTCCCCAGTTAGCAGCACCAACTTTGCGACACTTTACAAGTGCTCCAGAAGCATATGCCGAAGGCCAAACACTATAACGAGACTTGACCTTATGGTAGCAAGCATCTTTTTTACCGCTGCCTTTACCTTTCTTGTCTGCTTCTTCGTTCATTTTCTTTTTGCGTCCTTGACAATGAGCTTTTTGGGAAAATCCTTTTGGATTATCACAATCGATAGATCTTTTATATTTATCCGACCAACCCTCTTTCACATCAGTTTTTACATAAGTAGGTTTTGCAGCACCGGTCTTTTGTTGCTGTCCAGGATCTGCTGCTTTTTTTCTTCTTGCTGCAGACAATCTTTCTGCTTTTGTCATACTTGCTCTTTTTGCAGAGGAAACACACTTTGGAGTCCCTTCACCAGGTTCATCACTCGCACAAGTGCCACCAGTCACCACATTTACCCAACCACCTTTTCCATCTTTTGATTTAGATTTGCCAAACCAATCGCGGAGACCCTCTTCAGATATACTAGAACCATTTCCATTTTCATTAGAACCATTGCCTTTAGAATCATCTTCCTTCTCAAGCATACCATCACGACCTATCATATATCCAATAGGAATTGATTTACACTTTTTATCTGTATAGCAATAATAGTTTCCTGGTTTACACCTATTCCTCTTTTTTTCCTCGTTCATTTCTTCTGTTTTCTTTTTCATTGAGTTAATAAATTTTCTAAAAATAGCAGCTTCAGAAGTCTTTCCCATCACTCTTGCTCTTTGTTCCATAGCAATTGCTGCTTGAATTTTGTGAGCATGAGATCTTCCAGAGTTTCTTATTTTTGATACACTTTGTTTTGCAATTGCAACATCCTTAAATCCCAATCCGTGAATTGTTCCTTTTGGATTTTCATCTGTATAGAGATCAGAGTGTTTATCAGACTTATCTGGTTGTCCTGGTTTCTTTGGAATGCGAGGATCGTTCATTATAAACTACACTTTTTTTTATTTATTCATTATGAGAAATTATAGAGTGAAAGGTTGCCCCACCATGTTGTACCACCATCATAGGTAAAGAATGTATAAACATCAGTTTTGTTTGCGGTGGTAGTTCTAGTTGGAACAGTGGCATTTGGGTACTTAACTGAAGCAGGCCAGGTGATTGTTCTACCTGCAGTATTATCATTAGTTAATACTAATGTAAATCCATATGCATTAGTTGTAGTAATTCCAGTCATATTAAATGTAAATGTTGCATCATCATCTAAAGTTGCTGTTACAAAACTTCCACTTGATAAGGTGATAGATGGCGTTGCTCCAGTGTTTCCTAAAGCGTTTAAAGTTTCTGCCCCCGAAGTTATCAGTGGTAATGTTAATGTTGGTGATGTGGCAAATACAAGTTCCCCAGAACCAGTTTCGTTAGAGCAAGCAGTTGCTAACTGAGCAGAAGTAAAAGTTAACGTGTTGCTGCCAAGATCAATTGTTTTGTTAGTCAGCGTGTCTGTTGAAGATGTAGTTACAACGTTAACACCTTCAATCGCAACAACACCAGCAGAAACTCTTGAGATTGTTGTGTCTGTAGCGTGTCCTAACTCAAGGTTACCACCAACTGCTAAAGTATTTGTACTTGCATCAAAAGTTAAGTCTGCATCTGTTGCAGCTGCTGTCATTGATCCAGATGTTAAACTGGTAACAACGACTCTTTGACTACCTGATGCTGGACTTAATGTTGATCCCGCATTAGTCAGTCCCGAACCATCACCAACGAACGATGTTGCTGTAACAACACCAGTAACATTAAGTCCACCAGAAGTGATTGTTACTCCAGAACCAATGATTGCTGAAGTTGCGGTTACAATACCAGAAGAGTTGATATTTGCTGCTGTAATAGAACCAGTTATTGTTGGCGCAGAAATTGATGGGGAAGTAAGTGTCTTGTTTGTAAGAGTATCAGTCGAGGAAGTTGTTACAACGTTAACACCTTCAATCGCAACAACACCAGCAGAAACTCTTGAGATTGTAGTATCTGTAGCGTGACCAAGTTCAAGGTTGCCACCAACTGCTAAAGTATTTGTGCTTGCATCAAAGGTTAAGTCAGCATCTGTTGCAGATGCTGTCATTGTCCCAGTTGTTTGACTGGTAACAACAACTCTTTGAGAACCGGAAGCAGCACTTAATGTCGATCCAGTATTTGAAAGTCCTGAACCATCACCACTGAATGATGTTGCTGTAATTGCAAGACCGACAGCATTAATACCACCAGAAGTGATTGTTACTCCAGAACCAATTATAGCTGATGTAGAAGTAGTAACACCAGAAACATTCAGCGATGTCAGTGTTCCGACAGAAGTCAGTGAAGAGTTTACGACTCCACTTCCAAGTGTTGTCGAACTTAATACATCGGTGCCATTGATCTTGTAAGTTTTACCAGAGGTAAGATTGAAGTTCTCGCTTGACTTCAGTGCGGTATTTGTGTGATCATATAATAAGGTATTGTCTGGTCCAATTTTAATTCCAGCGCCATCGGCAAGTAAATCAGTCGTTGCGGTGGATGCAATACCAACAATGAAATCAGCAAGTTCAATTGTTGCAGAATTGATGATGGTCTGTGTTCCATCTACAAACAGATCACCTTTAATTCTGACGGCACCAGTATTATCACCAACTGCCGCTGGGTCAATGATAAATTCTGCCGGACCACGAAGTTCTCCACCCAATGTTACATTGCCAGTGAATGTAGAGACACCAGTAACTGCTAATGTAGATGAAAGAGTTGTTGGTCCAGTGACTCCTAGAGTTCCAGAAACACTAACATTATCATCAAGTGTTGTTGTACCGCCAGCAGAATCAAGTGTTAGATTGCCTGTTGATGTATCAATTTCATTATCATTAGCAATACCAATACGAATATTATCAATTTCTGCACCACCGTTGGCATCCAGCAGTCCTACAAAAGTAGAGACACCAGAAACATTCAGGTTTGTGATTCCAGCACTTGTATAAGTAGCACTAGTACCACTTAAAGTTGTAACAACACCAGTAACAATGTTACCAGTGGTTGCATTCAGAGTTGACAGGTTACCCGTTGTATAAGTTGCTGTAGTACCACTCAGGGTCGTAATGGTATTAATACCACTTGCATTAATACCTGAAGAATTAATCGTTACCGTAGATCCAACTACAACATTAGAAAATGTAGAGAGTCCACTTGAACTTACATTTCCACTAAAAGTTGTTGCTGTTAAAACACCAACGTTAGAATGATTTGATAAATCTGCGCGGGCAGCTTCAATTCCACCAGGAGTTGTTCCATCATGAACGTGAATAGATTTGTTAGTCGTATCTACTGTAATTTCTCCAGTTGCACCAGTAAAACTATTATGTTGAGTTTTACTTCCTCTTCTAAATTGAACTTGTGTTGCCATTTGCTTTCTCCTTTAAGGTAAAATTAAGATACAATTGCTCTATCGGTAACTCTTCTCCAGTTTGTTCCATCGGAGAAAGCTGGTATTGATCCACCAGTTTCATCAGTAACAAATAACATTTGTCCTGCAGGATTTGTTGATGGTAATGTTAAGACTGTATAAGAAGGTAAAACTAATTGATCTGCAAATATTAATCCCGATATAATTAAAAAACCCAAATCATAAGATGAAGTAACAGATGCTGAAATTTCACCATTATCTCCTTCTGAAGTAACACCTTCTGTTATAAGACCAAAATCACTATCAACTGACCAATCAAATCCCTCTAAATCTTCAATATTTGCAAAAACAAGAGTTCCAGATCCATTTGTTATTAACAGTTGGTTTTGAGTACCATCTGTAATTGGATATGTAATTCCATTAATTGTTGCACCAGCACTAACAATTAAAGATGTTGTTTTAATATTTCCTGATACGTCTAATTTAGATGTTGGAAGAGTAGATGCAATTCCAACATTTCCTGCAGTAAAATAAGTATTATATGTATTTGTTCCTGGACCTACAGACCATGGGTTGACTACAAATACGGTTGTTCCAATTCCAACATTTTTTGAAGCATAAAATTTGCCATCAAAAGTGTTAAGAGCTATTTCTCCTGTTGGTAATTGATCTGGTGTAGGTATTTTTCCTTCTACAGCAGATCGTTTAACTCGGATAATTGGATCAGCCATTCAACTCCATGGTTGGTAAAAACCGTAGAACTCAGTATATACTGAGCATTAAATTTATTTATAATTAGAAGTCATCTGATTTTGCAGATCTTTTTGCTTTTGTTGACAGTTCTTTTCTAAGTTCTGTAATTGTTTTATTCAACTGTTCTATTTGAGTTTCAAATACAATGTTTTGATTAAACAATTCAAATGCTTTTTGTTGATACTTTACAAGAACCAATTTTAAATCTTCTTCAGACATAAAAAATACCCTCAGTTTCCTGAGGGTATTTAGAGAATCTATTTAATATCAGAATGTTCCAGCATCAACAGTGATGTTTTGAAGGAATCTTTCGCCAGCAGTGCAAGAAATAACTTGAGATTGTCCAGCACAATCATTGACCCATAGTGAGTCAATTTCAATTGGTGCATGAGTTGCAACAG
>Ga0194115_10004292_pt1 | contig 15472 bp, 6 predicted proteins | sample TA2MahsurfametaG_3_FD_148656 | JGI IMG/M metagenome (GOLD analysis project Ga0194115, IMG submission 148656) | Freshwater microbial communities from Lake Tanganyika, Tanzania - TA2015002 Mahale S4 surface | ecosystem: Environmental > Aquatic > Freshwater > Lake | place: Tanzania: Lake Tanganyika...
CCAGTTACTCAAACAAAAATTTTTTCACCTACGAAATCAGAAGAATCTGTTTCAAGTGAAAAAGTAACAACTCCAGTTACTCAAACAAAAATTCTTTCACCTACAAAATCAGAAGAATCTGTGTCAAGTGAAAAAGTAACAACTCCAGTTACTCAAACAAAAATTCTTTCACCTACGAAATCAGAAGAATCTGTTTCAAGTGATGATGAAGATATTGCTTTGAGTGAATTAAGTGGAATACCAAGTTTAGCAAAAGATAGTGTATCCAATAAAAAGTCCAGTAAAAAAGCAAAATCGGTGTCAAGTGAAAATAGTATATCGTCTGCTAAGTTTAGTGAAAGTAGTAAGTCAAGTAGTCGCTCAAGTAAATCTAAATCATCTGTAAAAAGTTTAACTGATAGTGAATTAGCTGATTTATATATAACTGATAGAGATGCTTTTAATAAATATATGGAAGACTATGAAAATAAAAAAGTAACAACTCCTGCTACTCAAACAAAAATTCTTTCACCTACGAAATCAGAAGAATCTGTGTCAAGTGAAAAAGAAACAACTAAAATTGATAAGTCTAAAGATGAAGAGCATATACCTGTTTTATCTTCAATTAAAAGCATGTCATCAGAAAAAGAAGAAGAAGAACCTGAAGAAGAAGTTCAAGAAGAACCTGAAGAAGAAGTTCAAGAAGAACCTGAAGAAGAAGTTCAAGAAGAACCTGAAGAAAAGCTGAGAAATATAGATGGAATGAAATTAAATAAACCATATTATTTTCAGACTTTGATTGAAAAAAGAGACCCAATTTTAATCGTTAAAGAAGATACTAAAGAATACAATGGTTATTCAAGAACATGTCTCTCTGACAAAAGAAGACAACCGGTAATATTAACTGATAATCAATTGGAAAAAATTCATAAAGAGCATCCAGGTTTTTTGAGGGAACAAGATGTCATCAAATATGGTTCAGATAAAAACCACCAGTTTAATTATATTTGCCCACGTTATTGGTGTTTAAAAAGTAATACATTTATTAACCCAGCTGATATAAAAATTGTAAATGGTGAAAAAGTTCACAAACCTAAAAAAGGTCCTTCGTGTGGTAAAGTTTTGCCAAAAAAAGAAAAAAAAGTGAAACCAGGATATTATATTTATGAATTTAACGATGAGGCTTATCCCGGGTTAATTCCTGATAAACACCCAAAAGGGTTATGTTTGCCTTGTTGTTTTAAAAATTATAATACCGAAGGAAGAATAAAGGCAAAACAGAGTTGTTTAGACAAAGAAAAGAAACAAGAAGATAAAAAGGAAGTTCAAAAACAACAAATTCCATCAAAAGAAGACGCTTATGTTTTAGGTCCAGAAAAATTTCCATTAGATTTTGGTCGTTGGGGTTATTTGCCGGTAGAAATTCAAACAATTTTACACGAAATAAATGCTGATTGTCAAGTAAGCAAAATTAATACAAATGTAAAGGAAAACCATCCTTGTTTATTAAGACACGGTGTTGAAGTAAATAAAAGACAATCATTTATAGCTGCAATTTCAGATTTATTGTTTTATGGAAAAAGAGTTATTGATGAAGAAAATAAAATAACAACAAAAGAAGCAAAGGTTTTTAGTATTAAAGAAATGAGAGAAAGAATTGTAAAATCTATCAAGATTGATACTTTTATTAAATATCAAAATGGCAATTTAGTTAATGATTTTTATGACCCTGATAAGAAAGTAGATATACAAAAACATCAGAATTCGAAATTGTATTCAAAAATTGATTTAAATAAAGAGGAAGATAAGTCATATTTTACAAAAGTAATATCAGCATTTGAAAATTTTACAACATTTTTAAGAGACGATGATGCTATTATTGATCACACATACTTATGGGATATAATTTCAATGCCTAATAAATATTTATTTCCAGATGGTGTAAATTTAATTATTTTCCAATTGCCACACGACGATATAACAAACAATGTTCAGCTATTATGTCCAACAAATCATTATTCTAGTGAATTTTATGAAGCAAGAAAACCATCAATATTCTTAATAAAAGAAGATGGTTATTACGAACCAATATATTCTTATTTAAACAATGGGAAAAAAATTATTGTCACAAAAGAATTTAAAGAACGCGACCCGCAATTATCAAAAACAATGAGAGCGGTATTTAAAGAGCTAATTAAGCCATTTTTTGAGTTAATATGTAGACCATTAGATAGTATGCCAAAAAATATATACAAAGCTAAAAGGCCATTACTTTTATACAATTTAGTTCAAAAATTAGATAAATATGAATATACTATTGAGAAATTAGTAATGAATTTTAACAATAAAATTATAGGCGTTATAGCTAAAGAACCAAAACCTTCGAAGAAAACAGGATTTATTCCATGTTATCCATCAGCACTTAATGAAAATTTAAAGAAAGGGTTGGATTTTGTTTTTATGAATGATGAAACATTGTGGAATACATATAATGCAACAATAGACTTTTTAGATAAATTACACAGGAAAAGTGCAAAAAGAAAAGATGAACCAGATATTCCTTGTAAACCTGAATTTAACATTGTAGAAGACGAAATGGTTGTCGGTATATTAACGAATACAAATCAATTTATACAAATATCTGAACCTATTAGAGCCGATGAAATAATTTCTAAATTAGATTTGCCATCGATCACAGATGAAGATTATATTGTCAATTCGAAAGACAGACCAATGATTCAAGCCGATAGTCAAATTATGACACAAAATGTTGTGGATGTTGAAAGGGAAGATTATATTAAAAAGATAAAACTAGAAACTAGCTTCTATAATGTTTTCAGAAATACTATCAGAATTTTATTGAACAATTATGAAAATATTAAAATTAGAGTGAAAATCGAAACAGAAATGGCAAAAGAATATATTATATATTCTGATAAACTAACAAATATCAATAGACTATTAAGACAACTAGTAGGTGATAAAATTCAATTTATTGGTGATAAAAATTATTACAAACTTATTAATGAAGTCTCTACGTGTATTGTAAAAGATGCAGATAAATGTAAATCAACGCCTAATTTATGTGTTGTCACAGAAAATGGCAAATGTAATATTATTTTGCCAGAGAGAAATTTAATAACAGATAAGGAAAACGAACCCATTTATTTTGGTAGAATGGCAGATGAATTAATTAGATATAATAGAATTAAGTCATTCATGTTACAACCACAAACTTATTTATCATTTGGAAACATTGGGTATAATTTAAGAGATAACGAAATTATATTAATTCAATCATCATTAACACAGGAATACTTTGAAAACTTAATTCCTGTTGTTGCAAACAAATATGTTAGATATAATTCTTATGATGAGACACAACCAAACATCACACAGTTATATGATAATAAAGTTCCTTCACTTGATCAAGCAATTGGAAGAAAAAATAAATTAATATGTGATAAAATTGACAATGACCATATTAAATCAAGTGTTTGGAAAAAATGCTTTCCAGACAACTTTATTGAAACAGAGTACAGTAAATATAATTTTTGTACATTTAATTTTATAATTGACATCATAGAGAGAAAAACAAAAGAAAGATTTACTATAAGCGATATTAAAAATCAACTATATGATGAATACAAAAAATATTTGGAAAAATACAAAGAAAAAATTGTTGACATTTTAATTATCGAAGGTAAGAAAACATTAGGCGACCAAGTTCATGCTGATACATTAACATTTGCTAGTTTTATTTATACTGATAATTATTTTTTAACAACATTAGATTTATGGTTACTAGTTAATAGATTTAAAATACCGACCATATTTATTTGTCAAAAATTTATATTACAAACTAAATATGAAAAACATTTATTTGTTGGTTATGGAGATGAAAATGATAAATTTGCTTTCGTAGTTTTGCCTGGTTTTAGACCAGAAAATGTCCCTAACTTTAAAATTATCAAAACAGATAAGGGCGATGTTTTTATTTCTCTCAAGGAAATAAATGAAGAATGCATTGAAAATATTGAAGAAGCTATAAGAAATAAGATAGACATTGAAGATTATCTTCAAAATTTTATACTACCACCTAAAACTAATTATGTAAAGAAAAAACCATTATTAATTATGTCTGATAGTGAAGAAAAAGAAGTAAAACCCAAGAAATCCAAAATAATAATTGAAGAAACTAGTAAGGTTTCGGTAGATATTCCAATTATAAATAATGTAAAAAAATCTAGAAAAATTAAAATTAAAGGAGACCCAAAAAATAAATCGAGGAGAAAACAAGGCGTGAAAAAACGTAAATTGCTAATAGTCGACAGTTCATCAACGGAACAAGTTTAACTCTAGAGTTCTAGAGACCATTCTCCATCATCTTCCTCTTCATTATTCCAAAAATCTTCTTCATCCTGTACATTCTGTTCATCTTCATCTTCATCATCTTCTTCATTTAAATCATCTTCTTCATTTAAATCATCTTCTTCATTTAAATCATCATTTAATTGTGGTTGAGAAAAATGTGTAGTATCATTGAAAGTATATTCCAACTCATCTTCACTTTCTTCATAGTTATCTTCATCTTCTTGTGGCTCATTAATATACGATAAATGATTAGTCATGAATGTCCCAATATCATATGTATTAAATTTTTTATGTTTCATATTAAATTCAATATGCGATTTCACTCTTTTACATTTTCCATTTTTTATAACATTTTTAAATCTAATAATTTTTCTTCCGAATTGTGGATTAAAACATTGAAATTCTTGCAATTTTTTATACAACTGTTTATTAGCTTCGATTTTATTTTTGTTAACTAAAGAATAGCAAGATGTTAAATGTAAATATAAGTATGGTTTCATAATTCTAATGAGTTCATCTTCTGGAAATTCTTCTGAAATCGTAATTTTGTTAATTTGTTTTGAAAATTTATTATTAAATGTGTCGACTATTGATTTAATTTCAATCAAAAGAGTTGGTTTTGTAGTATTATTTAAATAATTTTTAATCACATATTCTCTCAAAATATGTTCATAACGATTTACAAACATAGTTATATCAAAATTACATTCTTTAAATTTGAGAAATATATCAAGATATTTATATTTTATAAATGTAATTTTAGCGTTTAAAGCTAAATAAATATAGATGTAGTATAGTATTGATTTCCCAAATGGAACATTGTTATAAGGATTTTTAATAGAAATAGGTTCAGAAAAAACTAAAAAACTATTTGTTAATGATGCATAAATAATCTTGAGCAATTCTTCAATTTTGAATAAATATCTTGAATTTATATGATACAAGCATATAACGTTAGGCTCATTTTCTGCAATTTTGTTAAGATGTAAATCAGTATCAATAATCAAATTGGATTTTTTATATTTATATAAATATGCTAATCTATTTAGTCTATGATATATACTTTGTATTTTACAAAATAAATTAAAAAAACTATCCTTTTCATTTTGTTTTATTAAAAAATAAAAATTATTTAAAGTTTCATCAATAAAGTGAAACTTATTTTTATAAGATTTAAATGATTCGTTACACATAATGCTAAAAAAAATTTTATCTATTCCTGATATTTTATCAGCGTTGTTATATTTAATTGAAAAAATATTATTATCTAAATTAGTTACCTTATTAATTATTTCGTTAAAACTACTCATTATTAATGAATAATATAATTATTTATATTTATATTATTTTAACTATTTAATACCCTGGATTGTAAGAATTGTCTCTTCCTATATCTTCAGCTTTGATTGTAATAACATTATTTTGTATAGCAATTCTGTTTGGTCCACAAGGGTCATCAGGATTTTCTACAGCTCCAAAGAATTTCTCAATTTCTTCATCAGCATCAACATATTTATATTCGTTAGCAGCTTCTAACTTTTGCATTTCATCAATATCTAACACTACTTGAAATGCAGCTGTTCCAAAATGTCCTTCTTGACCACACATAATATTAGCGGATACACCTCTTAAAGTATCAAGTTCGGCATGTCTAGCAGCTTTTAAGAACATTTCGGGTGTCTCTTCAAATGAAGCTTTAGCAATTGGTCCAATGTTATCATTGTTAATTCCGTGTCTGAAAATTGATATCAATTTGTGAGTAAACGTCATTCTATCAACAAGAACGCTATAATTATGATAATTGATGTAAGTGCCATCAAACTCTACAACTTCAACTAATTCATTGTAAATAGCTTGTCTAGCAGCTTCAATGCCAAGAACATTGTATATTTCAATGATATCATTGCTTAACGTTCTTGTATTATCAATATAATCAAGACCTAAAACGTCTAACAAATTTGTTCCAACAGTATCAAGAACCCAAATGTCTTGTTTTTTGTATACCCCATTAACCTCTACAACATTATCTAAAATTTTTCTTAGTATTACTTTATTGATACCTTGAATTCCTCTTAATACTACTTTTTGTAGAAGTTGGTCTTGGAAGTTTTTCAAAATATAAATTTGGTCTGATTGGTCAAGAGGATTTATTTTATTTTTCTTTTGTCCATTTCTGTTATTTCCAGATTTTAAAACATCATTCATTCTAATTCTGAATATTAGTTTATCTGAGTTGAAATCAGAGTAAACACAATTAATTTGGTCTTCATAACAACTTTTTAACGTGAAATTTACATCATCCATAGTTATATTTTTCTCAAGCATAACTTCAGGGTCCATAACCATTCTAACAATCCATTTAGATTTTTCATTTTCATCGGACGCCAAATTAATATCATTACATTCATCAACTAAATTTTCAAAAGCTCTATATTGTTCAATACAATCTTTGTCTTCGTCAATTAATGTATTTAAATCATCAGGGTCAAAACAAATTTCAGTTGATTTAACAATTTCTTCTAATTTAGTATGCTCAAGCATGTACATAATTGTTCGTGCTTTATCTTTTTGTCTTTCATCTTCAGGTTTTAAGTAAATGCTTAAAGAAGGATTTTTAATTTCACTAGATAATGATAAAATTTCTTCAATTCTTGGAACGCCGCGAGTTACATTTGATTTAGAAGCTACACCAGCAAAATGGAAAGTGTTCAAAGTCATTTGAGTAGACACTTCACCAAGACTTTGTCCAGCAATCATTCCAACCATTTCACCAGGTGTGACGATTGATTTTTTATAATTAAGAACAATTGTATCAAGTAACAATACTAACGAATTCTGACTAAATCTTTTTACAACTAAAATTTCTTTAGGCGACAAATAGTAGAAGAATAATGTTTTAAACAATTCAGTTGGTGGCGAATAATAATTGTTGTTTAATTTATCGTAATAAGACTGAATAATGTTATATGCTTCAAGTGGTGTAATATCTACTAATGATGATGATGTGATTCCACATTGTCCTTGAATTGTATTGATAATGTAATTAAAAGCTACTGGACAATTTACAACTTTATCACCTTTATTTTTAAAAACATGCTTAATTATATTTAACCTGACGTCAATCATTTGATTCACTAAATTACTCATTTTAGTAGCAAATTCAACTTGTTGTTTTTTAAGTCTAGTCATTGTATTTTTTAAGAAAATGTTACTCAAAGTTTTGACCTTGCCGGATTCCTCAGGTATCAAATAATGGTTGTAAATATCTTGTATGCTCATTTCAACAATAGGCATATCTTGGTCTTCAACTTTAGTAGTATCAATTCCATCATCACCGTATTGAAATTGAACAATTTTCTTCTTATTAGTTCTGATTGTCATATCATAATTAACCATCAAGTCTTCCAAAGCTTTAATAAGTCTTCTTTGAATGTAACCAGTTGTAGAAGTTTTAACAGCAGTATCAATGAGACCAACACGACCACCCATAGCGTGCATGAATAGTTCTTGTGGTGTTAATCCATTAATATATGAACTCTCTACAAAACCACGAGCACTTGGTGAATCATCGTATTTAGTAAAATGTGGCAAAGTTCTATGTTCAAATCCATAAGGAATACGTTTTCCATCTACGTTTTGTTGACCTAGACAAGAAATCATGAAGGAGATATTTAAATCTGAACCTTTAGAACCCGCTTTAACCATTTCAACAAATCTATTTCCTTGAGATAAATTTTTTAATCCAATCTTACCAGCTTCTGCTGTAGCTTGATTTAAAACGCTATTGACTTGAGTTTCAAATTCTTCTTCATTAGTTTTGCCAGTATTATTTTCGAATACTCCTAATTGAACTTGATCAATCAAGTTTTTAACTTCATTTTTTTTATTTGTAATTACTTTTACAATTTCTTCATTGGTGCTTTGATTTGAAATTAAATCACTAATTCCAACGCTAAAGCCAGCATTTTTCATATATTCAGTTACAATATTTTGTAAGTCATCAATAAATTTAGCTGATGACATATTGCCAAAATCATTACAAACTCTTTGCAAAAGACCTCTTGACCTTCCTCCTAACACTCCTTTATCCATTTGACCTTTAATATATTTTCCATTCTTAATCTCAATCTTATTCTTAATTGATAATGGTGGCATAATTTGACTTAAAATTTCATAGTTGGTAATTCCACCTTCTTTTTCAATATCTTTCAAAAGTTCATTTTCATTAACTCCATTAAACATCATAAGCAAACTCATTGCCTGTCTTGGTGTAAACTTTACACCTTCCTTTGAAAACAAATATGAACCAAGCATAGAATCTTGATAAATACCAATAATTGATGCATTATTAGCTGGACTAATGATTTGATAAGGTACAGCAGCTAAATTTTTCAACTCAGCTTCAGATTCTGGGTCTTGTGGCATGTGTAAATTCATTTCGTCTCCCGACGATATCCCCAATGTTTCCAAGGGGGGCGGACTGTATCTTAAGCAAGCTCTGGACGGCTAATCCTTCATCGCTCACCAACACCCGTTCAGTCTCTGAATGCCTTCCATAGTCTACCAAACGACTTTAGGAAGTAACACTGCGGATTGCCCAATTCTCTAACATTATTACCTTTGGGTTCGGCTATTAACCGAGTTCCCTCAAAATATTTCTATTAAGAGGTGGTAGTTAGAGACTCTAAGGGGTTTCCCGCATCAAGGTGTTTTGCCAATCCACCTTTTGGAAAGGTGGAGCCAAATTATTCTCAATTTTTCTAAATATTTTATAATCATTTGGCTCCACCTTTCCAAAAGGTGGATTGACTATAGGGTTTCACGTTTTTAGCGCCCCATGTTTTCGACAGAGAGTTTATCGAAATCCGCATTGTAAGGCTTTGTGTCTGCTACGTTCATTCTAAAAGTATCACCTCGTTTCATGATGCGAGCAATATGACACATCATACTCATTCTGTGAAGAGTAGGTTGTCTGTTAAATAAGATAGCATCGCCATCCATCATATGACGATGAACAATGTCACCTTCTTCTAAGACAATAGAATTTCTGTCAATATAATATTTTAATGTTATTGATTCACCATTTCGCTTCTCCAACATTTTCGCGCCAGGCCATACTTCAGGCCCATTTCTAACCAGTTTAGTTAAGAAATTTTTATTAATTTTATTAACATGAACTGGTTTCGTAATATTTTTAGCAATCTTCATAGGAACGCCTAATTCACGAATGGAAATATTTGGGTCTGCTGTAATGACAGAACGTGCGCTAAAATCTACACGTTTAGCCATAAGATTTCCTCTCATTCTTCCACCTTTTCCATTCAAACGTTCTTTAATCGACTTCAAAGGTCTGCCTGAACGTTGTGCAACTGGAGCGGCGCCTGGAATTTTATTGTCTACTTGAGTTGCTACATAATATTGTAATACAGTCGTCCAATCAAGAATGACACCGGGCGGAGCATTATTTTGAATTTTCTCTTGAAGTGTTTTATTAGCTTTAATAATATTTACTAAAATATGACTTAAATCATCTTCCGACCTCTGTTGTGAATCGTGCTTAACAGACGGTCTTACTGCTGGTGGCGGAACCAACATAACTTGACAAATCATCCAATCTGGTCTTGAATATACTGGACTAAAACCCATAAAATTAACATCTTCATCTGATATTCTCTTAAATAATTTTAAAACAAATTCTGGTGTAACCATTACATCCATTGGTTCAGATTCAGAATCTTCTGGTTTCCATTCGGCATAAATTGTTGCTAATCCTTCTTTTCTGATTTTATGTGGCTGAAGACATCCACAACCATCTTCAGTATCTTCGCCACATCTTTTAATTTTACTTGCTAATGAAAATACATACTTCCATCGCGAATCTCCTTGAAGTTTTAAAGCTTGCTTATATTTTTCTTTACTAATAAGAAGTTTGCTACATTTATAACAAACACATTGTAAAATTTTTTGAATAGTATTTAAGTATTGAATATAAAACACCGGTTTTGCCAATTCAATATGACCTGAATATCCTGGTGTTTGCATATAATCCAAACCATCTGTAGGGCAAATTAATCCAGGCTCTAAAACGCCCATTCTTGGGTCAAATAACCCTCCAATTACTGGTTTATTATTAATATATGTATCCCTACTAGTAATCTCAGCAACTGAACCCTTTCTAATTTCATCCGGGGATAATATACTAAATTGAATTCCAATGACCTTGGAAACATTCATAGAATTATAATTGGAACTTGTGAACTTGGACATCTCTTATAATATATGAGATTAGATTTAAATTGTTTTTCTTAATCAATTTTAAATTGATTTATTAAATTATTTTATTGATAAAATCTTATATTCTATTTCCATTATCAATATTAAAATATTTAAGTTCAAAAACTTAATTATCATATTAAGTTACAGTAATTATAAGAATTGATTGACTATCTCTTAAAATAACTAAAGAATTGACAATTATAACCATCTTTAGCATTCAACTATCTATAAACAATTAAATTTAGATTTTAAAATAAAATTGATTTTGATTTAAAATTAAAATTATAAGATATATAATATAAGAATGACGCGCGATATTTCAAATAAGTTATCTAAGAGAGAGCAGATTAATAGTTCTAATAAAAAAGATGATGCTAATCTTAAGAAAAAGAAAAATGAAACATCTGACAGTGAAGATGATGAACATGGAAGCGATTCAAACGATGAAGAAATAGATATGCATGAATTTCGCAAATATGTTCAAAAAATATTTCCTTCAAAGCATATGGATAAAAAAATTAAGGCTGGTGAAAAATTAAAAAAAATGGCTCAAGAAGAGGAAGAAGTTGTAAAACCCAAAAAGAAGTTTTCAAAGAAACCTAAAAAAACTGTTGAAGAATCTGATGAAGAATATTGGGAAACTGAAACAGATGAAGACGAAAAACTTAAAACTAGAAAAATAACAAATTCAAAAAAGGCGAAAAAAGATAAAAAAAATAAGAAAATAGAAGTTTCAGATGATGAATCAATTTCATTGGGTTCTCATGATACAGAGGAAGATGAAGATTATGAAGAAGGAGATGAAGAATTTCAAGATGAAGATTATGAAGAAGAACCTGTTAAGGAAGCAATCGTTAAGCCTGGTAAATTTAACATTATATTTACAATTGGAGGTGCCGAAGACGAAGACGAAGACGAAGAATGGGACGAAGATTATGAAGATTGCGAAGAATCAAATGATGATACAGAAGATGAAGATGAAGAAGTTTCTACAGATGAATCTTCTGAAGAAGAGGAGGAAGTAAAACCTAAAAAGAAGAATTCTAAATCTTTGCCAAAAAAGAAAAATGCGCCTAAAAAAAATGAGGAAAACGCTTCAACAACTGATGACAAAAACCAAGTTCTTGCTCAATTAAAAAATTTATTGTCACAGAACCCAAAGGATAAATCAATTGAAAAATGTATCGAAGTTTACGAAGAAGATGTTAAAAAGGAAAAGGATAAGAATGAAAAAAAGAAGAAAAAGCAAAAAGAAAAAAATATGAGAATTTTTAGAAAAATTATCAGAGATAAAAATACTATGAACGATTTCTCATTCTACGAAAAATTGGATACAGAAAATCAGAAAAAATTAATTAAAGAATTAAGAGAAATAAATAAAATTACAAGAATTGAGAAGCCTTATAGAATGACACTTTTAGAAGCTGATATTCCTGTAGAATTCAAAGCTGCTGCTATGAAAAAGGTAAACTCATTAAGATATATGGAGCCAGGGAGTGGCGAGTTTTATAAAATTAAAAATTGGGTTGATACGTTCATGAAGGTCCCGTTTACAAAATATCAAGACTTGCCAATTAGTATAGACAACGGAGTTGATAGCTGCCATGAATTTATGGAAAATGCTCAAAAAACATTAGATTCAGCAGTTTACGGATTAAATGATGCCAAGATGCAGATAATGCAGATGTTAGGTCAGCTTCTAACTAATCCTAAAGCAATTGGAACTGCTATTGCAATTCACGGACCCCCTGGAACAGGTAAAACTAGTTTGGTGAAAGACGGAATTAGTAAAATTTTAAACAGACCATTTGCTTTCATTGCCCTAGGTGGTGCTACAGATAGTAGTTTCTTAGAAGGTCATGGATATACTTATGAAGGAAGCACCTGGGGCAAAATTGTTCAAATTCTGATCGATAGTAAGTGTATGAACCCAGTAATTTATTTTGACGAATTAGATAAGATAAGTGATACTCCTAGAGGAGAAGAAATTGCTGGAATATTGACACATTTAACTGACACAACACAAAACTCACAATTTCATGACAAGTATTTTGCTGAGATTAATTTTGACTTAAGTAAATGTTTATTTATATTTAGTTATAATGACGAGTCAAAGGTAAATCCTATTTTGAAGGATAGAATGTATAGAATTAAAACAAAGGGTTATTCTGGAAAAGAGAAGACGGTAATTGCAAATAACTATTTATTACCAAAAATTAGAGAACAAGTAAAGTTTACTGAAAAAGATATTATTATTCCAGACGATGTTCTAAGCTATATCAACGAGACACATTGCCAAAAAGAAGACGGTGTCAGAAATATGAAACGTTGTTTAGAAATTATTCATACAAAGTTAAATTTATATAGATTAATGAAGCCAGGTTCAAATTTGTTTGAAGGAGAAATGTCATTAAAAGTAGCATTTCCTTTTAAGGTGACAAAAGATATTGTAGATAAATTGATCAAAAAGGAAGAGCAAAATGTATCAGCTTTATGGAGTATGTATGTTTAAATAATATAAAGTAACAATATAAAAATAACGCTATATAAATAATATTATGAGTCTAGAATATTATTTACTTTGTAGAAAAAAGTACGAACAAATATTACATGATTTAACAGATATAATAGAAATATATGATTCGATTAATGAATTTACTAAGTTAGAGGAAAAAAATTTAGATAAAGAAGAATGTGATTTTTTTTGTCCAGCAGTTTTTAGAAATCATTTTATTGGACAAAAAAATTGTGTAAAGTATAATAAACGTATATGTGAGAATAAAATAGCAGAATTATGTAAGCACGAATTTGAAGAAGATATTATAGATATAACGCCTGAAAGAAGTGAAAAAATAACTTATTGCAAAATTTGTGAATACACAAAATAATATATATATTATTTTCCTACTTAAAGACGTGCTACTACATAATGAAGAGAAATTCAATCATTTATGGAAAAAGGGCCATTTTTTCTTCCCTACACATGTAGAGAAAAATACTGATTTCAAAAAATGAAAAGTATTTTAACTTTTAAAAAATGGACAAAAAAAATGTCCAAAAATTAAAAGCTTGAATATTTTATGCAAAAACAGTGGAACGTGACGATAAAAAAAAATTATCGTAAGGCCATAGAAAAAATAATTTTAATTTTGTGACGATATTTTTTTTAATTAAAATTTAAAGATTTTTTCTAAGGATTACATATGGAGGACAAGGATGACAAAATTAAGGAAAAAAGTAGCCATAAAGTAGCTCAAGTGTTTTATTGTAAAATATGTGACTATAATACGAGCAAAAAAACTAACTACGACAAACATATAACTACAAATAAACATCAAAGGATGACAGAGGATTACATTGGAGGACAAAAAGTAGCCAAAAGTAGCCAAAAAGTAGCTAGCCTTACCTTCAAATGTGAATGTGGAAAAAAATATAAACATCGACAGGGATTATGGAAACATAAAAAAACTTGTTTTGGAAATTGTGTAGACGATGATTTTTCTGACGTTAATCATGATAAAAAAAATATAAAGTTAAGTGAACCTATAGCTGATAAAGACTTAATAATGATGTTAATAAAAGATAACAATGAGTTGAGAAAAATGATGATGGAACAACAGTCATTAATGTTAGAGAATAATAATAAAGTATTAGAAATATGTAAAAATGGCACAAATAACACTACAAATACTCATATGAATTCACATAATAAAGCATTTAATTTGAATTTCTTTTTGAATGAAACGTGCAAAAATGCGATGAATATTATGGATTTCGCTGAGTCGATACAGTTACAACTGTCGGATTTGGAATCAGTTGGTGAAATGGGATATGTAGAGGGTATTTCAAGCATTATCGTAAAAAATTTAAAAGCATTGGATGTAACTAAGAGACCTATTCATTGTGCTGATAAAAAAAGAGAGATAATTTATATTAAAGATGAAGATAAATGGGAAAAAGAAGACGATGATAAGAAAAAAATAAGAAATGTAATAAATAAAGTTTCACGCAAGAATGAGCGGTTACTTCAAAAATATAAAGAATTACATCCTGGCTGCAATTTTAGTGAATCAAAATATTCAGACCAATACAGCAAATTAGTAATAGAAGCAATGGGTGGTTCTGGAAACAATGATGAAGAAAAGACAGAAAAAATAATAAGAAATATAGCAAAAGAGGTGGTAATTGATAAGTCAGTTCTTTAACCGAAGGTATCTTTGATTTGACCGAATATAGGCTCTTTAAGTAGTTTAAATATATTATTAACTAAATATATTTAAAGAAGGTTTATAAATATCTGAATTTTCTAGACTGTCTAGTCCTTCTATGATTTTTATTTATTTTTCTAGTTTGCTTCTTATTTGATTTAATATATTTACGTAGATTTTCAACCGAGTTTTTATATTTTTTTGTAAACCCTTTCTGTCTTAACTTCTTAAAATTTATGACTTTTCTAGATTTTTTTATATTTTTTATTTTCCTACCTCCACCGACTCCAGAACAACCAGATAAATTCTTTAAGGTTTTAAACTTTTCAACTGCTTCCGCAACACATAAAGGGTTTTTGTCTGGGTGAAAAATCAAAGATTGTCTTCTGAAGTCTTGTTTATTTTCACAAGGTTTAGGAACTAGACCAGCAGAAGGACAACTTCTTTTTTCTTGTCTTATTCTTTCTGCTTCTTGTTGTCTTAGTTCTTCTTGTCTCTCTTCTTCTCGTCTTAGTTCTTCTTGTCTTATTCTTTCTTCTTCTTGTTGTCTCCTTAGTTCTTCTTGTCTTAGTCTTTCTTCTTCTTGTTGTTTCCTTAGTTCTTCTTGTCTTATTCTTTCTTCTTCTTGTTTTTTT
>Ga0194115_10004293_pt1 | contig 15470 bp, 13 predicted proteins | sample TA2MahsurfametaG_3_FD_148656 | JGI IMG/M metagenome (GOLD analysis project Ga0194115, IMG submission 148656) | Freshwater microbial communities from Lake Tanganyika, Tanzania - TA2015002 Mahale S4 surface | ecosystem: Environmental > Aquatic > Freshwater > Lake | place: Tanzania: Lake...
CGATACTCAATCCAATAAGTAGAAGATCCCTCACGCAAAAATATGGCTCTAGGTTTTCCATAGAGAGAGACGCTATTTATCTCAACACTTTCACTCTTCCAAGATTGAATTATATCTTTACTCTCCAGTAGCCCCATCCGCCATTGATGATAAGTTGAAAGAGGTGTTGAAACATCGACATTACTCATTAAATCGACACTTCCACCATATTCAACTGCCCTACAACTACTCCAACTTCCATCTGGAGATGAACTAGGACAGCGAATTAGATTGGAATGGCCAAGGCCAAGCAGGTGTCCTAGCTCATGAGCAATTACAAATCCTTTGATGGTGTTATGTAGAACAAGAGTTCTACCAGAATTGCTAGCACTACCTATATTGGCAAGTCCAGACCAGATACAACCATTATCTGGAGCCACTATTACCAAATATCTAGAGCTACTATCAGCTATACCTAGTCTTCGATAGGTCTCTTGCCGAACTACATCGCTCCAAGCTGTAACTACTCTTTCGCAGGGCAGTGGAATGGTTGAAACCAGTGGAGTAGAAAGAGAGCGACCAAAGTTAAATTCAATCCTCCTATCTGCTGGATCACCTGAGATGGTGGTTAGCTCTCTCCATCTTGGCTTGACATCATTTTCAATCTGATTTTGAATATCTGTAACGCTTCCTGGAAGAGCAGCTGCCCTATCCCAAGTGACTGTGACTACATCAATGACCCTGGAATCAACTGCATATGAGGCAGGGGCGCTAAATAGAGTTGAAGTAAGGGCAAGTAGCAGGCAGGCTGCTATCGAGCGCTTACTTGGCCCTGAGAGAGCTCTCAATGTCTTTGATGATCTCATCAAGGTTTCGCTTTGGATTCCAGCCGGTATAGGTTCTCAATTTAGAGGTATCTGGAACCCTTCGCATCATCTCTTCAAAACCTTGGGGATAAGCGCTGTTATAGGGCACATACTTAATCTCAGACTTTGAGCCAGTCATCTCAATTACTTTATCTGCGAGATCTTTAATTGAGATTTCGCCTTCTCCGCCGATGTTGAAGGCTTGCCCCACTGCCTTTTCACTAAAAAATAGTCTTGAAACAGCATCAATAGAGTCAAGAACGTGACAAAAAGTTCTACTCTGTGAGCCATCTCCATGGACCTCGAGAGTTTCATTCTTTATTGCAGCAGAGACAAACCTTGGTAAAACCATTCCATACATCCCGCTCTGCCTAGGCCCAACGGTGTTGAAGAATCTTCCCACTACATACTCAAGGCCATCGGAATGATAGAACATTTGGGCAAGTGATTCATCAATAGCCTTTGCCTCTGAGTAGGCCCATCGCAGAAGTTGAGGAGAACCAATTACTCGATCTGATTCCTCTGTTAGTGGTTGCTCTGGATTTTTGCCATAGATTTCAGAAGTTGATGCGATAAAGACACGTTTTTTGAATTTAGAAGCAGCAAGGATTACATTCTCAGTTCCCTGGGTATTGGCCACAAAAGACTCGTATGGTAGTTCTAGAATTCTCTTTACACCAAGAGCTGCGCCTAAGTGAATTACTCCGTCACAGCTTTCAACACGTTGATTAATCAATGCAGAATCTAAAATGCTTCCTTCGATAAAGGAGAAGTTTGCTGATGCTTTCAAGGAAGCAATATTTGAAGCAGCCCCTGTTGAAAGATTATCAATGGCAACTACCTCATGGCCATCTTTGAGGAGTTTTTCAGCTAAATGAGAGCCAATAAATCCTGCACCGCCTGTCAATAGGATTTTCACTCCAGGGCCTGCTTATAGACCTGAATATGTGAATTGACCATCTTCTCTATAGAGAAGCGATCGAGTGCACGCTCTCTTGCATTCTTTGCCATAGTACTGCGGAGCATACTGTCACCAAGTAGTCGCCCTAAACTCGAAATTATTTGTTCAATATGAGTCGAGGTCAGAAGCCCTGTTACTTCATGTTGCACAATTTCTGAGACTGAGCCCACATCTGTGGCTATCGCTGGAACTCCTGCCATCTGACCTTCAATCAAGGTCAGAGGCATCCCTTCGCTATCTGAGGTTAAAAGGACGATATCTGCAAGGCTAAACATCTCATCAGAGCTCTGCACTCCAAGGAAGTAAACGTTGCTCGGAGCTATTGACTCAAGTTCGGCTCTGAGCTCGCCATCTCCAGAAATAATGAAATTGACGTCGGTAAAGTGTTTGGCAATTTGAATTACTCGATCTGGGCGCTTTACTCGAGTTAAGCGCCCCATCCAGAGAACATTTGAACGATCTGGGCTGAGTGAGAATTTTCTCACGACCTTAGATCGATCAGAGAATTTTGGTACTCGAACACCTGGAGCTATTGATTGATATTGAGACCTCTTACCAATTCCAACATCAAGTAGCTCCTTACCAACCCTTGAACCGATGGTAAGAATTTTCTTACTGCGCCTAGCAAGCTTTCGTTCAATTCCATTTAAAACTAACTTGGCAAATTTTCCATAATCTGGGTCATAGAGGTGATGGCCGTGGAATGTGTGGATTATTGGAATTGAAGTTCTCTTACTGCGAACTAGTACTCCTGCCTTAAAAGTATGGCTATGTATTAAATCTGGGTTGTACTTATCAACTATCTCCCACAATTGTCTGCGAGCCCTTAGATCTTTTAAGGGGGAAATCGCCCTGGATAGCCCTGTAATCCTTTGATAGTCAAGTTGCTCTACTCGACTATCTTCTTTCTCATTGCTTGGAACGATTCCAATTACTAATTTGGTCTCTACCTCAGATCCATCAAAGCCATTCAAAAGGTTAAGGAGATAAGTAGCAGTGCCTCCCACATTCATTCTGGCAATAACATGCAGGACTTTCACAGCTATTTACTTTCCTCTACTACTACCGAGAATTGGAATCCATTCTGGCTCTGAAGCAGTTGAATTAATGCAATAGACTGGCTTTTTCGACCAAGAGCCCATATCTAGTACTTGATGCTTTACTAAAACTAGCGCTAAGTCATAATCTCCAGCTATCGATGCCGAGCTCTGTCCATTAAAGATCTCCACTAAAGGATCGTGCCAGGAAACCTTAGCGCCCTTCTTCTCAAGTTCTTTAATAACAAATTCAGCTGGACTTTCTCTAGTATCCGGAATATCTGGCTTGTATGAAACCCCAACTACTAGGACATGTTTACCACTTAACTTGCCATAGAGCGCCTCTAGCCCCTCAACGCAATACTTTGGCATCTCACGGTTTAACTCTTCGGAGAGTTTGATGTATCTGCTTATCATCCCGTTATCAATTGCGTTCTTCTGTAGGTAGAGCGGATCTACTGGAATACAGTGGCCGCCAATTCCAACATTGGGAAAAAATGGCATAAAACCATAAGGCTTAGTTCCAGCGGCAGCAATTACTTCAGATACTGAAATTCCCATGGTGTTCATTAATTTAGCAAATTCACTAACAAATCCTATGTTAACAAACCTAAAGGAGTTCTCTAATAGCTTTGCAGCTTCGGCAACCTCAGGGGATGAGACTTTGACCACGTGATCAGAAAAGGACGAGTAGAAAGCTACAGCACGATTGCTTGCCTCTTCTGTTAACCCACCAACTAAACGAGGGGTGTTCTTGACATTAAATGATTTATTTCCTGGATCTACTCTCTCAGGAGATACTGCAAAGTGTTTAACCTTAGAATTAAGTGATGTTATTTGCGGAGCAATTACATTTCTTAGTGTTCCGATATAAGAGGTGGATTCATTAATTAATACAGATTCTTCGTCCAAGAATGGCGCAATTGAATCCATGGCACTCTTCAAAAGGGATAAGTCTGGTTCTCCTGCTTTATTCAACGGCGTGGGAACCGCAATCACCACGATCTCAGAACGCCTTATTTCTTCAAAATCGCTGCTGGCCCGAAACTGGCCTTGAGAAATAGCTCGTGCAATCTTTTCATCGCCAATTCCCTCAATATGAGACACTCCGGAATTGAGACCTTGAACAACCTTTTGGCTCTTATCTATCCCAACTACTTCAAATCCCGCGCTAATTGCGCCCGAGGAAATAGTTAACCCAACATAGCCTTGACCAATTACCGCTACGCGCATTTGATAAATCATAGTCCCCAGATAGACCGAAGCCCGGCCCCCCTTGGGGGACCGGGCTTCGAATCGAAGAGGGTTTAAGGCTTTATGCCTTGACCTTCTTAGCAATCTTGGCAACTGTGTTGGCAAGAGTTGTGATTTGTGCCTTTAGAGCAGCCATCAGAGTTGCAACCTCAGTTGCTAGAGCCTCAACAGCAGCGGTTGCAGCATCAGCGGCATCACGTGCCTCTTCAGCAGCAACTGTTGCAGCATCAGCGGCTTCAGCAGCAAGGTTTGCAGCATCGGTAGCGGCATTTGCAGCATCGATTGCTTCAGCAGCAGCATCACTTGCAGCATTTGCTGCAGCGGTAGCTGCGTCATCAGCAACTGTTGCTGACACGCTGATTTCTGCAGAAGTTGTCTGGCCATCGCGTCCATTGATGGTGAACTTGCCAGCAGCTGCAGGAGCAAAGAGGTTGGTGGTATTTGATACCACTCCAGCTGACGAACGAGTGTTCGATGTGGAGTTTCCGCCTCGGTAGGTGCTCATCGAGATTGAAGCACCAAGTTGCTTATTGGCTGTCAGTGTTGGTCCACTTTGTCCATCATAAGGAGTATTTCCAGATGAGTCCTTTGCGGTTGCAGTAATTGTCATGACTTGGCCAGGATCATAAGTTGCCTTATCGAGAGTCAATACAACTGTGTTAACAGCTCCGCCCATAGTTACTGCATGGGTGGTTGTGAGATATGCAGTTGATGTTGTTACTGCAGGATCGACTGTTCTGATTGTCAGAGTAACAGCCTTACCTGATGCTGAAGTGACAACTGGGGTAAGAGAACATAGATATGTTCCATCAGTTACATGGGTTGTAGTTGAAGACAAACCGGCGGTATCGCTACATGAGCCAGTTGAGATCTGAGTAGCATCGCTTGAAACGATGCTTACTGTTAGACCTGTTACTGCGCGTGCACCAGCATCCTTAGCGGTAACAGTCACGACATCAGAGATAGTTGATGCTGTTGCTGCTTGAAGAACGCTCTTGTAGACAGTTCCGATAGCAAGTGTGGTTACATCACCATGGAAGGTGACGGTATCTGTTCCGATGACAAGGCCACCTGATGTAGTGGTTGTCAGAGTTGCAGTACCTGCAGTACCGGTTGACCAGACATACACAATTACTGGAGTTCCAGCAGTTGGGGTTGCGAAGGTTTTGCTCTTTACAGCAATGGCATCACCAGCGACCATACGTGTTACAGATGGGTCATCCGCCACAGTGGTTATCCAGGCTTCACCTGCAACAGTGACCGTAAAGGATTCCTGAGCAGTATTGGTGGAGGTTCCATTCTTCTGATTTACCACAAGGCTGAACTCAGCAGTTACATCGGTGCTGGTAGATGTTGCTGCCGCCAGAGTCTGGCTATCAGTTCCATCTGCAGTTCCGTTGTAGTAAGTACCGCCAGTTGATGCTTCACCTTGACGCAATGTGACTGTTGAGTCAGCTGTTGCTGTCTTGGAAGGAGCGGTAACTGTTACGGTCCAGGTTACGGTTGGAGTACCTGTCGTTGTCGCAGTGCCACCATCTGAACGAACAATGGTGTAGAACGTAACTGTATATGTGCCAGCTGCAGTTGGATAGTAAAGGTCTACAGCAAGCTGTGTTCCAAGGCTCTTGCTTGCACCGAGTCCACCTTGACCAGAAATCACTACAGCATCTCTTCCGCTTGCGTTATTTCGGTTGGAGGGGGCGAAGATAGTTGTGGAGGAGTCATTGTGATAAGACCCATTAATGAATGCGCTATTACCTACTGCATTCGCATACAGTGGTGAATTAGCGGAAGTCGCATCATTAGCTACGCTCGAATAACTATCGGAGACCCTAAGAGTTACGGTTCCCGCTGAAGTAGAGTTTGATGATGTGACGATACCTTGAATCGTGACAGTATCGCCAACATTTGAGAGATTGACAAAATTGTGAGTCAGAACAGCAGTCGCTGTCTCTCCCAACGTTATCGAATCTGCCGCTGCATCAATTGTCAACGTATGAGCTGTAACAGTTGCATTTGATGGAGCAACGGAAAGCATTCCGAAGCCCAGCGCAGCAATTACTGTTAAAGCAATACGCTTAAAGAATGTCGAATTTGACATTACTTTCCTTTCATTTGTCGTTGATAAGACTTTCTTATCCACGGCTGATAAGGAATTTCTCCCTATCTTGTGGGGCAATGCACGTGCTACTGCACCACATTCTCTGCCGAGTATCCGGACGCGGCGGAGAAACTTAAAATAAGAGCTCAACTTACTTAGCTCCTTTTTCAACTACATAGATTGCCTGTGCCAAAATCTCTGTCTTTCCTGGGTTTAGCACCAAGCGGGTAATGACCTGCCTTGGGGCAATAAGGAGATCCCGACCAGAGGCGGTCGCAGGGATCACAATGGAGCTTTCAACCTCAGATTCTACTTTAATAATGGCTGTGACTAGGTAATCGCCACTTAGAAGACGCTCAGAATTGAGCATGGTTAGGGTCGTATTCAGGGGAATCCAGGCTCCATCCCTGCCATAGGAGAGGGAGGGAAGGTAGGAAAAGCCTCTGGAGTCACTTACCAGCTGCTGATTTAGGAAGATATTGGCAGCCCCAGAATCGGTCTTAACGATCTGAGAGATGATCAATTCAGTCTCTGCAAGGACTGGCTGACGGCCAGTTCTATAGAGCGAGCCTAGAGAGCCAGTTGAATCAGTGACGCTAAACCCAGTTGGAATTCCAGCCTTATCAAGGCCGGTAAAGCTAAAGGTATTTGCCTTGGCATTTTCAACAGCAGCTTGCGCCTTAGCAATTGCAGCTGGGGTAATCACAGGAGTTGCTGAGGCTTCAACAGTAGGTGATGCTGCTTCAGCTTCATTTTTAGCTTCACTTGAAGAGATAGTTTCCTGAGTTGTTACAGCAGGAAGCTCACTATCTGTTGGCATTGCATTAAATCCAAGAAAGGCAAAGAAAACTAAAATTAGAGAGAGTGCAGCTTTACTTGATTTCTTAACTGCTTGAGCTGCTTTCTTGTAGGTTGTTGAGAGCATATCTAGGGCAGTTAAACCTCGCTCTTTATCAACAATTAATTCGCTCATTACCCTGCGCAGCGATGCTCTTGCTCTTGAGACAGTGTGCCTAACAACAGATTCTTTAATACCCAGCTCTGCTGCAATTTCTGCAGTTGATCTTCCTTCCATCTCCCACATCACAAGAGCTGCTCGCTCTGCAGGTGAGAGCATGGCTAGTGCTTGTCTAACAATTGCAGCATCATCTGCTGCAGCAATTACATTGACATGATCTTTGTTATCGACCCATTTTAATTCAAGCTCTGCCGAGGCATCATCTAGAAGTACAAGGTTTGGACGACGACCCTCGATGCGGAAGATATCGATGCAAAGGTTTTCGATTGTTCTGTGCATGTAGCCAAGTGCGTGATCCTTAGACTCAAGCTCAGGGGCGGCGAGCATGACCTTAATCAGGGCATCTTGAATTACTTCTTCAGCTTTTGCTCCATCTTTTAGGATTCGCGAGGCATGGGCGATGAGCTCGCTACGGTGCTCCGTGTAGAAAGCACCAAGATCCGCTACAGTCCAGACCTTCAGACCTGCGGAAACAGATTTCTTACGCAATGACACCGAGGGAGCCCCTTATTTCTATACCAAGTTTTATCACAGAGTCGACCGTCGCCGCCTCTACTTAGTTCTACGAATCAGCTCTCGATATGTTGCTATATTCGGACAATTCGGACAAAATTACTCTTTGGGGAGACGCGCCTCAAATTCAACTCTCACGTCTTGGTTGTAGGGGTCGAGCAAGTAGAGTTTTTTCGAAGCTTCTATCCGCTCCTGCCTCGTAGCCTCGTTACTAAAAGCTATTTGAACCCAAGCTGACCAATTTATTGGGTACTTCTCAACGGTATCTTTAGCAATCTGATAGCTATCCAAGAAACGTCCATTTTGATTCAGCTTCACCATAAGACTTTCTCGATGAAAAGGCTGCGTTCCAAGATTATCCACCCGCGAAATTGCCTCACTTAAGTCGCCACTTTTAATGGATTGAAGAAATCTAGCGTCCGCTAAATTTGGAATTGCAGAGACTAAAAATGCTGCCAAAGAAAGAATGCTCGATGCGATGATCGCATTAAATCTTAGTGGTGAATTGGAAATTCCTCCGTCAGAACCTCTCTTGCTCTTAGAATTAAAACTATCGCGATGAACAGTGGACTTTTTGAGAGTTCGAGTCTCGTCTTGTGTTTTTTCAAATTCTCTTACCCCTTGTATTAATCCAATCATAAGAAATCCCCAAACACCTACCCCTATCTGGTTGATACTAATTGAAAGAAAGACTAGAAAACCAAAATATATTGCTGCGATGGCAAAAAAATCATCACTAGCTTGATTCAAACGCAATCCCCTAAGTGCAATTATTGCAGTTCCAAGTAAAAGTACAACCATTAGTAATCCAGCAATAAATCCAGCTCCTGTTGAAATATCAAGTAAAACATTGTGTGCGGTATTTGTGACTCTCTGAGGGCCTGTCCTAGTTACAGCATCTAAAGTTCGAAATTCGCGGTAATGATCCCCAAACGAATCGATCCCTATTCCATTTAGGGGGTCTGAGCGAACCATATTTATTCCAGCAACCCAGTAATCTACTCGAAAAACTACCGTCTCTTGTTTAAGAAATGAGAGTGGCCCCAAGCCTGCAGTTCCCGCTAAGCCAAATAATCCAGGAATCATCACGGTCCCAAAAGCTAATAGCGCCTTTAGATAATTAGACCTGCGACGGATTATGCAGGAAAGGATGAAGGCAATGCCGGCCAGAAACACGCCTAGGCCTTGTATTGACTTCGAAATGTAAATTAAGAATAGATTAAGGGAAATAAAAAAGAGATAATGGCTTTTCTGGGTAAATTTACCTCTCTCCAGTAAAACTCTAGAAGCGTATGAAATTGCAGCCATCCCCAAGAAGCTCGACATAAAATTTATATTTCCTAGCGTCGCCACCATTAATTTTTGTGACCAATTAATTGGATCTAAATCTAGATATTGAAGCAATGTGTATAAAGAAAGAAAATAACCTAACTTTTCAAACCATGTCCGGATTGAGTTGAGGTTTTTTTGAGAGGCGATCAAGGCGGCCAATAACATAATCACAATAAATGACAAATAGGTGAGTAATCCAGTCGACCTACCCCACGTACCCCAAAGTTGGACAGTCCGAGAAGCTTCATTTGTAAAAAACGAAAAAATAAAACAGAGAGTTAATAAAGCCAAAGGAGCCGTTAATGAAAGTCTGATTCCTAGTAATTTTTTGAAGTTGGAGATAGCAAACCCAAGCAATAGAGCTGCGCCAGTCGTGAGCGTCAACATCTTTGGCAAATTAATTGGGTCATAGGCAAACCAAGGATTAATTGCAACTGTTGTGATTAAAGCGGTCAACACTAGAGTTTTGACAATTATGTTTTCGCCCACCACTATCACCACTTAACTATATATCGAGCTCATTAGGGACTCTAGGCTCTTGAGTGGGCCCTGTCGGGATTGAACCGACGACCCACGGATTAAAAGTCCGTTGCTCTACCGACTGAGCTAAAGGCCCCATAAATCTCAGAAGTGCTCTTATCTCACCTAAGCGACTTGGTTATAGTACCTAGAAATTCACATTGCTAATTTCAGGCTAAGATTAAACCTCCTCTAGTCCCCATCGTCTAGGGGCCTAGGACATCGCCCTTTCACGGCGGTAACACGGGTTCAAATCCCGTTGGGGACGCCAGATGAAGTTTGCGCTTTATCTGAATAGTTGGCCCAGTAGCGCAGTTGGTTAGCGCGCCGCCCTGTCACGGCGGAGGTCGCGGGTTCAAGTCCCGTCTGGGTCGCGATTTGTCAATTCGGCTGGGTAGCTCAGTTGGTACGAGCGTGCGACTGAAAATCGTGAGGTCGACGGTTCGATCCCGTCCCCAGCCACTTGATCGAAGCCCAAAGTCAATGAACTTTTGAATTAAACCCCCAGGTAGGCTGACCTGTTTTCGATTTGAATCCCTCTGGAATCTGACAAATTCTTGCAATGTTTCCTTTATTGCATGAAAAGAGATTGGTATCGGAGTTCAAAGGAAACGATTGAGCAGATTACGAGCATTCAATGGAGGCAAATTCCTGGCCAGAAGAATCACGATAGTCGCTATCATGGTCGCTTATTAAAGTCTGCGCAGAATTCTAATTTTTCATTCTCACTAGCTTATGGAGTTGATTATAACTTATTCTGATATTTTATCGGCATGAAAATTCCTTTAGCTTCTTCTGGGCTCAGAGATGTGGATATAGAAGCTGCAATAGCGACTCTTAAGTCCGGAGAATTGACTATGGGCGAAAAAGTCAAAGCTTTTGAATCTGCTATGGCAACCTATCTAGGCAAAAAATATTTTGTCATGATGAATTCTGGATCATCTGCAAATTTAGCCATGGTAGAAGCGTTGTTAAGGCCCACGAAAGGTCAACCATTGCTCGCTCCAGGAGATGGAGTTTTGGTTCCAGCGATTGCTTGGCCGACGACAATTTGGCCAATTGTACAGTTGGGACTTTCCCCAATTTTTGTTGATGTCGACTTTGATACCGCGGCACTTGACCTTAAAAAAGCGCAAGAAAGGCTCAAGGATTCTAGTTCTGTTATCAAGGCAATATTTCCCATACACCCCCTTGGATATTCAATTGATAACGATAGGTTAGAGAGCTTTGCAAGTAAAAATGGTCTTACTCTGATAAATGATGTTTGTGAATCCTTAGGTAGTTGGCGAAAGGGTTCTCACGCAGGAAGTAGCGGACTGGCGAGCAGTTTTAGTTTTTACTTTTCGCATCACATCACCACTATGGAGGGAGGGGGTGTTGCAACAGATAGCCTAGATCTTGCGGATGACTTGCGCTCTATTCGATCACATGGCTGGTCAAGAGACAGAACGGATATTCGGGATTGGAATACAGGCTCGACTTCCACAGATCAGAAATTTCTCTTTGTTACTGCGGGTTTTAACATTCGACCCATGGAGATACAAGCTGCAATTGGGAAAATGCAGCTAGCTGACATAGATCTCTTTATTGAGAGAAGAAGGTCGATTGCCGTAAAAATACGTGATTTTTTGACGGACACAAGATTTGAATTGATGGATGGCGGTAGCCTTTCAGGAAGTGATGAGGAATCTGCCCACTCTTGGATGCTATTGGCGATCAAAATTACTGGCCCACAGGCTGAGTTGTTGCGGAAACCAATTCTCGAAAGACTGAATTCGCTTGAAATTGAGACTCGCCCTATTTTGACTGGCAACTTTCTGGAACAGCCTGCAATACATAGAATTCAAAGAAATCTTCCCAACTCCCATGAATTCCCAGTAGCCTCGAAAATATCTCAAACTTGTTTCATGGTCAGCGCACATCATGATCTCGCCGATGATCAAGTTCACTACCTAGCAAAAAGTCTTAGGGCAGTAGCACTGCAATTTGAATAATGACTAGGCTCTTAGCTACGGGTCGAGATGGAACAATTGGCCGTCACTTAAGTCGGAATGTTAAAGCGTTGGATTTAGATTTGTTGAGATTCAGTGAATTTAAGGAGGACTTAGGTAATTGCACCATTATTCATCTAGCTGCTCGAGTCGGTGTTGAAGAAGTTAGGAGAAGCCCCCAAATTTCGCGAGCGGTAAACGTAGATGGCACCCTACAGCTTGCCGAAAAGGCAATTCATGATGGCTGTAATCGATTTATTTTTATCTCTACTTGCCATGTATACGCCTCCAAGAAAGACCCTTTGCGAGAAACTGATTTAGTTTCCCCCATCAATGAGTATGCTCAGCAAAAGTATGAAGCAGAGGTGGCTTTGTTAAATTTATTTACGCTCTGTTCGTCTAAACTAGCAATTTTTAGAGTTTTTAGCATTTTGGGATTAAACACAAACGCCAACACTCTGGGCGGAGCAGTGAATAGAATTATCCACGGAGATGAACATTTAAAAATAAAATACTCCTCTGATGAACGTGATTTTTTGACTCCTGAGCAAGCAGCATTTGCGATTGAGAGTTTATCCCAACAAGTTAATTTGTCGGATAGAATTTTAAATGTTTGTACCGGAAAATCTATATCAGTTGATAAGGGTGTGCAAAAACTCGTCAGTCAGGAGGATATTGACTTACTGAAAAGCAGACTTCTTCCTGGAAATTCACAAAATCCAGTTATCGTTGGCAATAAGGAAAAATTGAGTCAGTATCTTGACCTCAAGAGCCAGTTTATTGAATAGTGATTTCCCTCGTTTATTGCTAATTTACTTTTGAGAGTAATTTCAAAATAGCCCACTTTATTTGGCGCTTAAGCTGTGACGAAGGAAGGTTACGTGCTAAATTCTTCAATCGATCATAAATCGCACTTTCTGAGGCATTATGGCTATTAAAAACACAATTGATTAATCGAGGATCAATGAACAGTCGAAAACCTTTTTCTGACAATTTTAGGTTAAAGGCAACAAAATCCAGTTGAGGATTTAGGTTCTCGTCCAATCCGATATAGCTGCTCTGAACAAAGGCGTCTGCTCTATATATTGCTAATCCGCCATATGCAGACTCAACTGGTATTAGTCCGGCAACTTCGTCAATTTTAATCATTCTAGATTGAATAGCTAGTAGTCTTGCGCTTTCATTGGTTGTGATCGAACTTGCCCAATGCATCACAGAAAAGCAGTCGTTGGGAGACCAATACCTATGTCGTAGAGCACCTATGTCATAGTACCGTCCTCTTTGATTGGCAAAGACCGCATCCCAATTTTCGCTTTGAGAAAAGGCATTACCTACTGAATCTTCAGAGAGATTTAAATTCATTCCATCCAAATCGACAACAACTACATAATCAATATCTTCTCTCTTTTCTCTCACATAGTTCAAATATTGCTCTCGACAAAATGCAATACGCTCATAGCGATTAGGTATTTCTGTCTGGAGATTTCCAAGCGAGACATATTCGAAATTTAGTTTTGTTTCCTTTAGCTTTTGCAGAGTTTTCAAAGTCTTATCTTTTGAATCTGACTCAACCAAAAAGATACTGAGGAAACCAAACTTCTCAAAGGCGCGCTCAACAACTTCTAATTCAGGTGAAATCATTTCTGCAACATCACGTACTGTTCCAACAATTTGGATTTTTAGATTATTTCTGCTCATTACGCTCCGTTACTGTACTGGAACTAATCATAATGTTATGCCAGGAGTTTACTAGACGCTTCAAGTTTAATCAAAACTTTGAGTCGAATTCTATGAAACTTTATATGCTGAAATTTGGATTTTGGCAAGCTCTGAATTGATCGAATCTTTGCTTGAAATATTCTTTCGACATGATTACTACCTGATTTTTCAAACCTCATGTAATGATTTTTGTCTAAAACCTGCTTATGATTTAATTGTCGCTGGTTCTTAAGAATAGAACCAAAAGCATTAACCAAACAATTGCTGCTGCATATACACATAATCTCTCCAATGAATACTCCGCATTTGATATCACTAAGGCTATTAGAGAAAAGAATATACTTCCTCCCCAAAGCATAAACACAGCTTGCCTCTTGCTGAACCCCATGCGCATTAACCTGTGCGATAGATGATCCTTACCGCCTAGAAAGGGAGAAGTTCTTCTCTTTAATCTGGATAAAACCGCCACGCTAGTATCAAGAATTGGCATAGCAAGCAATAGCGCCGGAATCGCGAAACTTGATATTTTATCGATTGGGTTTGGGTCAAATCTAATTGCAAGAGAGGAAATCAAGATACCTAAAAACAAAGCTCCTGCGTCTCCCATATAAATACGAGCGGGAGGCTTGTTCCACAATACAAATCCTATTGTGGCTCCAGCGAGAACTATAGACAGAGCAGCAATCAGCTGCTGCCCTCCTTGCCAAGAGAGTATGAATAGAAAGGTGGATGCTATTGCTATGGCTCCCGATGCCCCACCGTCAATGTTGTCAAAGAAATTAATCGAATTAGTTATTCCTACTATCCATAGAGTGGTTATTGGTATATCTATCAAAGGATTTCCAAAAGGACTTCCCAAAGTGTTGGTGGCAACCAAAGTCACTGAAATGGCAATTCCAAAGGTGCTCTGGACAATAAATCTAGACCAGGGGCTCAAATTCCTTACATCATCTACTAGGCCCACTATCCCCATAATAAATGCTGGGATTAATACGCTTGAGGCAAGAAAAAAAGTACTTCTGGAAAAATTCGATGTCAATGACGCTACATAAGTTACTGTCACAACTCCAATGGCTAGTGCAACCCCACCCAAATATGGGACGGGAATCTTGTGCGTCTTGTGACTTTCGATAGGACTATCCACCACGCCATAGTGCATGGCAATTGATTTCATTAGGGGCGTTAGAAGAATTACAGCCACTGCAGATAGCACTCCTAAAAGGAGATAGTCATTAAGAAACAGAGAGCGCATAAGTGTCTAGGAGAGTACTTATCTATCTTGCTCTAAGCAGATCCAGATTTTCTTCGGAACATCTTTGGGGTATTGCCATGGGCATCCACATCTCTAATCTTTGACTTCTCTCCAGCTGCTTCGCCTTTCTTTGAACCGCCGCTCTTTTTCTTTGCTAAAGCTTCTCGAAACTTTGCTTTCATATCATCTGAATTATCTGATGCGCTCATCTTTTTTGCTCCTAGTTTTGAGGTTTTGCATTTAGGAGGTTTTGCACCTCAGATTGTCTGTAGCGACGATGGCCACCAAGCGTTCTAATTGCTGTTAGCTTTCCAGCTTTAGCCCATCTTGTTACCGTCTTTGGATCAACTCTAAATAACTTGGCAACCTCTGCTGGGGTAAGTAGAACTTCTTGCTCTGCTGGACGATACATACTCATAAAGCTTCTTGTCCCTTTTCACCCGATATAAGGTGAAAACTAGCAGTTAATGTTCATTCCCAAAAGCAGGCCTCACATCGCCTGCTCAAAAGCTGCCACGCTGCGCCATCTCTTAGTTAGTGCTTCATAGCCCTTGCCCGCTAAAGCTCCATCGCCAAGATCTAGCCCTTGAAGCGATAGAAGAAGATCTTCGATAGATGTATCGGCTTCAAGGCCATCAAATCCTTGATCTTGTAGTGATTTCTCCATATATCCAGCAAGGCCACCATAATCGCATTCCAGGATTGATTCTGGATGAAAAACATTAAGCCAGTTAAGTAGCTGTGCAAGATCATCTTCAACTGGCCCTGAGCCAAATGCTTTATATACAATCTTGTGCGCTTGTTGACACCTTTTTTTAGCAGATGAGATATCAGTTCTCATTAAAGTGAATACCCCATCGCTATTTTCTCCTCTAAGTCTCTCCTCAGGAGAAAAAAGTGAGAACCATCTAGGAGGGATGATCCAAGT
>Ga0194115_10004297_pt1 | contig 15466 bp, 12 predicted proteins | sample TA2MahsurfametaG_3_FD_148656 | JGI IMG/M metagenome (GOLD analysis project Ga0194115, IMG submission 148656) | Freshwater microbial communities from Lake Tanganyika, Tanzania - TA2015002 Mahale S4 surface | ecosystem: Environmental > Aquatic > Freshwater > Lake | place: Tanzania: Lake...
CACACATACCATGATGGTGTCACCGACTTCCTTCATCTCGACGGCGTCTCGGACACGACGGAAATTTTGATCGAATCGTCGTTGAAGGCCAATCATCAACTTGACACCAGCTTCATTGCAGGCATTAATGGCTTCCACAGTCTCACTGAGATCGGTGGCGATCGGCTTTTCGCAGAAAACATGCTTTCCGTTGGCGGCGGCAGCCTTAATCTGCTCGGCATGGTATGAAGACGGTGAACAGATCCAAACGGCATCGACCTCTGGGTCGGTGATGACATCCATTGCATCACTAGTGAATCGAGCCACATTAAACTGCTTGGCGGCTAGGAAGGGGGTGCAAATTCGTCATTCAACGGACTGTAAGCGTCGCACCATACCAGCGGGAATCGGGAATCTAGATCAATTTTTCGGAAAAACTTACCAGCTTCAGCCTTGGAAATTGTTGGGTTTGAAATCACAACAGGAACAACTCCAGGGGCCTTGGTGATCGCCTCCAAGTGCACAAGACCGATGCGACCAGCCCCGATGACACCAACCTTGATCTCCTTTTTCTCAATAGCCTGCGCGGTCATTGAAAGCGCCGACTCCTTCCGCATTGCTCCATGTTGTTGGACCGAAAAGGCAGAGACTCCATCGAAAGCCAACGTAGCGACTACAGCAAAAAGAAACTTCATGATGACAGATTCGTATGGTATCCTCGGAAGGGTGAGCTACTGTGGAATGTGTGTGTGGTCGGTGTCATGGTGACCCCTCCTCCCCATCGGACTACCCGTATTTGTTCTCTTTCGTTCTATTCGTGGCATTCCATCCTACGATCGTGGCGCGATCGTATCTTGAATTTTTCAACTTCGACATGCGTACCGTCATCACTTACGTGGTGTTTCGGTTGACGTACAGGCACTATCCGTAGTTAAATGGCGCGAGGAATCTGTGTACACCATTCGATGGCTTTGGTTCCGGCGGTTGGGCTCTATCGCGACCCTGGAAGGTCTCAAAAAGGCGCTATTTCAGGTTCCTACGTATTCTGACTGCTAAAGCCGAATGAATATTTTGACCCTCGCTCAGATTCTCTCTCGATATAGCGGCTATTGGAAAATGGGGATGTCAAACTAATGGGCACTTATATACCGAGTCCTCTCTACCCCAGAAGAACATTGTGAGGGACGAGGTCAAGGCATTTGAGCCTTCAACCAACTGACTTCTTCCCAACGAAAGCGGAAGTTTATCTCTGAAAGAAAAGCGTTACCTATTTTTCTGTATTCAACGATGGTATCTGACAGCGAAACCGGCACCGCCCAGGAGGAAACGACGTACAATGTCTTTCGACATTCTGCCTTGAGGTATCTTGGATATGCCAACGAAGTCGGAGAATCCTTCCGCTATCAATACCCCAAGTTGGTTGGTCCATCGTATATTTTAGCATTTGGATACGTATTTGCCGATGCCATGAATTCTGGCTATGTTGCGTATCAAAAAGATAACCGAACAACCGAACGAATGTCGCCGTCGGCAAGTGTACCACTTACTTCCATCGTTTCAACGGTCGATACACTTATTTGGCAAACTTTAGCATCTGTCTTAATACCAGGAGCAACAATAAATGGGATTGTCCGGGTGGCAAGATTTGCCGTTTCTCGGACACCAGCTGCCATTCCCGTCACGATTTCTACGTGGGGTCCAACCGCTGTCGGACTTGGTTCCATCCCTGTTATTATCCATCCCATTGATCATGGGGTTGATATCTTCATGGACTCGACGTATCGTCGGATTGATTTCGATGGGCTTTACTCGTAACGGATTGCAGTATGGGAGCGACCGATGATACATTTAGAAATTTTGCTGATTGGAAATTCTAAGTTTTACGAACGAAAAGATGTGGCGGCAGCGATCAAATATCTTTCAAATTCTTCCCATAATGAGGTCTATGACGATTAGCCTACTCCGTCTCATTGATTTCTTTATCTAGCGGGCGCAAGTCTTGCGCTAGCCCAGTTCAGGCTTCTCGACAGAGTTTTCTCTGTCAATCGCGCTACCAGAAGTCGTCCGAAATCTCTCAGTTGCGGACCGTATTCTCGTACTACCGGTATCAAAGCCTGAAGACGAGCTTGAGCCGATTGCCCATTGCTGGTGGAACCACCACCGCCGCCCATTGCACCCTCAAAATCACCAGCGAAGAATTGCACCAGAGTGCCGATTTGTTGTACCATTCGGCGATCTTCGTCGCTTAGCTCAGGACTCAAGGCTCGAAGTAGTGATGGGACTGGTAAATTACCAAGTCCGAGACGGCGAACCAGCTCTTGTGTCGCCTCACGACTGGATGCGTCCACGACGTTTACAACCTCTTCAAGAAGAAACTCCCGGAATGGTCTACCCTCGACTGAGAAGAAGAAGCGAAGGGCTTCACGTGCCGTTTCTCGGTCCTCATCCTGTTGAGCACGTAAGCCGCTTCCACCGATATTGGAAACGCCAAAGTTGCTGATACGGAACCTGCCCCCATCGACGTCAACGTCTCTTTCGGAGGTATCGACAGTTTGGGAGCCCACGAAATCACCAGCAGATCCGACAACTTTTCGTCCTCGAACACCATCGACCTTATACGCCGCTCCGTCTCCGTCATCTCTGATAGCCTTGAACTTCTCGAGAGCTTCAAGTAGGTCAATCAATCTTTCGGCATCGAATTTTCCTTCCTTTCCATAAACCATGTAGCGCAAAGCAGCCTTCAGACGAGGGGACTCATCGGTCATCAACCGTCTTGCGATGTATGGATAGGCTTCGTCGATAATCGCAAAGTTTGGGTTTCCAACCAAAGCGATCCCCTCCAAGACTGAAATGGCACGAATGACGAGTGCAAAATAAGGCGGGATGCGAAAGGGGTACTCGAACGTAATTTCAGCAAGATCGGCTGCCAATTCCTGGAAATTGATGGACTTGGCACCTCCCCCGGCCAGAGCGACATCGAATACCTTCGTGAGAGCTGGAACGATAGGCCGCGTGTCAGTTCCTTCAGGGATGAAGCCCAGGTTGATAAAGTCTTGACCAATCTCTGAATAGTCTCGGTTCAACAAGTGGACAATGGCCTCGACCATACCATACTTTTGATTTTGGGTAACTTCTGTCATCAGCCCAAAGTCTAGAATAGCAAGCTTCCCGTCAGCAGTTCGCATCTACCAGAACGAACAAGAACGATTGTTTCAGATTGGCTGATATTGCTGCAAATCGTAGTCTTCGCGGTTCACTTACCATATTGCCTGGATGCGGATCTGCGTGCTGGTGTGGAAGGAGGCATGCAGACGGTGAGAATAGTGTTGTTTTCACTCCACGTCGCACGAAGGCTTGACAGTCATGAAGACATTTCCCTATCGAGCAACCGCCGTTTCACTTACAAAGAGGGATGTGTCGAGTAGTTGTGTCAAATAGGTGATGACACCAAGATTGACCAATGCACCGACGTCATCGGCGGTACTTTGGCTAAGTTTTTCACCTTCAATCCATTCAGCGACATGGACTCGACGGGAGGTATATTCAGGATAATTCTTAGGAATGACTACCATTGGAAGAACACTCATATCCTCAGCGATACGGATCCCATTGGCACACTCAAGATTGTAGTCTAGTTCCTGGTAGAATCGGTAAGCAAATTCGTCAAGTAGTTCGACTACATATATACGCGACAAAGGGATGAGTTCGACGGGACAAACGTGCTTGATCGACGACCTAACCTGACAACAGTGTTATACTTACCAGCATCAAGACGATCGGATAACGCTGGGAAGTTCCTTGCAATCAATCCAAGTTCGCGTGCTAAATATAGATCCAAAGATACCGTCTCCAAAACCTGTGGACGTTGGACCTTCACCGCGACAGTCTCTCCGGTCGACCTTAGTTTCGCCTTATAGACTTGTCCCAAGGATGCAGCAGCCACTGGTTCTGGAGTGATTTCACTAAAGAGATCGGTAATCTTCCTTCCAAGTTCTAACTCTATCGTCGCAAAGGCGATTTTCGAATCGTACGATGGGACCTTGTCACATAACTTTTGTAACTCGACCATTGATCTTGGAGAAAGGATATCCGGTCGAATCGATAATGCTTGCCCAATTTTAATAAAGAAGGGACCTAAACTCGTAATCAAATCTCGTAATTCCGCCGCACGTTTCACTTCCAGGTCAGGATTATTCTTGATCCGACCTAATGCGGCATCGACCGCTGCCTGGAAGAAAAACCCACCCCCGACAGTCAGTACCTGAAAGATTCGTGTCAATACAGCGACTGGACGCCGTCCAAAGAATTGTTTTAGTGCCTTCGGATTGTAGTCAAATGGTAACACATCCTCTCCTGAACCAACATCGACCAATCTCATCTGCAATCCCGCTACCGCTGAGTCATCATCATTGAGATTCTTCCCCCGAAGAGCATCCATGACCATCTTGGCGTCACTATCTTCATTCAATCGTTCACGCATTTCCTTCATCATGGCACTTGCATCTGATACGGAAGAATACAAACGGACAGAGCTGCGACCCGATTGGGAAGGCAACTGAAAGGCTTCGACGCATGAAGCCAGAACGACTAGAGATGCCACGGTGCTACTACTCCATGATATTCTCATTCTCTCTTCGCTTGGTACAAACGATCGAAGACTTCCTCCAATGTGGGTGCCCTTCGACAGAACGGTTGCGGATTAATGCTACGAATACCTGTTTTCGTTCTTTTTCAGACTGAGGAACTTGTCGGTGGGACGCTGATGTGGTTTGTGGAAAGGCCAAGGAGTCTGTTGTGTTCCAGCGAACCTACTAGTGTGACGTGGTTTGTGACTGTGAGTTGACGCGTTCGACTCTAACGGGGTTCGCATTCATCTAGTCGAAAGCGTCAAACATGTACTTCAAAGTCCAAAATACGTTGCGCCAGACGTATGACGTATGAATACGGCGTTGAATCACGAATGACTATTCACGAGATGTCGAGTGTGATCATTGCTGCAGATAAAAAAGCGCGAATCACGTACTGCCGCACCTGCGGTCACTATTTACAGGGAAAAAAGACAACAAGACAATCATCATCAGAAACATCGTCGTCGGAAATTGCATTGCCGGATTGCCGAATCCTTTCATCATCCACCAGGAAAATGGCAGAAGAAGGTAATATTCTTTTTCGATTAGTGAAATACGGGGACCACTATGTCAAACTTGCAGGGAGAAGTATCGGCAATGAGGGAGCCAAACAAGTCGCGAAGGCGTTGATGGACCCTGACATTACGGTCCAAGAACTCAGTCTTTTCAACAACAATATTCAATTTTCGGGTGCCCTGGCCATAGCTAAGGCACTAGAAGTGAATCAGTTATTGGAAAAGCTCTATCTCCACCGCAACAACATTGGGATTGAAGGTGCTGCGGTTATTGCCAAGGCTCTCGAAACGAACCAGTCATTACAGGCGCTGCATCTTGACGGTAACAACCTTGGGATTGAAGGTGCTGCGGTTATTGCCAAGGCTCTCGAAACGAACCAGTCATTACAGGCGCTGCATCTTGACGGTAACAACCTTGGGAGTGAAGGTGCTGCGGTTATTGCCAAGGCTCTCGAAACGAACCAGTCGTTAGAAGCGCTGCATCTTGACGGCAATAACATCGGGAGTGAAGGTGCTGTGGCTGTTGCCAAGGCTCTCGAAACGAACAAGTCGTTAGAAGCGTTGCATCTTGACAACAACAACATCGGGAGGGAAGGTGTTGCGGCTATTGTCAAGGCTCTAGAAAGATTGCGACACCTGTATCTTGGCAGCAACAACATTGGGAGTGAAGGTGCCGCGGCGATTGCCAATGCCCTGGAAACGAACAGGACACTGCAAACGCTTCATCTTTACAACAATAGCATTAGGAGTGAAGGTGCCGCGGTGATTGCCAAGGCTCTAGAAACGATCAGGACATTGCAAGCTCTGTGTCTTCGCAGCAACAACATTGGTAGTGAAGGTGCCGCCGCGATTGCCAAGGCTCTAGAAGCAAACCAGTCATTGCAAACGCTGGATCTTACCGGCAACGAAATTGGAGGGGAAGGATCTGTGGCTATTGCCAAGGCTCGAGAAACGAACAGGACATTGCGATCCCTGTATCTTTAGCATGAACGCCCTTGGGAGTTTCATCTGTAGTAGGTAATATTACAAGTAAAGTGAATGAACCGTTTCCAGCTGTACCCTCCTTACAAACAGCATCAAGTCTATCCACCCGTACGAGAGTTCTATGGTGGAGCGAGATTTTCTTTGTACCCTCCTTACAAACACCATCGTGTATTTCCACCCGTACAAGAGCTCAATCGTGAAGCGAGATTTTCTTTCGCATCCGTAAAATCCAGATTGGATTCGATAGGTATTTTCTTCTCCGCGAGGCAGGCGATCAACCTTATTTAGGTGCCAGGAGGGGGATGATTCTACATTCTCCCGAAACGACTGCTTCCGATGACGGTTGCCAAAAAATTGCGAGGGTGCTTGCGATTCGGAGTGACAACCATGATGGTGAGCCATACGGGTGCGTGGAACGGAACTAGCTAGAGAGCACTCCACGTGGTCCGCTATGTATATTAATGGTTCAACAGAATGGTGTTCTTCTCAGGGATCCATTTGATGATGGCAATTGTTGAGGGCTATGGCTACCATTCGTCAGGTGCTCCGGGCGACGACAAAGTCGAGACCCTGGACCTGTCTCGATGCTATCGTATACTCTAGGCAGACATTACATATCCCTCAAGCTAGTTATTGTGCTAGATTTATCTTTCCCATCGACACGGAGTACGAAAACATACAATTGGAAGTGGTTTTCAGCTCTCTAGATTCCGTCATCGTCATCATCTTGATCTTGTCCCTTCACTGCGTCTTGATTGTAGTAAATGTCCAATATTTGTTCACTACTCGTTGCTTGATCTGGTTTCTTATCGTCACGGATTCGTTCAAAACGAGGAAAACGGAGTCCAATCCCTCGTCCTGGTTCACCAGTCTTACCGACGGCACCCCTATGGGCAGAAGACTTCGAAAGGTCGGCAGCCTTGACCTCCCAAACTTGGACTGCATCAAACCAAACATCACATTCCAATTGATCCGTTACGTTATATTGAGAACTTTTCGCTTCGATCTTGTACTTATTTAACTCTGCCGAAAGGGTCTGTAAATCCTCATCTGAAAATCCAGTCCCAATCTTACATACCGACTGAAATTCTTCCGTCTCTTCATCGTAACATGCCAAAAGGTAGGCTCCATATACACCGGTGCGCTTTCCTCTACCATGATAGGCTCCAATCGGGACAAGATCGAAGGAATCACCGAGACCATCTAAATAGTCCTTCTTTAGCTTGAGCCAATTCAAGGATCGACGAGAAGGTTCATAGACATCATCCATCGTTTTGACCATCAGACCTTCGCACTGTCCCTTCACCGCGGCTTCCAAAAATTGTTCCAGTGCCGTCGTATCGCCATCTTCCACGAAGTCAAGGGAAGTCGCATATTGAAACTTGCCCTCCACGGGAAGAAAATGTCTCTTCATCAAGGCTCGTCGTTCTTCTAATCTCGTCGTAAGGAGGCTCTTCCCATTCAGGTACATCAGATCAAAGGCCTGGACAATCACCTGTACCTTTGCCGTTGCGGCGGATTCCTCTGTCTTCTTACGGGTTGACAATACCTGAAATGGAACTAGTTTCCCAATCTGTGGATTGTAGGCTACGACTTCCGCGTCTAAGACGAATGAATCCACATTAGTGTCTTTCGCAGCCTCTTCCACGAATACAGGTACCTCAGGATACTTTCCGGATGTTTCCAATAGATTCCGTGAGAATACCTTGAGTTTTCCATCTGCAGTCTTATGAACTTGGGCTCGTTCACCGTCATACTTGTATTCACACGTAAATGTCAATCCATTCAATCGATTTAGAACTTCTTGAATAGACTTGGTTGGTTTCGCAAGCATGGGTACGACGGGGATACCTGGTTGAAACGAGCATGCCTCATGGAGTTGTGACAAAGGAACTTTCAGCGCCGCGTCCAACAAGGCATCGTAGGATGGGACTTCTGAATAAACTTGTTTAACAATATTCGCAGCCGCTTCAAGCCTCTTTTCGATAGGAACCGAAGAGTCAAGGTAGGCCTGTATGTTCTTGTCGGGGATTTCCATCGGTGTATCGTTATCTTCGGTCGACGTGTTGGTTTCAACCATTTCCACTGTGGAGGGAATCGTGAACGCCAAGGCGTGTGATAACGAAATTAACACCGTAGACTGTGCTAACCCAATACGGAGTTTGCCCTGTAGGCCACGAATGATGTACTTTGCTTCAATAGGATTTTGTGTCGCGACGAGCATCTTCTTGATAAGATCGACCTTTAATTTTTGGGATTGTGATCCAGTAATGTGAGCAATCTCTCGGAAGATCGTCAGAACTTGCAAGATAGATAATGGTTTTGGTTTAATCCCAAATCCAAGAGTACGTTGCTTCGATTTACACATCGATGCGACTTTTCCCAAGTCACCCACCTCTTCGTACTTTTCTTTCACGTTGGCTGCAGATAAAGGAGCGAAACGCATGAATGAGAAAACATCACGGTGTCCCTTACCCGAAATCAGCATATCCATGACAAATTTTTCATCTATACCTACATCCTTTCGTTCCATACGCTTCTCCAATTGCCTTTTGAAGGATAGAATCCCCAATCCCAAGTTCTAAACATTCATAGGCTGGTGCGATACTGTTCGACGCAAGATATACTGCATGATATAAATCCTTTGGAGCATCTCGAAGAATCCGTCGGAATAATGTCGTCATTATTCCCTGTATCTCTAATCGGCCTGAAATAGATTCAATCTTTTCAAAGACTGTTACCAAATCTTCATACCTGACAGGTGATGAAATCGTTTCCAGTTGGTCTGTGTTGTCGACCTTGGCCAGTTTAATAAGCTTATTGGCTTGTGCAACGAGTTTACCGACATCTTTGACTGGGGCTTCGATATCTTTGGGTGTGGACTCACTTTTGGGTGTATCTTCCTCTTTTGGTGCCTTTCTCGTCATCACTTCGGGACTGGCCATTTTCGTGTCTACCGAGGCCTTCTTGGTTGGAGTACTGATTTCCTCTGTGTCCTTTATTGTTTCGTTGGCTGGATCTACCGTTCTCTTTTGGTCTTCTTGATCATCATCATCATCATCACTATCATCCAAAATCGCACGACGTTTGTTGTTGGACTTGCTGCTAGCACTCGAGGTGGTTGGAGGGGCTACCTCGACGGACATCTTTTGGTCGTCATTGCTGTTGGTGCTATTCTCTTTGTTGAAGAACGAGGTAAGTGTTTTTTGCTTCTTAACCTTGCTGCGTGATCCAAAGAAGGAATCTAGGTTGGATTGAGTCTGGACCATGATAATGTCACAGGGGGCTCAAAAGTTCGAATAGCCCGCTGGGGACGCCTCAATGTGTTGAGAGAGATCACTAGAGAAGGTGGACAACAAAGTCCAAGAGTTGGAACAGAAGAATAGCTTTCAAGCGTGAACTCTCGCGCCTTGGTAGTAGCGAGCGCGTCGGTGTCGTGGCCGGCTCTCGACATGCTAGATTTTTTGGCGCGTGAATGTGGAAACGCCGGGTATAAGATGTATCTGCAGGATCTCATCCAAACTCTTCGTCCATTTCACGACGGACTCTGCGATTACACTAGAGAGACCTACAAAGAATACAGTTAGACCTTCCTTCTGGTGTGTGCTTAGTAAAAAGCGTAGTTCTACTTCAATACTATAGGTTGTATGACATACTAGATTTTGACTTTAGAATCCACGCTTCCCACGTTTCGGTCGATGGATTTTTGATCGCTTTTGAGATTCTCTAGTCTTTTCTTGAGACATGGATTTGAATTTGTTCTTAGTATAATCAGCAAGAGTCGGATCTGCCATAATTTCATCTGTAAGATTCGTCCGTCGTTGTTTCTTCGTCAAACGTGATGAGAAGAATTCTGATGATCCCTCAATGACTGTTCCTGCTTGAAGGATGTTTGAAAATTGATCTGCTGATTTATAAAATTTCTTTGGATCCAAATAATTTCGATTTTTAATCACTGCCATATCTGCCTTGAGTTCTTCCGTCATGGGTGTTGGTTTCATATGGAACCAACCAGCTCCTGCGGTGGTTGGTGGTGCACGTTTCGTACCCTTCTTAAAGGATGCATATGCATTCACATATTTCGATGTTGATAAGTCCATGGATTTCGTTTGCATGATTTGAGCATGTCGTAGTGTAGCCTCCTTAACGAATCCTCTAGTGGAGACGTCACTTCGTTCTGCCTGTCGTTGTAATTCCTTCATCCCCCCTACTGGTCGGAATTTGTCCAAGGAAGAAGCATTCAATTGCATCGGAGCTATATATCCTGGAAGCAACTTTGTCAGAGCATTGCCTTCTGTCACTTTCTTTTTCCTTCGATTCCGACTTCTTTTCTTTGTACTCTCGTTCCCAGCGACAGCGAAGACGGCGTCTTCATTCCCAGTATCGTCCAACACAAAGAGGTCTGAAGTAGTATCTTGGGCTATTTTCGCTTCGGATGATGATACTGACTGATCGGATCCTTGTTCCTTCGAATCATCTTCGTTGGAATGATCATCCTCATCATCCGTCCCCTCGTTGTCTGCAAGAACACGTGTCAACTCGGCCTCATCTTCTTCTTGCTCAAGGGTATCTTTTGAACTGGATCGTCCTTTTTCTTGCCTCATTGAAACCATATTTTTGTGGCATCTACTTGCGTCCCGAATCGTTGAAGGTGGATTGAGGGAAGAAGAAGACGAAAATGGAAGAAAGGAACGCTAACGACAATCCCATCATGGTCGATTGATTTTCGTTTTACGAATTGTTGGTTGGGTGTCGTTCAAATAAGTTATGAGTCCGAGAGTCCAACCGACCAAGTCGATTTCACAACCGTGACTAGACCGGGACTCGGTTGGCTTCTGCCTTCTGCCTATCGAGTGTCACAGGTCACAGTCAGATTCATGCTTACAAAAATGAAATTTCCACCATTTTATCTGTCAAAAGAAATAACATGCGCCACAAGCACCACGTCACGTTCTACAATACTCTCTCTGCGACATCACGAGACCTTCCAGTTTCACCCGTAACCCAAAATTTTTGGGGTGTAGTACTGTACTCTTCAGTGCGACGACAACAGAAAAAAAGTGTGACAGGATATTCTAGTTTACCATCTAGTCAGGCAATTATTATTTTGTTTGAGCAAGTGGGTGTGGTAGACACTATCCTCCACGCTTTATTTTTTTAAGAAGGAACGGCAGATGGCAGTCAGCTCTCTGTAGCTTAACCGTCCACTCGCTTTCGAAGGGCAGCATATGTCTTGAGACGGACAGCATTGATGCGAATGAATCCATTGGCATCCGCTGGGTTGTAGTCAAAGGCATCACCTCCCCCATCAATGTCCATAGACGCCAAGTCGGCGTTGTATAGGGCATTAGGACTTGAGCGTCCATTTACGATGACATTACCCTTGTAAAGTTCGATTTGGACGACACCCTCAATATCTCGTTGAGAGAAGTTGATGGAGTTGCGGATCAATTCCATCTCTGGGGCGAACCAGAATCCATTGTAGCACAGTCGAGCAAACTCGTTGGCTAATCCTTCTGTGATACGCTTGACTTCTCGGTCCATACAGATTCCTTCCAAATCCATGTGAGCCGTTCGGAGGAGGGTACCTCCCGGTGTTTCGTAGCATCCTCGAGACTTGATTCCGACGAATCTGTTCTCAACAATATCGATACGGCCAACTCCGTGCTTACCAGCAATCATGTTGCAGTAAAGGAAGATGTCAAGGGGGTCAGTCTTCTCGGTACCGTCGTTGACATTGGTAATCTTGACGGGAACACCCTTGGAGAATTCAATCTTGACGGTCTCAGACTCATCAGGAGCGACCTTGGGCGAGACGGTCATCTTGAACATGGAGTCATCAGGTCCGCACATGGCGTCCTCGAGTTGTCCACTCTCATAGGAGGTGTGGAAAAGATTCTCATCGACGGAGTAGTTGGCCTTGGGCTTGGCATCGACGGGGATACCGTGCTTGGTGCAGTAGGCCAAAAGGTCAGATCGGCCCTTGAAGGACTCGATGAATTCAGCGTCTCTCCAGGGAGCGATGCACTTGATGGTGGGGGATAGTGCCTGTGCGCACATTTCGAATCGTACTTGATCATTTCCCTTTCCGGTGGCGCCGTGGGCAATGTATTCGGCGCCTTCCTCCTTGGCAATTCGCATCATCTCCTTGGCGATGCATGGTCGGGCAATGGAGGTACCAAGAAGGTATCGTCCTTCATAAATGGCGTTAGACTTGATAAGATCATAGACGAAATCCGTGACGAATTCCTTTCGTAGATCAGAGACGATGCACTTGCTGGCACCGACGGCGACAGCCTTTGCTTGGACCGCCGAGAAATCTTCCTCGAATTGTCCAACGTTGGCGCAAAAGGCGACAACATCAAAGCCCTTTTCGCATAGCCATTTCAAGATGACAGAGGTATCAAGACCTCCGGAGTAGGCAAGGATGAGCTTGGGCTTAGTTTCGGTCATGTTGTTTTCAGTTGACTGATCTGGTCAAGGAAGAAATTTTATGACAGGAATTCTGACGGCGGTCAAAACAAAAAAACGACGACGGTCGAAAGAGACGAAGCGTCGTCGAAGTGACCGGTGGGAGTATCTTGAGGGCTTCGCCTCCGGATCTTGTGTGATTACCGAAAACTTGCAAAATTCCTGGCTTCACGAATATCCTTCATGAGTTTTCTAAGCAATTCAGTGATAACGGAATTCGTGACTCGACATCGTCCATTCACGATCTGTTGATGGTCGAGAGAGCTGAAAAGCCTGCATTTTCTCCTTTTGTGCATTTGCATTCCCCACGATTTGGGGTACGACACGTCTTCGAAGCACGGGACCAGGAAATTAGCGAAGCCCTATCAACAAAATTACGGTCGGCGGAATAACAGAAAATATGATCGTAGTTGTCATCCCAACGGTTGTTGTCTCGACGTGGTGTGATGCGTTCTCATACAGTACATGTACTGCCGAAAAAAAAGGGTTCTGCTTTCCGGAATCTCGGGAAAGCAAACTTTACAGCCCATTCTCATTAGGGTTACCAGGTCGTCAACGTTGAATGAGAGCGACCCGAAGAGTACGCATTGTTCTACTACGATACCATGAAAACTAATCAGAGAAATGATACAGTCACGAGCGACGACGACAACAAGGAAAAGAACGGGATAAGCGTTTTGACGACCAAAACGATGAAGGTAGTAACATCGTCGGATCGATGGATACGTGAGATGATTGTTTCTATCATCCACGATTTGGAAACGACATGGTTCGTCGGACCGACCCATTCTGGATTGATAGAAGGAAGATTATTTTGGTTTGTCGTCACGGAACCACGACGATCCTAGAAGAGATCCATCACCGCTTTTTAGCCTTCGTCTTCCTTTGGGGGATGGTTGTGCAGCGCTCCCTGCGACGACGACGAGGACAACCAAACGATACAGTGTGTCCGATCCTTGTTGTCAACGGTCTGCTTGCATTTTCTAGCCTCAACACAACAAAGTCACACATGACTGACAGAATTCCACTCCAGGAATATGCTCCTTGAGGGTTCGACGGTCGACTCGTATGGCTACCGGAGCATCGGAAGCGTATGCCCTGATACGCGTCAACAACTCTTCTAACATATCTCTGCATCACATGGCCATCCGCATTGAAACCACCCGATGAGAGGATATGTGGTACTTTCAATAAAGACAAACAGCGATGATAAAGCAGATGGTCATTCGGGATTAGGCTATCGCAAGAAAAGATGCAGCGATCCGAGCGTTGAAATTCTCAAGATAAGCGCAAAACGACGATTGCAGTGGAAAGGATGTGAAACAAGGAATTTGGAAAGTACGCTACACTACCGTATTACTCTGCCACGAGTTGGATCCTGCGGGCTAGTAACATGGTTCCTCCCTGAATATCTCATTTATCACCGTGGTCGCCTCAAGATGAATGATGGATATTGTCGAAATGCAGTGATGCGTGCGCTGATTCGTCGATGACGTTCCGATCAAACGTTCCGATCAAATTATCCAGTAAAGCCTCAAGCGAAGGAGTTCTTCAAGAGGTCGCTGCTTGTACCTAAAGTTAGAAATGTACTGATCGTAGCGAGGCTAATTGGACGTCTGCAATGCTTTATTTCACCAGTCGGATAGCAACAGCCTTAACAGGTTTGGGTCTCTAGAGGGGCTACAAACCCCTCGAAACGCCAAGACTAGCTAGCTGGATGTATCTTGCATCACTCTCGGGAAGCAAGATCCTTAATTCTCGTCTCCAAACCAGACGATACCATGACAGATTCTGGGTGTGAAACTTTCAAGCCTGTAGTCGTCAAAAGTAGGTCTCAAAGTGGAAGCACGCGTTGCCGACATGGCCCATTCCTTACGCGAGATACTAAACAGAGAAGGCAATGATGAGTAGAGGCAAAAAAAGAGATATCCAAAAAACAGCGACATATTCAAAACGTACGTTGTAAACCTGAGGGTCGTCAGCACTGCGCTCCAGGTACTCCCGTTCGATGAGTTCTTCAATCTTCCTCTTTACAACGCGAGGATTCGGGTGGAAGAAGTTGAGCTGAGCCAACACATCTGACAGAAGCTGCTGATGTCTTAGAGTCTTGCGCGCCTTCATGATTCTCACGATTGCGGCCTCAATGGCAATCGAACGATCTTCTTCCACTCGCTGGATATTCGCAGTCGAGTCTAGCGAAGCCATCAGAATACGAATCCTCTTCATATTGCTTGTGAACTTTGGATTCGCCGTGAAAGAATCGGTTGTATTGATCTTGTTTCCGGAAGGCGTTTTGTTCACAACTCTATACTTTCCACACGACAGTGAGTGCAGCAGGGGTTTCAAGACCGCTTCTTCCAAGTTCAGTGAACGGGCAAGACCCTCGAAAGTCATCGTGACACCACCATTAAGGGCATTCAATGCTACGGCCTGGAGAGTGGAGACTTGGAAATCGTATGACTTTCTCCCGTAGGCAGCAGCAACCATGGCATTGCCCTGTCCAAAAATCCAGTTTAGCTTGCGCTTCTGATGTCTTTGGCCGTGCCACTCCTTGAAGACACCCATCACCCTGGTCATTTCGTCCGTCACTGCCACTTCGGGACTCTTGTACGTGGGCCAAAATCCAGTGGATAGGACCTGGACACTAAAGTCTAATCTGCTATCAACGGTCGTCATGCGTTGCTGGAACGCAGATCGCTGTTCGTTCCCTATCGCAAGATCCGACATCATTCCCTCCAACCTAGACGTAAACTGCGTTCCACACTGCATCTTCAGCTTCGCGATCATAAGCCGTTCAGCATCAAGGCTTATTGATCGCTGGTTCAATAACCGCTTGGCCAGCTGGTTGCGGTAAATCTCAGCAAACATGTCCTTGTCCGAGAGGTATGT
>Ga0194115_10004298_pt1 | contig 15462 bp, 10 predicted proteins | sample TA2MahsurfametaG_3_FD_148656 | JGI IMG/M metagenome (GOLD analysis project Ga0194115, IMG submission 148656) | Freshwater microbial communities from Lake Tanganyika, Tanzania - TA2015002 Mahale S4 surface | ecosystem: Environmental > Aquatic > Freshwater > Lake | place: Tanzania: Lake...
TACTCCAATTGACACTAATGAAATACTAAAAGATTACTATTCCAAATATGCTTACCAAGATACAATCCAAGTTGATACGTTCGGTATTGTAGTAATAAGCGATACTATAACAAAAAATTATATTATAACTCGCAAAGTTCAATCAAATTTAGAAATACCTAAAATTACAATTGAAAAAACTATTTACCTCAACAACAGAGAATGGTATGCTGGTGTAGGAATGGTTGGAAGTCCACAACAGCTTGGTTATATTGGGGGTGAAATTCTATACAAAACCAAAAAACGCAAAGTAATCGGTGTGGGTGTAGGGATAAATCAAGATTTAACCCCACAAGGCTCATTCAAATTGCTTTGGAAATTAGGTAAATGAGCGAACAACCGCCAGTTAATATAAAAACCTTAATTAAGGAAGAGTATATAAATTGCGCTAAGGATCCTATATACTTCATGCGGAAGTATGTATACATCCAGAACCCAACACGAGGTAGGATACTATTTCAATTATACCCTTTCCAGGAAAAAGTCCTTAATCAGTTTGGAAAAAACCAATATAATATCGTTTTAAAGTCCAGACAGTTAGGAATATCTACATTAGTTGCCGGTTATTCCCTATGGTTAATTCTTTTTCAAAAAGACAAAAACATTTTAGCATTAGCAACTACCCAAGGTACTGCTAAGAATTTAATTACTAAGATTAGGTTTGCATACGATAATTTACCGGTTTGGTTAAAAGTTAAGAGTGTTGAAAATAATAAGCTATCGATTCGGCTAGCCAATGGATCACAAGCTAAGGCCGTATCATCGAACAGTGATTCTGCTAGATCTGAAGCTGTTTCGTTATTAATAATTGATGAAGCTGCATTTATTGAAAACATTGACGAAACCTTTGCTTCAGCGCAACAAACCTTAGCTACAGGGGGTAAATGTATTGCATTATCAACCCCCAACGGGGTAGGTAACTGGTTTCACCAAACATGGGTAAAAGCAGAAGAAAAGGATAATTCATTTGTACCAATTAAACTACCGTGGAGAGTACATCCAGAGAGAAGTGATGATTGGAGAGTACAACAAGACAACGATCTAGGTACAAGAATGGCAGCACAGGAGTGTGACTGTTCTTTTCTTTCCTCCGGGGATACAGTGTTTGACCCCGATCATATTACATACTACGAAGAAAACGTTGCGATAGAACCATTAGAGAGAAGAGGTGTTGACTCAAACCTGTGGATATGGGAGTATCCGGATTATAGTCGAGACTACATACTCGTAGCTGACGTTGCTAGAGGAGATAGCGCAGACTACTCCGCATTTCACATATTTGACATAGAGAGGTTAGTACAGGTTGCAGAATATAAAGGTAAGTTACCGCCGAAAGAGTTTGCTAGTTTACTTTACGGAATAGGTGCTGAATATAATAGAGCACTTTTAGTAGTGGAAAATGCTTCTGTTGGCTGGGCTACTTTAGAAGAACTACTAGCGAAGAACTATCCGAACCTGTACTATTCTACTAGAAACGATCAGCTAGATATTGATACGTATTTCAATAAAGTAGAAAAAGGGGATAACGTACCAGGGTTTACAACAACAGCGAAAACACGTCCATTGATAATCGCTAAAGGTACTGAGTTTTTTAGAGATAAAAGTGTAACTATTCGATCTAAAAGATTGTTAGAAGAGATTAGAGTGTTTGTTTGGAGAAACGGAAAACCCCAATCACAGCCCGGGTACAACGACGACCTAGTCGTAACATACTGCATAGGAATGTATGTGAGGGACACTGCTATAAGAATGAGACAGCAGGGAATGGAGCTTACAAGAGCACAACTTAATACAATTTCAACCTTAAATGATAGAAGGCATATTTATAATCAAGCTCCACCACCCAATGCCCACTTTCAAATGACTAATACAAGAGGAGAAACAGAAAATTTAAACTGGCTTTTTTAAAATATGGCGGATACTAGCGTTTTCGGTAGATTAAGGCGACTTTTTTCTACCGACATTATAATTAGAAATGTAGGAGGAACTACGATCAAGGTAGCTGATACTAATCAAATACAGGCTACTGGAAAATACCGTACTAACTCTCTAATGGATAGGTACACGAGGTTGTATGTAAATAGAAACCTTAATATCTACAACCCTAACCTAAACTATCAAACTTTAAGACAACAGTTATATTCTGACTACGAAGCTATGGATACAGATCCAATTATAGCTTCCGCTTTAGATATTATTGCTGATGAAGCTACGTTAAAAAATGAACAGGGTAAGTTACTAACAGTAAATACATCTGATGAGAATATTAAAAAGATATTAGATAACCTTTTTTACGACATACTTAACATTGAGTTCAACCTATGGACATGGGTGAGGCAGATGTGTAAGTACGGAGATTTTTTCTTAAAATTAGAGATTTCAGAACAATTTGGAGTTTATAACGTACTACCTTACTCCATCTACAACATGTCGAGGTTTGAAGGTTCAGATAAAGAAAACCCTTCAAAGGTTGAATTTATACTAGACCTAGACGGGCTGATGGCCACTTTAGATCCAGGGTATATGCCTCAAACTCAAAAAAACGCTATAAAGCTGGATAACTACGAAGTAGCTCATTTTAGGCTACTATCGGATGCTAACTACTTACCTTACGGGAGATCATACATAGAACCGGGAAGAAAGGTTTTTAAACAAATGACCCTAATGGAAGATGCTATGCTACTTCATAGAATAGCTAGAGCACCGGAGAAAAGAATTTTTTACGTAAACGTAGGATCGATACCAGCAAACGAAGTTGAGCAGTTTATGCAAAAAACCATAAACGCTGTAAAAAAGACTCCATACGTAGACCAGCAGACCGGCCAGTACAATATGAAGTACAACATGCAAAACATGTTAGAGGATTTTTATATACCTATTCGAGGAAACGATACAACGACAAAAATAGAAACTCTACCTGGTCTACAATACGACGGTACTGGAGATGTTGAATACCTACGAAACAAGTTATTTGCAGCGTTAAAAATACCAAAAGCGTATTTTGGGTACGAAGGAGAGTTACAGGGTAAAGCAACTCTTGCTGCGGAAGATATAAGGTTTGCTAGAACTGTAGAGCGTATTCAAAGAATAATAGAGAGTGAATTAACTAAGATAGCATTAATACATCTTTACGCGCAAGGCTATACAGGAGAGAGTTTAACTAATTTTGAACTATCCCTATCAACACCTTCTATAATTTATGAGCAAGAAAAGATAGCGTTAATGACAGAAAAGGTCAACCTTATTAACAGCTTGCTGGAAACAAAACTCATATCGAGCGATTGGATCTACGAAAACATACTTAAGTTCTCAGAAGATCAGTACACGGAAATGAGAGACTTAATTAGGGAAGATGCAAAAAGATCTTTCAGATTAACTCAAATTGAAAACGAAGGAAACGATCCAGCTCAGACTGGAGAAACGTACGGAACGCCTCACAACTTAGCTACAATTTACAGAGCAGATAGGGATGATAAACAGGAACTACCTCCGGGGTATAACGAACGGGAAGCACCAAGAGGACGGCCAATTAAACATGTATCAATCTACGGTACCCAAGATGATCCGCTAGGTGGAAGAGATAGACTAGGAGTGCATGGAATGAAAGGGGGGTTCCCGTCGGATAATGAAAACGTAAATGAGGGTCAAAAGACTAAAGCGGTATTTCACAAAAACAGGGATATTTTTAAATCTAAAAAAATTAACCTTTTTGAAGAAAAGAGAGACTTATTAGATGAAGGTAATATTAAAGATTTATAAGAAATAACCTATATTTATAAAGGAATACTGTCCAATGAATAAAATTAAACATTCAAAGTATAAGAATACCGGTTTACTTTTTAACTTATTAGTTAAACAGTTAACAGCTGATGTACTAGAAGGTAAAGACTCAGCCTGTGCAGTATTAATACAAAAATACTTTCGTACCGGATCACCACTTTCAAAAGAAAATAAACTATACCAGACTGTAGTGAGTAGTACTAATACGAGTACTAATAAAGCTAACGCTATAGTATCAACTGTGCTTGAAATATCAAGAAAACTAAGTAGGGATAGGTTATTAAAGTTAAAATACGATTTAATAAAAGAAGTTAAAAATAGCTACGACTTGGATGAATTTTTTACAATAAAAGTACCGGAATATAAAGTACTAGCTGCAACATATTCTTTAATAGAAGCACATAATACATCGGAGTTAGTAGATCCAGATACAATCATCGGTAATAAGACTACATTGCTCGAACACATGACTCAAGCTATGCTAACTGATGAGGATTCTAGAGAAAGTTTGATTGAAGAATATGCTAAGTATGATGACGATTTAAGGCTACTGACTTACCGGATACTCCTAGAAAAATTTAATACAAAGTATAAGACCTTACTACCGGAACAGAAGACAGTATTAAAAGAGTTTGTAACATCTGTGTCTTCTACAAAGAAGTTAAAAACTTTTATAAATGAACAGATCAAAGGTATACGAGAGAGTTTACAAGGCCTGAAAGAAGAAATAACAGATGAGATTTTAAAAATTAAACTCACTGAGCTATTAAATTATGTAACTGAGATAAAAGTTACTGAAAAAGTAGAAGATAATCATTTAGTTGCATTAATGAATTACTATGAATTGATAGAGGAATTGAAACATGTCAAACAAGGTAACTAGGAAGATGATTAGAGAGCTTGTGGTTAAAGCTATAACTGAGCAATCTGCTACTGGAGCGGTATCCGGGTACTTAACAAAGTATGCGTTTACACCTGCAGGTAAAGATAGCTATAATACACCGGGAGCTAAAATACTTAAGAAATACGGCTTTAAAAAACCCCCTAAATTCAAAAGCAAAGCTATGGATGTAATAAGATACTACCAGGAGGGAAAAATTTAAACTTATGAAAACTCTACAAGAAAAATATAACGCTATTGCGGAAGGTAAATTTGATAAAGTAAATTTTGTTCGAGAGGCAAAAAATACTTTCCCTAATTTTATAGTACCCGCAAATACCTTTGACGATATTGTTAAAATCCTTAAAAATAAAGGAGTTCTAACAGAAGGTAAAAAAGAGCAAACTTCTAAACCAGTATACAATCCTTCAGAGATGTTCTTACCTGAAGATAATTACTCCCTGTACGAAATTGATTTAGGGGTTAGAGTCGAATTAGATAAAATAGGGCTTCTCCCCGGGGAAAGGCCTACGGAAGAACAGTATGGGAAAGCTAGAGCAGCTACTTTAAAGAATTTAAAGAAAGATAGAAACTACTACAGTACCCCTGAAAAGCAGGAGAAAAGAAAAGATTTACCTAAAGAAGTGACTAAAAGCCAAGAAAGCCTAGTTGATTCAGCAAATAGTATGCAGAAAATTAAATTAGAAGAATCTTTCACCGGGTTAATCAAAAAGATAATCGAAAGTAAATGAACGACGTAATTACAGGGTACCTGCCGTTTAAGAGCCTACTTATTGAATCAACCAATAAGCCCGGTGTATACGAGGTAGAAGGGATCGTACAGAGAGCTGGCGATAAAAACCATAATGGACGGGTATACGAGTTAGAAGTCCTATCTAGAGAAGTAGATAAGTATGTTAAAGCTTTCGTAGAAGTAGGTAATGCATACGGGGAATTAGATCATCCGGATTCACCTGTTGTAAATTTAAAAAACGCCTCTCACGTCGTTAAAGCTCTTTGGTGGGAAGGTAACGACTTACTTGGTAGGCTAGAGCTATTAAATACACCTTCGGGTAATATTGTTAGAGAAATTTTAAAAGGAGGCCATACAATAGGTATTTCATCTAGAGGTACTGGAACAGTTAAGGAGACAAACGAAGGGTACTTAAAAGTACAGGATGATTTTGAACTAGTTTGCTGGGATTTCGTATCTAACCCGTCAACCAAAGGAGCGTTTATGAAACCAGTAAGGCTAAATGAAAATAGGCAGCCCGTAGATAGGTACACTAAGGCTCATAACTTAATTGGCGAACTACTTTGCTTAACAGCCGGTAAGTGCCTACTGCGATAAATATATATTAAATCTTTTTATACTTTTTATTTAGATATATATTAATGCAATATATCGTTATTACGGTATTACTATATTAAATATATTACGTTTTTAATAAACGTACAAATCCCTAAATTTTAAAGTATGAAAAACGATTCAAACCTTTTTAAGGAAGCTATTGCTGAGGCTAAGGCGGTACGTGAAGCCGCTATTGCTAATGCTAAAGCAGCTTTAGAAGAGACAATTACTCCACGATTAAAAGAGTTACTTGTAACTAAATTAAATGAGATGGAGTTAGAAGAAGAAGAATTTGTTGATTTAGAAGAAGCAAAAAAAGCAAAAGAAGAGTCCGAGAAAGACGAAGCTAAAAAAGCTGAAGAAGACGAGAAGCCTGAAGGAGATGAAAAATCTGAAGAAGGTGAAGAGTCTGAAGAAGATGAGAGTGAGGAAGTTGACTTACCTGAGGACATGACGATGGATAAGTTAGAAGACATAATCACTAAGATCGTTCAAGACCAGCTTTCAGGAGAAGATATGGGAGGAGCAGGAGATATGGGGGATATGAGCGGTATGGATGGAGCTGACTCCATGTCAGATGATGAAATATCATTAGAAGAGCTCTTAGCAGAACTTGAACAAGAAAGCTTGTACGAGGATGACAACGAACCGAATATCGATGAGCTTCTCTCCGAACTAGCACAGTTTAGAAAAGATTCTGAAAAGACATCTAATAGAGACCACCAGTTAACCGAAGCTCTTAAAACCATCAAATCACTTAAACAGGATTTGACAGAGATTAATCTTCTGAATGCTAAGCTACTTTATGTAAATAAGCTTATGAAGGAATTTAGTTTATCCGAAGGACAAGTTGTAAATATTATGACTGCTTTTGATAAGGCGGAAACAACTAGTCAAGCTAAGTTAGTATACGAAACAGTAGTACCTACTTTAACTAAAAAAACAAAAACCACTGTTAACGAAAACAGAGGATTTGCATCAAAACCTGCAGGTATAGCACCTAAAAAAGTAATTACCGAAGGCACAGATGTAATTTCATCTGAAGTAGTAAACAGACTCCAGATATTAGCTGGAATTAAAAAACCCATTTAAACCCTTTTAAACTTTAATTTAAAACACTATGTTGAACCAACTTTTAGAAACCGCAAACCCTTGGAAAAATCTCCAAGAAGAAGCCGGTAGACTTGCTAAAAAATGGCAAAGATCAGGACTTTTAGAAGGTCTTGAGTCCTCTACCGACAGAAACAACATGGCTATGATTCTTGAGAATCAAGCAAAAGGCATCATCTCTGAGCAATCCTCGACTGGTACCGCTGCGATGGGCGGCAACGCTTTTTCCGCTGAACAATGGGCCGGTGTTGCATTACCTCTCGTAAGAAAGGTATTTGCTCAATTATCCACCAAAGAATTCGTAAGCGTACAGCCTATGAATTTACCTTCCGGTCTCGTATTCTATCTAGATTTTAAATACGGAACTAACCAATCACCCTTCTTCGCCAACCAGTCAATGTACGGTACAACCGAAACTTTAGATGTTGACGCTAACGGCGGCCTTTACGGTGCAGGTACTTACGGGTACTCCATAAACGAACTAACAGCAAGCATTGGTCCTGACGGTATAACTGCTACTACAGGTTCGTTAAATATTGCAGACATCAACTACGACTCCGGCTCTGCTGCATTACTAACTAGTGCAGTTAAAGTGACCTTTAATACAAGCTCAGCCGGCATCAATACTAGATTCGATACACTCGCAGTAAGATCTTTCCAATTGCATTCAGGATCAAATACAGGTACAGCTACAGTACCGACCGTCTTAAACCGTGTAAGCATCTACCCCGAGTACACTAAGATCACAGGTAGTGTATTCCAGTTTGTAATCGCAAGACCCGCAAATATACTTGGAGGTCTACTCTCAGGATCTCTTGTTTACTCAGTACAGCCTACTGATAGTTCAAGAGGCGACTTTGAAGACAATCCAGCCGGTTCAATCAGAATCCCAGAAATCAATGTAGAGTTGAAATCACAGGCTATTGTAGCAAAGACCCGTAAATTGAAAGCACAATGGACTCCTGAATTTAGCCAAGACTTAAATGCATACCATGCACTTGACGCTGAAGCAGAATTAACGTCTACCCTGTCTGAGTACATCTCCGCTGAGATCGACTTAGAGATACTAGACATGTTAATCTCTGATGCGAGAACTACAGAGAAATGGTCTGCTGTAAGTAACAAGGTATGGGATACTAACACGACCACGTGGGTAACTAACAGCCCAGGCTACTACAATACGCAAGGACAATGGTTCCAAACTTTAGGAACCAAGATCCAGAAAGTATCCAACAAAATCCACCAGAAAACCTTGAGAGGCGGTGCTAACTTCATCGTATGTTCTCCTTCCGTAGCAACTATCTTAGAATCTATTCCAGGATATGCTGCCGAAACCAACGGTGATAAGATGGATTTCGCAATGGGCGTTCAAAAAGTAGGCTCTTTGAATTCCAGATTCAGAGTCTATAAGAACCCTTATATGACTGAGAACGTTATGTTGATGGGCTTTAGAGGATCCCAGTTCCTAGAAACAGGTGCTGTATATGCTCCGTATATCCCATTAATGATGACACCACTTGTGTACGATCCAAATACCTTTACACCAAGGAAAGGTTTGCTGACTCGTTACGCAAAGAAAATGATTCGTCCAGAATTCTACGGTAAAGTCTTCGTATCCGATTTAGGTACTGTCTAAGAGATACCAGTGTAGAAAAAGATTAGGGCCTTCGGGCCCTTTTCTTTTTACATAAAAAGTAAACACAGGAAAGGTTATACAAGAGTATGGGATTGTGGAAATCTTAAATATAAATTGAGTAAATAAAGAAAAATTTACTATTTATATAAAATAAAAGTTAATATATGAGTTTAGAGTTTGAGAGTATCCAAGAGTCTTTAGAAAAAAGAAAATTAAAAAATCCAATCAAATTTAACTTAACATTAAATGAGGAGCAAAAACAGGCAAAAGATGTAATACTCAATAACGTAATAACCGTACTAAAAGGTAAAGCAGGATCAGGTAAAACATTACTGGCATGTCAAATTGCGCTAGATCTTCTTTTCAAAAAAGAAATAAAAAAAATTATAATTAGTAGGCCGACTGTGTCTAAAGAAGAAATAGGATTTTTACCGGGAGATATTAAGGAAAAAATGGACCCATGGGTAGCACCTGTTTATCAAAATTTTTATAAGCTATATAATAAAGAAAAGATTTTAAAGCACTTAACGGAAGGCGATATAGAGATTTTACCTTTTGCATTTATGAGAGGGATTACGTTTACTGAAAGTTTTGTTATTGTTGATGAAGCTCAAAACGTAACAAGTCCCCAGATGGAAATGGTGTTATCGAGACTTGGTACTGATTCAAAGATGGTAATATGCGGGGATTTAATGCAAACCGATTTAAACAGTAAGAAAGATTCCGGATTTAATTTTTTATCAAAACTAGCTGCAAACATTACCGGCTTTGAGATCTTTGAATTAAAAAACAACCATAGGCATTCGATAGTAGACAGCATATTACAGTACTACCAACAGGCACAGGTATAGTGCTTATTAATAATATAAGCCATAGGCTATTTGAAGATAGGATTGTAATCCTCTATTTATAAGTATATGGCTGAAAACAGGAAATTAGGTACTAATAGATTAGATACAACTAATAAAGGTAGAGCGTACTTTAATGAACCTTTTGGTATAAATAAAGAAAAACTATCGGTAGTTGACCAAGGATGGGAAGGGTATGTTTTAACTATAGGTAGTAATAATTTATTATCTTTAACCACAGGAGGAGGAGGAAGTATAGCTTTAGGAAACAAAATATCAACAGGCAGTATAACAGCTTCAGTAAATGTAGGGGCAAATACTTTTAGAGTACAAAGTGGTTCATCTACATTTTTGTATATAAGTTCAAGCGGTAATGTAGGTATTGGAACTACAACACCTTCTTCAACATTACATGTAAGTGGAACTTTTAGAACTCAACTTTCAACTACCACTCAAACAAAAGTATTAGGAGTAGATAGTAATGGAAATGTTACAATATTTGATACATCATCTATAGTAGCAGCTGGTGGAGGAGGTAATGTAATAGGAACAGGTACTTCTAACTACGTACCATTATGGACCGGAGCATCTATAATAGCTACTTCATCATTATTTCGCTACGGGGATGGACATTACCAGTTAATAGGTCCATCAAGTCCAGGTTACGGTATTCATTTAATAGCAGCAGGTTCCGGACCAATAATAGGATTTAGTAATGATACTGGTGAGTCTAATTCCGGAAGTTTATCTATAATAGGGGCATTTAGTAATAATTTTAATATACAACATAGGTTAGCAAACGGTAATATTGTTTTTTGGACTAGTGGAAGTACAGGTGTTACTGAAAAAATGCGTATTACCGCTACCGGTAATGTAGGTATAGGAACAACATCACCAACAAACACCCTTCAAGTAGTAGGTGATATAACCGCAACTTCATTTACAGGCTCCCTTTTAGGAACAGCAAGTGTAGCAGTTAATGCTCAGACAGCTTCATTCCTACCTGTAGGAACTTATAGTATAACATCAAGTCAAGCAATAAACGCTCAGACAGCATCCAACATAACCCCATCTATAACAAACAATACTGATAATAGGGTATTAACTGCTACAGGTGGTGGAACAATAAATGGAGAAACAAACTTAACATTTGATGGTTCAATTTTAAATATAACATCAGCAGATGTTTACTTATCTAATAATAGAGTTCTTAGATGGTATGATAATCAATCAAATACCCTTATTCCTATATTAAAAGGAAATTACACGTATAATGTTGGCCCATTTAATGACTTTGTATCTGGTACAAGTTCATTATTAACTAATGGAACTACTAAAATTGAACTAAGAAGTTCAGTTGAAAATATTTTAGGTGGGTTTGATTCAGGAAGTATTTTTTTCAAAACCCCATCAGGTTCTGAGATGACATATACTAATGAAGGTAGATTGGGTATAGGTACAACAACGCCATCTGCTAGACTTACAGTTGCAGGGAGTGGAACAGGTCGAGCATTAATCGGAGATTTATATGGAAGCCAAAACTACACTGGAATATCATTAAATAGCACCTCTTCAGGAACAACATATAACCTTTTAAGCTCACCAACCGATCAGCATCTATATATTAATAGGCCTAGTGGGCGTAATATAAGGTTTAAAGAAGGTGATGGTGAACCTGATCAAATGACTATTAGCAGTAGCGGTAATGTAGGTATAGGAACTCAAACACCATCTGCTAAACTTGATGTAAGCGGAAGTACAATAATAAGAGGGGCTTTAACAGCATCTATTATTTCTGCTTCAAGTTGGATATCGGGTTCCGATTTAAGGATATCTAACACATCAACCATTGGTGGAACATTAGGTGTAACAGGTGCAACTACTTTAGTAGGTGCTTTAACAGCATCTATTATTTCTGCTTCAAGTTGGATATCGGGTTCCGATTTAAGGATATCTAACACATCAACTATAGGAGGTACACTAGGTGTAACCGGGATCTCTACTTTTGCAGATGTCTTAAGTTCTCCTACTTTCTTTTCTGGTTTTGCAGGAAGTGGATGGAAACTCGACAAAACTAATAAATACTCTCTTGAAGTAGATGATTTAACAGTTCGTGGTACTATGAAAGTATATGAATTGTTAATTTCTCAAATTCGTGCTACAAATGGGTCAATATTTGTATCAAATACAGGAAAAGTAGAAACAGTTACTGATTTAGGAAATAATACATATTATTTAACATTCGATACTGGTAGCCAATATGGACATAGTTTCAAAGTAGGAGATATAATAAGAGCTCAAAGATTTAACATAACCGCAAGTACAATATACCAGTGTAATCTAATTGTAGCAGGGGTACCTAATACACAAGCACTTACAGCTTCATTTGACGGTACCTACGGTACTTCATCTTACGGAATAGGTATTTACGGTGCTGGAATTACAGCTATAACTGCACCTACAGGGGGAATGGAATTTGTTAGACTAGGAAGTACCGTAGATACTAACAGACAAGGTACGGTTTATTTGACAGCTGATGATAATAATGCTCCTTTTGTAGATGTTAAAGATGGTGTAACTAGCCACGATGGATTTAATAGCTACAACACTACTAAAGTTAGGATGGGCAAATTAGATGGAATAATAAGCCCACTATTTGGACAACTATCTGGTTACGGATTATGGGCATCAGGTTCAGCTTACCTAGAAGGTACTGTTAATGCTACTGCCGGTAAAGTAGGAGGATTTACAATTACTAATGATGCCATATCAGGTACTGGATTCTTCTTAAGCGGTTCCGCTACCGGTAACGGGTTCTTTATATCCGCATCTAACTTTAATGTTAAGGCCGATGGTACTATAACTGCATCAAACGCTATTCTATCGGGCACTATTACTGCAAATGCAGGTAGAATAGGCGGATTTGCTATTACTCAAGATGCAATTACGGGTAGTGGGTTCTTCTTAAGCGGTTCCGCTACCGGTAACGGGTTCTTTATATCCGCATCTAATTTTAATGTTAAAGCTGATGGAACAATAACCGCATCTGCAGGGTTAATTGGTGGATTTAATACAACAACAACTGAAATCCAAACAACAGGATCTGTAACAGCTGTAGATAATGATACTAGAACTTCTATAACATATCCTCAACTATCACTAAACAATCAAGGAAAAATTACCGGATCTAATTTAGTAGTACGAACTCTTATACCATCAGCTTCAACCCATGTTTCATATAAGTTAATAGATACTGAAGCAGGTGTTGCAGATTTTAAAAATATAGGTAGACCTGTACTTAATGTACCCAACCCTGCTTTTATTTCCACAGGCCCTACTACTATCCAAGGTGCCACTACTTACCAAGGGGAAATATGGAAGACTTTTTATGATAGTGCTCCAATTTATTTACTTCCAGGAGAAAATTTATTATTAATATCAATGCAAGTACTAGGATCTGCAGGAATAGAAGGTAGTAGTGATCAAGCAGGACTTGAATCGAACAGAAAAGCAAGACATAATGTAAGGCTTTTAATGGCAGTTGCTAGCGGTAGTAATAATATTGCCCAAGTAGGAGTACCACAACCCTCATCTGCACTAATTTCAGTGGATACCAAAAATGGACAGCGTGGTATTGACGGTTCCAATAATGCTGCTGGTTATAATGCTATTATAGGATTATATAATAATTGGTCAGTAACACCACCAACATACATTACTAATAGTTTTGCAAATAATTTAACATTTGAAATATGGAGATTATTTGGAACCGCAGGAAATTCAAATAATAATTCATATCAGACTGCTCCAGTGGCAGGACTTAGTTCAGGAACAGGATCGTTTAGTATGCTTGTAACACCTAGTTCATCTTTAGGTGTAGTTATAATACCAACAGCTTCTAGAGGTCAATTTGTAAAGATTTTTGCACAAATTTACATATCTCAAAGCCAAAATAATGCAACTGTTACTGTTGGAGGAACACCAAGGGCAGCTAATGCATTTACCGCTGTATCTAATCTACAAGTAACAACAGCACGAGGTTATACAGCCGCTTCTGTAGGTGGGGGTACAAATACATTTGATCCTAACGCAGATTACGGACTTAGCCTTCCCTAATTAATATTTATAACAAACTATAAAATTTATGAGTACTTACATTAGAGGAGGAGGAGTAGCTTACACAGATGCAATTATAGTATCCCAAGCCGTTATTAATGAAGTAGAATCTAATACTATTGTATTATCTGATCCAACAAGTTCTAATTACACTAAACTTACACCTACTATAGATTCAAGTGGAACTGATCTACTTCAAATAAAAGCAGTAAACATAGAAACAGGAGAAGATGCTCCAATTCAACGACTTGAAATTAACTCCATACTATCCGGCATAAACCCAACTGCTTCTGCCCCTGGAGCCGCTACTTTTGGAATAAACAACATAGCATCCAACACAGGTTCTTTTGTAGAAGGAGTAGGTACTTTAGCTACAGGCTTTGCAGCTCACGCTGCTGGTTTTAATACAACATCAAGCGGGTATGCTGCTTTTAGTATGGGTATTGAAACCGATGCCGATGGTACTGCTTCATTTACAGCCGGATCTGGTTCGTGGGCAAGAGGAGACTCATCAGTAGCAATGGGCATTGGTACGATTGCTTCTGCTTCAGGACAGGTAACAATAGGACACTTTAATTTTCCATTAAATACTCCGGACCATTTATTTGTAGTGGGTGGGGGTACAGGTAGCGCAACTTCTGCTAGAGGAAATTTATTAGAGGTATATGGGGGTATAGGGTCAACATATAAAGCTGTAAAAATAGATGTAGGTTCTACATTTACCCAAACCTCATCTCCTCCTCAAGGATTTTCAATATATGGAAATACAACTTTCCAAGGTAACATTTCAGGCAGTGTTAGAGTAGGAGGTTCAAATATTATATTAAATGATGATACTGTTAATTTAATAAATGCTACTTCATCTTTTTCTATAAGAGATATAGACAGTCTAACCTATGCTACAGATGTACCTAAAATTGCTATTAATAGATTTGGTATTAATTTCCAAAATCTTGATTTAACTACATCTCCGGGATCAACTTATTTGTGGGCTAACAACTTTAGTCGATTATTCTATGGTTCAAATGCAATAATCCTAAATGATGGCAATACATTAGGTTCTACAATGACTATCGGTACTAACGATATCAATAATCTACAATTAGAAACTAATAATACAACACGAGTATTCATTTCTTCATCAGGCAATGTAGGTATAGGAACAACTACCCCAACACAACCCCTTGAAATAGTAAATGCATCTAACCCACAACTTAGAATTAGAGATGGGGCATCCGGTGGTAATTTAGATTTAAGAAGTAGTGGTGCTGGAGAAGTAAGAATTCAATATGCTGGAGGAGGTTATGTAGCTGCAGAAGGTAGTGCTCTTAGAGTATTTGCACAAGGGGCAGCTGGACTCGCATTAGAAACTAATGGTACTACAAAACCCGTAGAAATAAAACCAAATGGAACTACAAGGTTAATTGTATCGGCAAGTGGTAATGTAGGTATAGGTACATCAACACCATCAGCTAGATTACACATAAGTGGTGCAAACAATGAAGCATTATTAATAGCTTCTTCACCCTCCGCACCTTCTGCTTTATTCGTAAGTGGTAGTGGTAGAGTAGGTATAGGTACAACATCCCCACAATTTAAACTACATGTATTAGGAACAGCGGGCGGAGATGCTACATTTAATGGAGGAATACTTGTAGAAAATAACAATGCAACTGATGGAGAAGCCGCACTTGCTTTTAGA
>Ga0194115_10004300_pt1 | contig 15458 bp, 17 predicted proteins | sample TA2MahsurfametaG_3_FD_148656 | JGI IMG/M metagenome (GOLD analysis project Ga0194115, IMG submission 148656) | Freshwater microbial communities from Lake Tanganyika, Tanzania - TA2015002 Mahale S4 surface | ecosystem: Environmental > Aquatic > Freshwater > Lake | place: Tanzania: Lake...
AATTACTTGACGGAGAAGAAGATTTAGAAGAATCCTTTGCAGATGGAAAGAATCCACGAGACAAAGGTGACAGCAAACGTCACGGTGTGCCAACTAAGGCATCAGTGAGCACACTACGCAAAGTAACCAAGCAAGGTGTGGCGGAAGGCCGATTGAATGAATTAGATATGTTCGCCCCAGTTACCACCTATGTCAGATTAGCCAATGGTGAATATGTTGCTGCCAATTGGAGACGAAATCAAAATTTGGTGTCAGGCAACAATACTGCATCATTTATTGACATAAAACCACTGGCGCCAAATGCAGCCAAACAACTAGGATTAGACAATATATTAAATAACCCAGCTAGAAAATATGTAGATTCAACTATTTCACGAGGTGGCCCAACACAAGGAAGTGGTCCACTTGCAGACAGAACCATTAGTGTAATTGATATAAACGATCCAAAAACTGCCCAAATAGCTTTGATTCCGGACACCGTTTTAGGAAAAATTGCTCAATGGGCTCAACAGCAAGGTGTGGCGGAAGATGCTGCCTTGGCTGAAGAATTTGATCTCATTGAAAGCACCGTGGAGCGTCTTGCCAAACACAATGATGTAGATGCGGAAACAATCTGGGAAGATCTTGAATCACTGAGCAACGATGAGCTGTATGTGTTTGCTGTGACCATGCCCTTGACAGAAGACTGGCAAAAAGCAAACAAGAAAGATCGTACCGACGGCATGAGTCGCAAAGCTGTCAAAGCATACCGACGCGAGCATCCTGGCTCAAAACTCAAAACTGCGGTGACCACCAAGCCTTCCAAACTCAAACGTGGATCTAAGGCATCCAAGCGTCGCAAGAGTTACTGCTCACGCAGTCGTGGACAAATGAAAATGCACAGTATCAGCTGTGCCAAAACTCCCGACAAAGCCATATGCAAAGCACGCCGTCGCTGGAATTGCGAATAAAAACTCTAGGCTCAACCATAAACAAACATACATAAGTGCATGATTGATCTATGCACAGTGGTATTTGAACCCGAGCTTGAGGTACTGCACCAGCAAGCTCGTAGTATTGATCGATTTGTAGATGAGGTAGGCACTGTTTATGTGGTGATCAATGATCACACCGATCCTGATCAAATTCGCACCGCAGCCTGGGGTAGATACTGCGAACAAGTGGTGGTATTGACTCGCAGAACATTTGGCGCTCAATGGAGCCACAACGGCTGGGTCAGCCAGCAAGCATTGAAACTGGTCACAGCAGCTATCAGTCAGGCTCAATATTGTGTGGTGCTGGATGCCAAAACTATATTGGTCAAACCCTTGCCAAACTTGACTACCGATCAAGGCTTGGCCGTTGGCACCTTGCCCGTATATCCGGTATTTGAAGCCAGTCGCCAAATCGTCAACAACCTATGGCCCATTAGCCTTGATCGTCAGCTGGGACCTGGTGGTGTACCTTTTTGGTTCGAGCCCAACGCTGTGCGTGCCATGATTGCTGACTGTGAACAGCGCACAGGTCAGTCTTTTGTATCATGGTTTCAATCCCAAGGACAGTTGACTGAATTTCTTCTCTACAGTGGTTGGCTGGAATATACTCGTGGACTTGATTCTGTGGCCACTGCGAGCAAAATCACCGTGGCCAATCTCTGTCACAGTGAAGTGGCACGGGCGGATCGCAAGCTGGCCGACATGCAGCACAGTCACACCGTGAGCATACATAGAAGTGCTTGGCCACAACTTACACCACAACAGCAGCAACAATATCAACAATTACTCAAGGAGCGACTAGCGTGAAAGCTCTGTGCTTGGTAGCACATCCCGATGACTGTGTGATCTTTGCCTACAGTTATATCTATAATCACAGGCATTATGACTGGACCGTGGCCTATCTAAACTATACTGCCCAAGATCCACGTGGTGACGAAATGGCTCAATTCTGGAGCCGACGCAATGTTGCCACGGAATTCATGGGATTTGAAGACCACTGGCATGACAACGAACAACAGGCCTTCACTAGGTGGAACCCGCATGATGCGGTAGAACGTTGTATTGCTCTAGCCGATAAGTTTGATTTAGTGCTTACTCACAACCGTGACGGCGATTATGGTCATATCTATCACAAGCTCATACATCATGCAGTGAAATTGCATCCTAGAGTGATTGTGTTTTCACCCTTGGGGCAAGGCACCACCTATGAAGTACCAGCCACGGCCTATTCGTTGAGTGAATTACCTTTGCATTCAGAAATCATATACAGCTTTCACAGATTCAAACACTGCAATAGCTATGAGGATATAGTATGAAATTGATGGTAGCTGGATGCTCTTTTTCGGCAGTGAGTCAATCACTGCCGGGTACTTCATGGAGCGAACTACTGGCGCAAAAACTAGGCAGTTGGGAGTTGGTGAACTTGGCCAGGCAAGGCTGCTCAAACGGCGGTATTAGAATTCAGATAGATGAGATACGCCGCCAACGTCCTGATTTTGCAGTAATTGGGCCTACACTTTGGGACAGAATGGAAATTCCAGCTCGGTCAGTTCCTTATGACTGGAGTCAGCAGCCTAGTGCGGGAGAAAATCCCCCACTACAGCAGCACTTGCAAAACCGGAAGCTGGGCAATGGTTATCGACGCGAAGATGGTATTCGCAATGTAAACTATGGTTGTGAGCCTTCTAATATGATTTGCGAGACAATTTTTTCACTGGCCGAAAACTTTGATCATCCCTATAGACTGGGACGAATCTCGCGCCAGGCTCAAAATGGAATAAGACACTGGATCGATTCTATCTATGACAACGCCTGGAAAAAACAGTGTGACGAGTGGATCATTGGTGAAGGTGTGGTACAACTATACCTAGATGGTATTGCATTTTTGGTATTGCCTAATTTGCTTTGGCCTTTTGATCCTGCAGTACCAGATCAGTGGCGCCGGGCAATTCCGCGCCTGATACCAGACAAACACATCAATCTAGAACCACTGCACAGTCCACAAGCAATCTGTGGTAACCACCCGTTCAAGGGCGAAGACCCCGGATACCATTCCAGTCCCCGAGGTCAAGAAATTATTGCTGAAAACTTTTTCCAGCATTGGCTAACTTATTTCAAATGATTGGTTATCATTTCGGCCATTTTGGCAGCAATTTCATTGCGATAGGCGTAGAGACGTGAGTGGTTATGATCCAGTACAGGACGTAGATATGATATCAGTTGAGGTAGATTTTGATCGCACAACCATTGAATTTGTTCCAAAGCTGTTTGCCACCGTGTAACGTCGTCAACTACACTATCATAGCTTTCATCCATCACTGATCCAAAAGTTTCAAATCCCATACTGCGCAATTTTGCCAGCCAATGAGCTCGTCCCACATGAACAAACAGTCTACGAGCCTGCAAGCATTTGCCAATCTTTTCTGCTGCCAAAAACGTTGTGCCTGAGCCAATGGTTTCCAACAATACTGTAAACCATGTGCGATTGTATATTTCCCAAGGTACAATGCTGCTGATAGAATTATCTAAATTAGTGCGAACTTCCCATTGTGGATCAAGATTGGCACTGACATAGGGCCAAGGCAAAGAAACATCACGAAAATACCGTTTCACAAACCAAGGTGTTTCTGTGAATTCGTGCCCGGGAAAAATGTCTCGATAAGTTGCAATACCTAGATCCAGTAAGCCCGATTGCAATAGGCCATACATGATATAGTCACGATGAGCACGCCGCGTGCCACATAGACAATCATAAAGATAAGGACGATCCAATGGAAAATCTGCACGAGGCGGATTCCATTGCAAAAAAGTAAACATCCAAGTGGGTCTATAGACCACGTTTGGCTGAAGCACTTCATTGTCCCAGAGACCGGCCACACTCAACAACCATTGAGATGCGCCGGTGCTCGCAATCCATTGTGTCAATTCTGTTTGAGATCTAAACTGAATGTCAGTAAACAGCACAAGATCAAACCTTGATAGGTCTAGATTTTTATACTGAGGTAGATAAGAAAATTCATTGTCACGGTCACAAAACACAGGCACAGCGACTATGGACGTAGGCTGCGCTAACGCAGTTTCTAAATCCACTAGCTGATGGTAGTCAAATCCCCAATCCACTGCTTGACAGCCTGGAGAATATACTTTGAGAGTGGAAAGCGCTGTCATGGCCGACGTTGATATGCAGCGTAATTGTTGCCGTACATTTTGGTCAATTGGGAATCTGCATGCGCCGGACGTCGCAACCAGGTGAGATCAGCCTGGCCGGGGCAAATTTCTTCTTGGATACTGTGCTTGATTTCACCAGTGGCCATGGCCAATCTTTGACGTATGAGATTCATCCATCGATCAAAGTCACGCACCTCATGCGTTTGCCAGTCAAAGCTAACACTGCGACTGAGGTCCGGCACAGCATCGCACACTGCAGTATGATAGTCTGGATCAAAATCTCCAATTCGTTCCATGTCAGCATACATGTATCTGCGTTGAGGTTGAGTCAGTATGGGTCTGCGACTCATGGTCCAATTACCGATCAGCTCGTATTCAGACAACCAAAGAATGAGCTCACCGTTGCCCCAAGGCGGCACAGTGGGCTCTCCTGGACAGTTGTCGATCAAGGCGTCAAGCCAATGGCAATTGTGTTTATGCTCCAAAAACTGTCGCATGGCTGTGATATCTTCTTTGAGCACAGGCACATATTCAGAAATAAAACAATGCGGTGTTTGCCGTTCAAAGCCAAAAGCGTTCTTGATTGTTTCGTAATAACCCCAACTATGGCGCTCATTTTCCAGCACCATGTAATTGAGCTTGCCGTCAATCATGGGCTGATAGTCTTGAATCAGAATGCAGTCGGGATCATGCATGATCATGAGATCATAGTCTAGATAGTCAAGAAAAGCCAGTTTGATTGCTTGCTGCCGCAACCACCAACCGCGATAGTCCCCGGGCAACACCCAATTATTGACTTCGGGATAAAGTCTGTAAATTTCTGAATCAGGCGCATAATCAAAATTAGTGGTGTCTATGCCGTATTTTTCAAAGATTGGCCAAAGCTCTTGTTGTGGCACAGGACTGGCAATGCATGTGCGTTCTACACCAATCAAATGTCTGGTAAATTCTGGTTGTAGTGCCATTATGGCATGAGGCACTCGGTAGCGTGCAAGATATAAGATTTTTGCTGATGTCATTGAGGTTTCCCAACGCAGGTTGTCACACACTGATACATGCGTCCTTGAGCTATGCTGGGACGTTGCCAAGTTTGTTCTACACTGTCAAACCATTGCAAACAGTGTTCTAAAGAATATTTAAGTGCATTATTCTCATGCACTAGTTCCCGCAACTCAACATTGCCTGGGTGTGACATTGTGGCTGGATAGAATCCCAAAAAACAGCAAGGATACACAGATCCGTCTGCAGCAATGTAGAGTTCACGATTGGTTTTGTGCAAGCATTTTATGTCAATGTGTTCGGTATCTTTCACATGTTGCACGGTTTTTGAATCATACCATGTTATATGATTTTGCAACAGATTCTGTAGTGGTGGCGGTTCAAGGTCAGGGAAAGCTTCTGTGCCAATGTAATGACTGAACTGCCCAAATCTATCAAAAACTGGACCGGTGTCACGACCGTCATAGATGTTTTCAAATCTTCTAAATCCCATGGAGTTGGCTAGATTTTTACAGGCTTGCTCTTGATGACGATTATGGGCAAATGGTATAAATCTCCATACCGCTGTTCCGCCCGCAGCAATAAAAGCCCGAGCATGATCAATCACACGGTGCCAGTCAGTGTCTTGCCTGTACAGACTATGAGTATCAGCCAACCCATCCAATGCAAAACCAATGCTTACACCAGGAAGGGCTAGGCTAGCCCACCAAGCTGCAGTGCGCAAACTGCCATTGGTGTTGATATGTACCGGAACTTTGTGTTCTACAATGTACTTTACAATTTCAACTGCGTCTTTGGCAGCAGCAAAATCGCCTAAATTACCATTGAAACTTATCCCTCTGATACCGTGAAAGGTTGGTCTAAATGAATCTTGCATGGGCTCAGGCGTCATCAGTCCTGCTAGCACTGTGGGCGACACAATGTGCTGGAACTGTTGCAGACTTAATTCACACACAGGATAGCCACTGTTGTACTCATAACCTCTATAGTTGCGCATACACATAGGGCATCGAGCATTGCATTTTGTTGTGAGTTCTACATGAAGATGTCTGATGTCAACGAGCCGGAGCATGGCGATATTTATATAGGTAGTTTTTGACTAAATACATTATGAACACTCAATCCGTGATTGTGCTGTGTGATGTTGACATTGAGTACAGCGGCGAATCGCCGGTGTATAGGCTCTATGTTGGCCCTGAATTGTTTACAGAGCGTACATGGATTTGGCCCGGAGAATATCTCACAGAAAATATCACCATTGAAGCACCATATGGGCTTTATCATATAAAGTACGAACTTTTGCCCCATCCCAATGCTGTAATTTCGATCACAAATGCCAAAGTCATTTCGGGCCCTGGAAGATTTAGAAAACATCTTGCTTTAGAGATACATGATGAAAATTCGTGAAATCATGGAATCGGTCAGTGCAGGTGCTACAGCATCGGGAGCCATAAGCACGGTGGCTCAACCATTGGGCAGGGTGCAAGCAAGAAATCAAACAACTGCCAAACACACTAAATATCATACGGAGTCCATGCCTAACACTCCTGATTGGATAAAAAGGTACAAACGCAATGCTGTCGGACGATTTGAAAATTCTATTGGCCACTGAGTATGCCTTTGTGGTCAAAGCTCAACTTTTCCATTGGAACGTGGAAGGCCCGGACTTTGCGCAACTACACGAATTTTTTGGCTCAATCTATCAAGAAGTGTACAACAATGCCATTGATCAAACTGCAGAATATATTAGAACTTTGGATGACTACACCCCCGGCAGCTTCGAACGTTTTCAAGAACTATCGGTAATTTCAGGACAGACCAAGATTCCGCGCGCCAGACTCATGATTGAAGAATTGTTGGCCAACAACGGCCAAATGATTGAACTGTTGAATCGTTGTTTTGCCACAGCTGAAGCAGAAAATCAACAAGGCATTGCCAACTTTATTGCCGAACGTATAGATGCACACGGCAAGCATGGCTGGCAGCTATCAAGTTTCTTGAAAGACAATCGAGCATGAGCAACGACATCAGAGACATACTTCAACGCCTGACAGCTGTGGAAGAAGGCAAGCTGAGTCCTGTAAGCGTCAAAAATGGTCTTACACAGCAACAGGATCGCGTGCCACAATTGCCTGCACTGTTTCGTCCCAAAAAGATTTCAGTGCTGGGCTCTAACACAGATCCTGAGCATCCTATGAAAGGCTACGCTGTGGGAGCCAACGAGTCTAAATTGGCAGAGACCATGGCTGAAATTGAAGAAGATATGTTGAATCGAGTGAAAAAAGATCTTGCTCACTATCTGGATCATATCAGCCATAAAAAATACGATGACGGACGCCGAGACCCCGATGCTACGCCGAATTTGGATCGCATTACCAAAAAAGAAAAACTCTACAGAGACATGATAGAAAAAGCTGTGGATGCCATTGACGCAGCCGACGCAGTGGAAGAAATAGATGCTGTGGCCGAAAATGACTACGAACTCACGGATCCCAGCACTGTGCATGATGTGGAAGATCAAGTTGATGCCAAGTTGGGTCAGCCACAACAACCAGTGCAGGTCATGGAAATTGGCCCAGGCTCGGTGTTTGAAGTTTATGAAACTGAGCACGGAGATTTTGAAATCCGGCGCGGCTCACGCACCCTGCCCACAAGATTTACCAGTCGAAATGATGCCGACATTGCCATGCAATTGTATCGCAGTCATCACAATAACAAAATGAAAAATAGTTCGGCTGATTATATAGAGGAACGTTAATATGCGCTTGATTGAATTGTTAGAAGCTTCAACTGCTCCTGTGGGCGAGCCATACATGATATTTCCAGACAATGGCACTGGTACATCAAGCCAACCTTCGACAAATACCCAACCTTCGACAACTACCAAACTCACCGTGGGGCAGATCAACAAAGCTTTGCCGCTTTTGCGTACGAGAGATTTACAAAGTATCAAAAAAAATGTAGACGCAGTGCTAGCTGCCAAACAAAGACAACCACAGGTAGCTGCAACCCAACCCACTGCTGCCAAAGTAAAACCAACAGGGGCAACAGGGGCAACAGGGGCATTTGGTGCCATGGCATCTCAGTTGAGTTCGCCGGACGCAATGACTCCTTCCACTGATTCCAATGCCCCAAGACAGTCTTCTTCGGGTGGCACAATAACACAAACTCCCACAGGCACAGTGCATCGAGCCAACCCTGCTAACGCTCCTATGTCGTCAGACGAGCGTGAACGCTATCGTCGAGACGCTTATCGAGCTTCTAGACGGGCATTAGGTAGAATGTATGAAACACAATCTCTGTGCAAGTCTAAGACTTGAGATTTTGGCAAGCTGAATGAAAGATAGTGGGCAGTTGTCAAGATCAATTCTCGAAACTTCACCTATACTTGGATATCAAAAGATTGATTGAACCAAGTCTTTAGATGAGCTACATACAGCATGGCTCAGGATGTCAGCATTCTCTATCAAGGCGGTTCAGGCGGTTTTGCATTGTTTTATTATTTGCTTTTATCTAATCAATTTTACACCGGACTACCCAGTCGAAACTGGCAGGAAATGATCGATATTCAGTTCAATCCTAAACTCAAGATCAATCCCACACATTGGAAAGCCAATGAGTTTTGGCCCGACAATGATGTTTGCAAAAATCAAACTAACAAGCCCAAATTGTACCTAATCTGCAATCCATGCTGGGCTCCTGATGTAACTCAAAAGAATCTCAGTGTCAGTGAAAATACAACAAAATACATGTTGTGGACAGATATTCAAACTCAAATAAGATTGAGTTGGCACAAACGTGCATATTGGTTTACTGAAATTTCCAAACAGCGTTTTTCGGCTCCAAGCAATGAAAAGCACTATATAAAGCAAATTCTACGCAGTGCAGTTCACAACAAAGATCCTTTTGTAGATGTAGTAATAAGACGTTTTCGGCCCAGTCATATTATAAAGCTACAAGATTTTTTGCAAAATCGTATCATTCCAGGCATGCCAATTCCTAACCCGCAGCAACACGCATTTGTAGATCGTTGGTTGGATTTACAGCCAGCAAAAGCAATCAAACATTTATTGCCAAAATGAAATCGGTTTTCATAATGTACATGCCAGGGCACGCAGGCAATTTCTTGGCAAGGTTATTTGGACTGTCTGACAATTTTTTACCGTTGTTGCCCAAAACATATCTAGAAGATTTAGTGCACAAAAAACTACCCGTTGACCCTAACTTCAACAAACTGGTTTTATACAAGTTTGAACATGTGAACCATCGTTATAAGACTTGGCAACATTTTCACAGGTCATTTGCAGATTATTTAGATTGCCTCCAATACCGATTATTGAACATAAAGTTGGGTTTACGCTACGATTTCATCTATCCAATACATCCACAAGAGGTTGCATATTCATACTGTCAGAACGAAATCGGTGAAGACAACCAGCTACCTGCTCACACAAAATTTTATTATGTAGAATTAGAGTCGCAGTTCGATGATTGGGTATCCAGGCAACAAAAAAAACTAAAATTTGAATGGCGCAAAGATGAACAGCAACTATTTCAAGATCTAAAAACACGGTTCAATATGCAAGCAATTTCGTTGAGCAAAATGCTGAATCAACGAAATGACTTTGAAAGCGAATATTTGAGAGTGTGCCAGCTCATGCAAATTCAACCCAAACTCAGCCAGGCAGTGGTTCTATGGCAAGATTGGATGCAAGTTAGATTTTACGACCAATAACTATGTTTTATTTGATTTCTAAACCTCGCACCGATGACCATTCGTTTTTTGTTTTTCGTAAACTCATGGAACAGACAGGTTTGTCTGACACTGCCAAAATTTATTATATGTGGAGCAATCCCCCTATCCAAGTTATGTATTTTTTAGATAACACTGATTTTTCTGATCCATTGGTTGTGATTGCTATCAAAGATCTATTAGACAATTGGCAGGAGTTCAATCATTGGCATGAAAAGCAACAACCCATTCCGCAAAAAATTTCTCAAATCGCCCAACAAAATTCCAACACACAGTTTCTACTATTCACCAGTCTTGAAAATTTACATTTAGAAATCAATGAGCCCAATGTTCACATTGTGAATCTAGGTGGAGATTTGGTAAATCAAAAACTTAGTTACATCAAGATCAAACCAGTGCTCGATAAAAATTTCAACAGCGACACATCATTTATTTGTCTCAACAGGCAGCGCCGCGACCATAGAATTGTGCTCATGAGTTATCTGATGGGCCGAGGATATGACAAATTTGGTATTATAACTTATTTGGCCAACACAACACCTTATGCCAAAACCGAACCCGAGGAATTTTTAGATCGCATCAGCTGGGAGTTTGACGAAGAAGCACACACAGAAATACGATCTGTAATCTTAGATGGATATCACCGACTAAGAAATTTCTACCCAGAAAACGCTGATGATTGGGAAATTTATAAAAATGCCCCAAACGACAATGTATCCAATTTCAACCGATGCCTGCGCCCACGGTATAGAAATAGCTTTGTCGAAATTGTCAGCGAGTCAAGTTTTTGCGCACCCAGCTTTAACGTAACAGAAAAAACTGCTCACACTTTTTACGGTTGCAATTTTCCCATCTTGCTAGGCGGCCAAGGTATAGTGCAACACATGCGAGATTTAGGGCTGGATTTATTTGATGATGTGGTAGACCATGGCTATGACAACATGTCAAACCCCTTTGACCGTATTGTAAATGCTTTTGACAAAAACTATCAATTGCTCAGCAACGCAGCCTATGCCAAACAACAATGGCAACGCTGCCAACCCCGATTCGAGGCCAACGTTGAAAAGATTAGACAAATTTACAACTGGTATGAGGACAGAATGAATCAGCAGTTTTTACAAATCGCTCAAAAAATTTGCATAAAGAACGGAAATTTTGTATAATAGTGACTTCAAAAGGAAACACAATGAGCAAAACTTTTAGTCAAGATCAAAAACTCAAACTTACTCAGATAATAAATGAAGGCATGCAAGTCATGCATGAAATTGAAACTTTGCAAGGTGGCCTGACCGATACCATCAAGGCTGTGGCCGAAGAGCTCGAAGTCAAACCTGCAATTTTGAAAAAAGCTATCAAGCTGGCGCACAAAGCCGAATTTGGCCGAGAAAAACAAGACCACGAAACTCTAGAAACAATTCTAGAAACCGTAGGTAAAACTCTATAAGTATCAATATCAACGAGTCGCTGCCGTAAGCAGCATGTATCATGGCTATCCAGCCATAAGTGGAGCACAATGAGTTATATCGACGCACTTTTTGACCGCGAGCATGACCGCATTCACGTAGTTGAACGAAAGGACGGCGAACGCCGATACCAAGAGTATCCTGCCAATTATATATTCTACTATGATGATCCTCGTGGCAAGTTCCGCTCAATCTACGGTACGCCTGTAGCGCGTTTCAGCACCCGCAACAATCGAGAGTTTCGTAAAGAAGTCAAGATGCAAAGCGGAAAAGCTTTGTATGAATCTGACATAAATCCTATATTCCGCTGTTTAGAAGAAAACTACAAAGGCACCGACGCGCCTACACTGCACACAGCCATATTTGACATTGAAGTCGCATTTGATCAAGAACGCGGATTCTCTCCGGTGGAGGATCCTTTCAATCCCATCACAGCAATCTCAGTGTATCTAGACTGGTTGGATCAATTGGTTACTTTGGTTATTCCGCCGCGGCACATGAGCATAGAAACAGCCAAGGAGATTGCGGCTGAATTTGAAAATACCTTGGTGTTCACAGACGAAGGAGAAATGATCAAGACTTTCTTGGACTTGATCGAAGATGCTGACGTACTCACTGGCTGGAACTCCGAAGGATATGACATTCCCTACACCATCAACCGTTGCACTCGGGTGCTGTCAAAGGATGACACCAGGCGTTTTTGCCTGTGGGGACAACTGCCCAAGCAGCGCACCTTTGAACGCTACGGAGCTGAAGCACAGACCTATGACCTAGTGGGTCGTGTGCACATGGATTATATGCAGCTTTATCGCAAGTATACCTATGAAGAACGTCATTCGTACAGTCTAGACTCTATTCTGGAATACGAAGGCCTTGAGGGCAAAACCAAATACGAAGGCACGTTAGATCAGTTGTACAACCAAAATTGGCGCACATTTATTCAGTACAACCGGCAGGATGTCAACGGCATCGCGCAAATGGACCGCAAACTGAGATTCTTGGATTTGGCAAATGAACTGGCGCATGCCAATACTGTGCTGCTGCAAACAACCATGGGTGCAGTGGCAGTGACCGAACAGGCCATCATCAACGAAGCACACGAGCGTGGCATGGTTGTGCCCAATCGCAAACAACGACTCACAGACGACGACGTACGAGCTGCTGGTGCTTATGTGGCTTACCCCAAAAAAGGTCTTCATGAGTGGATCGGATCCGTGGACATCAACAGTCTATATCCTTCGGCCATTCGAGCCTGCAACATGGGCCCTGAAACCATTGTGGGACAACTGCGTCAAACCATGACTGAGAAACTGATTCGAGACCGGATGGCTTCAGGGCAGAGTTTTGCTGCAGCGTGGGAAGGGCTTTTTGGCTGTGTTGAATACACGGCTGTGATGGAACAACAACGTGGCACCGAAATCACCATTGACTGGGAATCAGGTGAAGAATCAGTTCATTCAGCTGCCGAAGTATGGCACATGATCTTTGACTCCAATCAACCTTGGATTCTCACTGCCAATGGTACCATACTGACCTACGAAAAGCAAGGCATCATCCCGGGTCTGCTGGAGCGATGGTACAGTGAAAGAAAGGAATTACAAACACGCAAAAAGGAGGCCACAGATGCCAAAGAAATCGCGTTTTGGGACAAACGCCAACTGGTCAAGAAGATCAATCTTAATAGCCTATACGGTGCTATTCTTAATCCTGGCTGTCGTTTCTTTGATAAAAGAATTGGCCAGTCCACTACACTGACTGGGCGCACCATTGCTCGTCACATGGACGCCTATCTCAATGAGTGTATCACTGGCGAATATGATCACGTGGGCGCAGCAGTGATCTACGGTGACACAGACTCTTGTTATTTTTCAGCCTGGCCGGCTCTCAAGGCCGAAGTCGGCGAAGGTCGCATGACTTGGAACAAAGAAACATGCATACAGCTCTACGACAGTCTGGCCGAACAGGTCAATGCCAGTTTTCCTGCTTTCATGGAACAGGCATTTCACTGTCCGCGTGACATGGGTTCGTTGATCAAGTGTGGCAGAGAAACAGTGGCTGATCGCGGTTTGTTTATAACAAAAAAACGTTACGCTGTGAATGCCATCGACATCGAAGGCAAGCGACTGGATGTAGAAGGTAAACCAGGCAAAACCAAAGCCACCGGCCTGGATCTCAAACGGTCAGACACACCTAAGATTATTCAAGAATTCTTGTTGGAAATTCTAAATAGGACGCTGACTGGAGCGGATCGAGACACCATTGTGGAGCGCATCAAGAAATTCAAATTTGAATTCAAAGAACGTCCTGGCTGGGAAAAAGGTTCGCCCAAACGTGTGAATAACTTGACCAAGTATGGTCGCGAAGAAGAACGTTTGGGTCGAGCAAACATGCCCGGTCATGTGCGAGCAGCTCTAAACTGGAATACCATGCGTAGAATGCAAGGCGATAACTATTCTATGCAGATCGTGGATGGCATGAAGGTCATTGTTTGCAAATTGAAATCTAATGCCTTGGGATGGACTTCTATAGCTTATCCCACAGACGAACAACGACTGCCTGCTTGGTTTTGTGACTTGCCGTTTGATAATTCAGAAATGGAAGCCACAGTGGTCGATGGCAAAATTGATAATTTGTTAGGTGTATTGGATTGGGATTTGGGTACAGCAACCAATACCGAGAATCAATTTACTACATTATTTTCATTTGAATGAAACTCAGCGAACTGGTTAGATACCTCAATATCATAGATGGGCCTACCATGGACCCCGATATTAAATCGTCTATCCAACACTTGTACGGACTAGTACATGTGGTGGCTAACCATCCTATTCAAATAGACGACACCAGAGAAACGTTGGCTCAAGATGTTATAGATATCGAAAACTGCTACCATAAATTTCTAGCAACATTCAATCAACTTAGAGATCATGTCCGACAACAAATTGTAGATCGTGAACCGGACATGTTTGCTGAAAGTCAGAGACTGTATGAACAAGAAATGGTATTTGAAACTGCTGACTACATTTTGAATAGAAAATTTGTTAGCACCAACGAGGGACTGCTGGATCTCCGTACCAGAATTAGAAACTTTGGCGATTGGCGCGTGCCTGGCATGATCATTAGACCGGCTTTGGAAAATTTTGTAGAAGAAATGGTGCCGCTAGATCCGTTGTATCTTGTGGATACTACGCCTGAGTTACTGCGACCTTGTGTGGAAAAATTTACAACACAGTATCAGCGCAGGTTGCGAGTGTACACTGTGAATGATTACCAGCAACACAGGCCTTTGGCAGGATTACCCGACAATCAGTTTGGATTTATTTTTGCGTATAATTTTTTCAATTACAAACCAATTTCTGTGATTGAGCGGTATATTAGAGAGTTTGCTGTGAAACTAAGGCCTGGTGGGCATGCGGTGTTTACCTACAATGATTGTGATAGATCACAAGGTGTTGGATTGGCTGAAAAAAGTTTTATGTGCTATACGCCTGGGCATACCATACGCAAGTTGGTCACTGCTGCAGGCCTTGAAATTGATTCGTATAAACAGGACGATTATGACTTGGCCTGGATGGACATTCGTCGACCAGGAGAACTTGTGAGCTATCGAGGTGCGCAGGTTCTGGCCAAAGTTAACTCAAAGTGATTGCAAAATCTAAATAGATTGTGTATAATTGATTATAGGAGAATTCAATGAAAGACTATTTACTTGACCTAGTGCAACATACCTATGACCTTGGCTGTATTGAGCTGGTCAAAATTGTGGGCACTGATACCGGAACACAGATTGTGGCCATGGCCGAAGATCAAAGTGTAGTGGTGTTGGGCAACTATCACAACCCAGTTGCAGACTTTATTGGCACTTTTGGCATGCCTAATTTGTCCAAACTCAAGACTCTGTTGCATCTACAAGAATATCGTGAAAATGCTCAACTTGCAATCACACGTCGAGTTGGTGGTGAACCCGATGGCATAAGCTTTCAAAATGCCAGTGGCGATTTTCGCAACAACTATAGATTCATGGCATCAACCATTGTGCAAGACAAGCTCAAAACTCCTAAATTTGCCGGGGTAAAATGGCACATCACATTTGAACCTAGC
>Ga0194115_10004303_pt1 | contig 15454 bp, 22 predicted proteins | sample TA2MahsurfametaG_3_FD_148656 | JGI IMG/M metagenome (GOLD analysis project Ga0194115, IMG submission 148656) | Freshwater microbial communities from Lake Tanganyika, Tanzania - TA2015002 Mahale S4 surface | ecosystem: Environmental > Aquatic > Freshwater > Lake | place: Tanzania: Lake...
TTTTCTAGGTCCCAGTTGCGCTGACAATGCTGGCTCTTGAAAATAGACTTCTTGATGACGACGTTATTCATAATTGGCTCCTCAATAAAATAGCCTTTGACATATTTATATTAGTATGATACATATACACTACGGAAGGGTGGCAGAGCGGTCGATTGCAACAGTCTTGAAAACTGTCGATCTGAAAGGATCCGTGAGTTCGAATCTCACCCCTTCCGCCAAGTTTTTGGGGAATTAGTGCTAGCGGTAACACGTCGCGTTTGCATCGCGAAGTCAGCGGTTCGATTCCGCTATTCTCCATATGCCTGTGTAGCCCAATTGGAAGAGGCACCAGATTTAGGTTCTGGGTGTTGTAGGTTCGAGTCCTATCACAGGTACCAAACTATAAATAGGCCGAAAACCATGGAGACTTGAATGCGCGCCATTCTTGCTTTTATTATGGTTGTGATAGCAAGTTTGAGCCATGCGGGTGAATTAACTCATTCCTTCAATTCACCATCATTTAGCGGCATAGGCTATAGCTCACATGCCCTAACGATCTATCAGCTTGAAAACTCTGCGCGGCAGAGACAAGAAGATCGTAAGCGGCAAGAAGCAGCCGCAGCATTACGCGCCGAACAGAATAGTCCAGGCAATCAGTTTACACAAGCCTTTCAGTCACTGGTCTATGCACAGCTGGCCAAAAATTTGTCCGATCAGCTATTCGGTGAGAACCCACAAAATAATGGTAATATGACTTTCAGTAATGTTACCATTGCTTGGGTACGTTCTGGTAGTGAAGTGTCATTGACGATAACTGATAGAGCGACCAATTCTGTCACAACGATAACTGTACCAATAGGAGCCTTTGCATTCTAAGAGCAATGCTCTTTGCTATGTCTGTGTTTCTAGTTTCTGGATGTTCTGCGATTAATCAAACTACCAATTTGTTACAAACGGAGCCTGAGCAAATCAGGCCTGCACCTGATGAGCTGCGTCCACCAAAGAATGGTGTGATAACTGTAGCAGTGTATCGTTTTGCTGATCAAACTGGCCAGCGTAGATATTCTGATCGTGTTGCTTCACTTAGCTCCGCTGTAACACAGGGAGCAGATACTTACCTCATACAAGCATTACAAACAGTCGGCAATGGTCGCTGGTTTCGTGTTGTAGAGCGCGGCGGGATAGAAAATCTATTGCGTGAGCGTCAGATTATACGCCAGATGCGTGAAATACATGAGGGGCCAAATGCAAGACCACTTGCTCCTCTATTATTTGCAGGTATTATTGTGGATGGTGGCATCATAGGTTATGACACAAATATAACCACTGGTGGTGCGGGTGCTCGCGCATTTGGTATTGGTGGTTCAACAGAATATCGTACAGACTTAGTAACAGTGACAATGCGGGCCGTATCAGTAAATACTGGAGAGATACTTGTATCCGTAACGACAACAAAGAGAATACATAGCTATGTGGATCGATTTGGTGTATTGCGCTTCATAAGTGGTGGCACAGTCGGTCTAGAAGGTGAGGTCGGTACTTCGACCAATGATAGCGTAAACCTGGCTATACAACTAGCTATACAATCTTCTGTTCGTGAAATGATTGAAGAAGGGGCCCGTAAGGGTCTCTGGGAATATCAACCTTAACGACAGGGAAAAGACATGCGTAGGTTTTTAACGTTCGCTATGATGCTGCTCCTGGCAGTCCCAGCGGGCGCCCAGACCAACAGCGTGCATATAGATCAAATTGGCTCATCTAACGTGATCGATATCACGCAGGCTGGGTCTGGCAACCGCATTGGTTCATCACTAACACCAAGCTCCATAACTGGTTCTAGTAATGCGGTAACTATTGTTCAGACAGGTGCGACTAATCAATTAGACTATACAATCAACGGTGGCACCAATACAGTTTCACTCACATATACAGGTGATAGTAATACTGCTACACTAAACTGCGGTAGCAATAATACAACATGCTCGAATGCCACAGTAACACACACTGCTACTGGCGATGACAATACAATTAGCACAACCATCACAGGATCAGATACAACTAATACGCTCACAATTACTGGCAATAACAATACTGTGACCACAACACAATCCAGCAATAATGCTACACAGACAATGACACTCACAGGTAATAGCAACAGCGTGACTGCATCGCAGGCTGGTGCTGGTGTCCATACTCTGACAATGAGTGTGACAGGTGATTCCAATACTTACAATATTGCACAGTCTGGTGCAGTATCAAACTCACTAACAATCAACACAACTGGTTCGAGCAATAACATATCGGTGACACAAGGTAACTAATGTTTATATTCCTGCTTGTTCTGCTGCTTCCATCTATCGCTCTTGCAAATGTGGGTGCGATAGTTGAGCAGCGGGGTACGTCGGTTCAGATAAAGCGAGGTAATGATACTCTACCTGGTGGCATCAATGCTTCGGTGAATATGAATGATGCGATAGTCACTGGCCTATCATCGCTGCAATTAAGATTCCAAGACAATACAACAGCAGCCGTCACAGAGAATAGTCGCTTTGTGATAGATGATTTTGTGTATGATCCAAACCGCGGTGCTGGTAGATTGAATGTGCGTGTATCAATGGGTACTGTGCGATACGTATCTGGTCAGATAGCGCGAAGCAATCAACAAAGTGTGCAGGTGAATACACCGACAGCTGTTATAGGTGTGCGTGGCACAGACTTCTTTATGACTGTCGATGAGTCTGGTCAGAGTCTTGTGGTATTGGTGCCTAGCTGTAATCGGCAGGGTAATTGCTATACTGGTAAGATTAGTGTGACAAATGACGGTGGCACAGTAGAGATGGATCAACCATTTCATGCGACATTTGTGCCTAGTGTTGCTGTAGCACCCACGCCACCTATACAACTAAGCATATCAATATCAGATATCAATAATAATCTTATTATCGTGCGCCCACCACAGATTATGCTATTGATGCAGGAATCACAGCAGCAGCAACAGCAGACAGAAGCACCACCCGCAGCGCCGCCAGTAATACAGCTTCAACAGACTGAATCAAGGCGACAAGCACGAAGGGTCGGTGAGCTTGTCATAACTGAAGATGGACAAAATACTATTGCAAGTAGAGACTCTGCTGGACATAATGCAGTTGTTCGCATGACTGGTGGTAATACCAGAGTAACTGTCAATCATGACGGCAATATAGCTACAGAGACGATTGGTCCTGGATCTAATATAGTGAATATAACACAAAGAAGGTGACCATGAAGAAATATATCCTCTCGCTTCTTGTTCTTGTTGGTCTCGTAGTTCTGAGAGCCTACGATCCTTGGCCAGTTGAAGTCGCAAGGCTCAAATACTTTGACTTTCTTGAACGTCAACAGCAAGTCGTTGTCGATGAGAATATTGTATTGGTTAATATTGACGAGCAGACTATTCGCCGTAATGGGCAATGGCCATGGCCAAGAGATGTAATTGCTACTCTAATTGCTGAAATCAATAATAGAGGCGCAGGTATAGTTGTTGTTCCTATTATTTTTTCAGAAGAGGATCGATTCGGTAAAGATAATGATCTAGCTAACACTTTAAGGGCTGATAATATAATTTTAGCGCAGACTCCTACTATTCAGAGCAATGAACCTTATGCTAGGCCGCGTGGCTCAGTTCTTATTGGACCTCAAATTAGTGACATTCTTCCATCATGGCCAGGCGCATTACCTCCAATTAGAAGTTTAGCTGAAGCAGCATCTGGTGTTGGTATGATCGCTACAGTTCCTGAGCCTGATGGTGTTGTTCGTAGATCACCGATGCTTGTTGCAGTAGGAGATAGGTTTTACCCATCAATTACTCTTGAAACCATCAGAGTGCTAGCAATCGAAGAAAGCTTTCAGGTTAGATCAAATGAAGCTGGTGTAGAAATTATTCGCATTCCTGGCATACCTCTAATTTATCCTGATGTAAATGGGCGTATCTGGCCAACTAGAAATTTTACATACAACCAATACTCAGCATCCAATCTACCAGATAGCTTTGACAGTAAGACTGTAATTCTTTCTCTTACAGCCGAGGGCTTTAGCAATCCTGTGGCTACAAGTCATGGTGAGATGCTACCGAATATGGTGATAGCAACCGAGCTATCATCTATTCTTAATCAGCTATTCGTGGTGCGTGAAGCTGAAGCAGACATATACGAGCTTGCAATTATTCTGGTGCTTGGTATCATCATGGTCTTTCTCGCATTGCGAGTTAGACTTGTAATTGCTGGTATTTTTGCTATAATACCGATGGTCGTGATTGCATATCTGTCAATGTATATGCGTACAGAAAGCATGTTGCTATATGATGCAGTATATCCGATCGCTGCTCTCCTATTAGTATTTGGTGTCGCAGCATTCTCACGCGCACTTGAAGAGTTCCGCCTAAAGCAACAAATCAAAAAGCAATTCGGTACATATCTGTCACCTGCGATGGTTGAGAAGCTTCAGCAAAACCCAGACCTGCTAAAGCTTGGTGGCGAAGAACGCGAATTGTCGATCATGTTTACCGACGTGCGTGGATTCACCGCAATCTCAGAACACTATGGTAAAGACGTGCAAGGCCTGACAAAGATCATGAACCGCTATATGACTGCGATGACGGCCTCGATACTTCGCAATGAAGGTACGCTTGACAAGTACATCGGTGATGCACAGATGGCATTCTGGAATGCACCACTCGATGACAAAGACCATGCGAAGAATGCAGTTAAGACTATGCTTGAAATGCTAAACAACCTAAAGGAGTTCAATGATGAAATCGCAAAAGAAGGTGTCCCGGCTTTTGGTATGGGGCTTGGCATCAATACTGGCATTGTCGTCGTTGGGAATATGGGCAGCGATCAACGCTTCGACTATACTTGCTTGGGTGACTCTGTCAACCTTGCCTCTCGACTTGAAGGACAAAGCAAACCTTATGGAGTCAGCAACGTCATCGGCCCAGTCACTTACAGACACATTAGGGACGAATACCTTTGCCTTGCCCTCGATGCCATCGCGGTAAAAGGTAAGAAGGAAGGCGTCGACATCTATACTGTGCTAGGTCGACCAGAATCTATTACACATGCTAAGATGGATCTGGATATGCACAACAATATGATGTCAGCCTATAAGAAGCGTCGCTTTGATGATGCAATCTATTATGCGCGACGCTTAAGGGGATGCTTTAATGGTAAGATGGATGCTTATTATGCTATGTGGATTGAGCGTTGCGAAGAATTAAGAGGCGCTGGACTCACAGAAACTTGGGATGGTGTTTTTAGAGCAAACAGTAAGTAATTAACCTTCACCAGATGATGCAGACTTATCATCTTCCGTCTGATTGATCTTAGTCTCCGCGGCGACACGTTCTCGTTCGATCGTCTTGCCGCGGAGATGCAGCACCACATTGACTTTCTGCTGTAGTCGAATCAGATCATTATCTAACATGCGAATGCGGTCAATCAAACCAATAAGAACCGTATTGGCCTCAGATAGCACTGGCTTGATTTCTGTTGTAGCCCATTGCCAGACATAATATACGAAATACCCCATGCCACCTGCGGCGACGATGGGAAATCCGTATTTGCCAATAAGTTCAGCTAAATTTTCCATTAGCCCCTTGGACCTTTCTAAGCACTATTCGACCATCTGATTTTCGCTCGACAATTAGTATGTCACCATCATCGAGCTGTGGAATCCTGACGGTAGCATCAAATAAGATGGTACCGTTGGCTTGTATCTCCATGATTAGCGGCCTTGGCCTCTATATTCTTTATAAGAACGCTTTCGGCTCTTGTTCATGGATGACATCTTGAGAACACCACCACCGATGCTTGTATGCTTGTGTATTCTGAGGTGAGCAAGCGGTGCAGCTTCTTTAGTCTTACCTTTGGATTGTGCAGGTTTAGCCATTAGTCCCTCCGTGCGTCGTTTTTACCGTCAGCCCGCGCGATGCGTTCGACGTCTGGTTTGAGACCAAGCGCATTTGATACCACAGTGTCGATACGCACAACATCATGGTTCATGGTACGCACTCTATTGTCTAATGCGGTGATGATTCCAGCCATACCTCGGACTGATCCAGTGACTCCAGCCAGGATAAATTTTAGCGTCAGGAATACAAAATAACCAGCAGCTATAGCAGCAGCAATCGGAAATCCAACCTCGGCCACCAAATTGAAAAACATATCCATTAGGTTTCTCCATATTTTCTACTATCTAGCCATTGACATGCCCGTAAGAATCTGGTATAATGGTATTTGTGACAAACAGAGGTATATAGTATGGCACTCCTACCTGGCTACTTCACGACAACGCGCACAACCAAGCGCAAGGCTAAAGCCAAGACAAAGGCTGTGCTTGCTGCTGAGGCACAAACTGCCCAGCTATTAGCCAAGGTAGGTTATCGGGGTGTGGCCAAGCCTGGTAAGGCGCCTGCTTTGGGTGCAGGAGATCGGGGGTTCGAATCCTCTCGCCCCGACCATTCTCTTCCTACATCTGATATTATTCCTGGTGGTACGTTTGCAAAGCGTGACATCATGAATGACTGGCGGTGGCAGGCCGGTCGCGAGGAGAAGCCTGAGGTGGTGCAAGCCATGCGCGAGAAAGCATCTCGTGTTCAGCCCTTATATAATAAAGGTGGGTATCAGGTTGCATCTGTCAATGACGATCCAGCTACCCTTGGCTCTCGTTCACGGAGATTGTGATAATGTTGTTTCAAAATACTAGTCGGCTTGTGCGTCCATTCGTCGTGTGGTTTCTCGCGGTGCATGGTGCAGCTACCATCGCAGCCGATACTATTCGACCCTTTGCATTACCTGGTGAACTTGCATTTTTCATTGGAGCCGCGGTGGGTCTACTGGCCACAGTATTGTTCTGGGGTATGATCAATGAAATCGTGGAGCTGGTGACAGAGAGTAAGAAAAGCGGAGATTGATGATGAAGTCCGAGTACGATAAGGAATATATGCGCGAACGCCTTCAAACAGGTATCGTGCGTGTCACCTTTGATAAGGTGAATGGTGAGCGGCGTGTCATGACTTGCACGCTGCAAGAAAAGTATCTACCACCAACAGTCGGTGATATGGGTGATATGAAATTTACCACGGCAGGTGAGATGGTAGCACAGAAAGCTGAACGCCCAGAACCTAAGGATAGCCTGGCAGTCTGGGATTTGAATGCTAATGGGTGGCGTAGCTTTCGGATAGATAAGATTATCTCAATTGAAGAGGGTGCAACATATCCATGACTAAATTGAACGTGACTGGGCTCAAGGAAAATGCTACAAATCTTGGCCCAGGTGTAGATGGTACATTCGCGCATATTGGTGCGCGTGGTGGTACTGAGATGATGATGGATGGGCTACGTCGCTATGTGGCCCCAGAACTACTTGATGAGTTTAACATCATCTGTTCTCGTGTGCGTAATCTGCATCCGACCAAGAAGAATATTCTGTGGCTGCATGATACTTGGGACGACCCTGAGTCCGAGCATCTTGCGAAGGAAGAGTCGCGCAAGCGTTTTGCGAAGCTTGTATTCGTATCAAATTATCAGCAGGCCTCATATAATATTGGGCTCGGCGTACCGCATTCTGATGGTGTGGTGCTACAGAATGCTATTGATCCGATTCCGCAGCATGAGAAGCCTAAGGGTAAAACTATCAGGCTGATCTATCATACCACACCTCATCGTGGTCTGGAGCTACTTGTACCTGTGTGCGAGCATCTGGCTGAGAATGGATTCGATTTTCATCTTGATGTATACAGCTCATTTAGCATCTATGGTTGGAATCAGCGCGATGAGCCTTACAAGGAATTGTTTCAGCGCATCACTCGTCACCCAAATATGACGTATCACGGCTATCAACCGAATGAAGTTGTGCGTGAGGCGCTAAAGCAGGCTCACGTCTATGCCTATCCAAATATCTGGCCAGAGACAAGCGCAATCAGCGTCATCGAGGCCATGAGTGCTGGATGCACAATTGTGTGCCCGAACTTTGCTGCACTGCCTGAGACAACTGCTGGCTTCGCTGCGATGTACCCATTCACGGAAGATGTGAATGCGAATGCTAATCGCCACGCATCTATTCTGGCTGAAGTTATCAATGGATACTGGACAGAAGGCAATCAAAACAAATTGCGCTTTCAGAAGCTGTATGCTGACAACTTCTATTCGTGGCAGACACGAGCGCGACAGTGGGAATCATTCCTATCTAATCTCTGAGGATATTATGAAAAAGCTAAAGGTGCCTGTGTCCGAGGCCAAATACATTGGTCTAGAACCAGTGTGGGATGGGTCAGCGACAACCACTCAAATGGTCAATGCATATACATGGTATCGAGCTGTGCTTGTTCCTAAAGATGCTCGTGATATCGTTGAAGAATACATGCGCTGGAAGTCTTTTTCATCGGCTGACATCGAAGATGTCTCGTATGTTGAAGATGCATGGTTTGATATCAGCAATATTCCTGCGCTATGCCGCATGGCCATGCGCGGTCTTGTGCTATCAGAAAAACAGGCTGATCTACTTAATAATGTGGTATCCAGTCTACCTATCACTGGTCGCCAGCGCAAGGCTGAGAAGGATGCTACACGTAAGCCTAAGGTGAAGCATGTAATCAAGGATGATTCGGTCGACCGTGCGCTATGTGATATTGAAGGCGCGATTGATGATAAGACTGTGGATGCTGGCAAGATTTTGTGTCAGCATTCACCAAAGCCAGATGAAATTGCTAAGGCCGTGCCACGCTTCGAACGTCTGATTGAAGAGGTTAAGCACGCGCTGGAACGCACAGATATGCAATGTGTCGAGACTTATCGCAATTATAGCAAGCGTCAGCTACGTGAATTGCTTGTGCAATATTCTTCTATTGTTAATGCATTTAATATGTATACGTCGGCCGGCATTCGTATCAAGGCTCCGACAGTGCGTAAGATCAAGCCAAAATCACCCGATAAGATGATTGCAAAGCTGCGCTATCTGAATGAGTATTCAGAGCTATCATTAAAAAGTGTTGATCCAAAGAGCCTGATTGGTGCAACTGAGGCCATTTTTTATAATGTAAAGACACGAACATTGCAGCGATATGTGGCTGCTAATGGCGCGACTCTTACTGTGCGTCGTTCTGGTATTGAAGGCTATGATCCTGGTGTATCATCCAAGAAGCGATTGCGAGACCCTGCGGCCATGACATCAAGAATTTTGGCTGGTGGCAATAAATCTATATCTAAATCATTTGATATGATCAAGACTAAAGCCAGTGGCGTCAATGGTCGGGTTAATGAGGATACAATTATTCTCAGAGTTGTCAAATAACCATGTACATCCGACCCATTCTATGGTACTATACATAGACAAGGGATATAGGATAGAAAGATGATTTTGGTTGACCTCAACCAGGTGATGATCAGCAATCTGATGGTACATCTGGTACATAACAATGAAGTGGTGGATGAGGATCTTGTCCGCCATATGGTTCTTAATAGCCTTCGAGGTTATAAGCAAAAGTTCTCGCGTGAGTTTGGCGACCTTGTCATCTGCTGTGATGATAAGCGTTACTGGCGGCGCGAGGTTTTTCCGCATTACAAGGCTAATCGTAAGAAGGATCGTGAAGCATCTGGTATTGATTGGGCCTCTGTGTTTGATGCAATGGCCAAGATCAAGGATGAGCTTCGCGAGAACATGCCATACAAGGTGATTCAGGTATCGCGTGCTGAGGCTGACGATGTTATCGCATCAATCTGCCATTACTTTGGTAAGTTTATCAATACTGATTCGAATGAGAAAATCCTTATTCTTTCAGGTGACAAAGACTTCGCGCAACTTCAGAAATATGCTAATGTGCATCAGTTCGCGCCAGTGCAGAAAAAGATGCTGCCTGTGGCCAATCCAGAACGCTATCGTCGCGAACATATCATGATTGGTGACCGTGGTGATGGTGTTCCTAATTTCATCACGGAAGATGATGCTCTGGTTGCAGGTCGCCGCCAGCGCCCATTGCGCCGTGAGAAGGTTGAGGAGTGGTGTACACTTGAGCCTGAGCAGTTTTGCGACGATGCAATGCTGCGTGGTTACAAGCGTAATCAGATGCTCGTCGACCTTGATATGGTACCACAGGAAATTCAAGATGAATGTATCCGCATGTACCATGATACGCAGCCGCGCCCACGTAGCGCCATGATGCCATATTTCATGGAAAAACGACTGCGTCAATTAACTGAATCTATCAGCGAGTTCTAAGGAGGTAAACGGTGGCTATCAAGAGCCTTGCCCAGATTGTGGGTGAGATTGAGAAAGAAAAGACTAAGGCTGGGCAAATCAAAGTCATACAAGAGAATGACAGCAAGGCCTTACGCATGGTATTCGAATTTACATTCGATCCTATGTTGCAATGGCTTGTACCAGATAGCGATCCACCATACCGCCCAGCTGCCGATACAATTGACCAAGAGGGTCGGCTATATGCTGAAATTGATAAGCTTGTGTATTTCACAAATACTCCAGAAGGTCTGAATGTGAAGCCGATGCGACGTGAGCAGCTTTTCATTCAGCTACTGGAAACTGTCGCACCCGATGATGCAAAGTTATTGCTGCGTATGCGGCGCAAGGAACTCAAAGTTATGATTTGGTCACTAAAAGAAGCATATCCACAGATGACGGGGCATTGGAAGTGAATACTGAGGTCGCACTCATCGTAGGCAACGGCACATCACGAATGCCGCTTGATCTATTGAAGATGATGGAAACTCTAGGAGATAATAGACCTGCTGTATATGGATGCAATGCTCTCTATCGAGAGTTTGCACCTGATTATCAATTGCCAGACTATCTTGCTGCAATTGATGATGGTGTAATTGCAGAGATTAGCAAAAGCGATTTTCCTCAGTCTAGGTTGATTGTGCCACCAGAACAAGATCGTTGGGAGCCACTGGAGTTACACCCCGGCTTGCATCGTCCACGTTCTAATGCTGGTATGATTGCGATGGCTGAAGCTATTCGACGTGGTGCTACCACGCTTCTATGTGTGGGCTTTGATTCCTTTCTCAAGGATGCCGAACAATCATTGAGCAATATGTTTGATGGTACGAATAACTATGGTCCAGAGACTAGAGCAAAGGCTTGGGATAATCCAGGCCGAGTGCGATTCATGTCATGGTTTGCGCGAAAGCATCCATTCATCTCATTTATCTTTGTATATCCAGAAGGACTAGATGCTGTGCCGATTGGTGAGATCAATGTATATCAGACTACCTATGAGGAACTTGTGAGGTCGGCCGAATGAGAGTACATGTGAGAGGCCAGATGGGTGTACAGCTCATGCAGGCCTTTGTTGGTATCGGTCGACTGGCTGATGATGAGACTCCGATCATCGTTGTGAATAGTGGTGGCGGAGTGCCTGGTGCAAAGACATCACAGCTACACTGGGTGACAGATCCGCAATGTGAAATTCGTGAAGATCACGATGGTGTACGCAAGACGCCATATTGGCATCAAGGTGCAGCATCTATCGCATTTAATAATCGCGAGCGTACATTGAGATATTTGCCGCTGCAAGATAGAACCATTGCTCTTGGTGGAATTGTGTTACATGCGCGCGGCGGTGACAAAACAGTGGCCTCTATTGACACATATCGCATGTTGCTCGATATGGTCAAGAGCAATCATCCGGGAGAACATATTACAATTCTATCTGATGATCCCGACCTGCTTGATGCGCTGCGCCCACCATCCGAAGACGTAGATGTGATGCCACCTGAGGAAGATTGGTTTCGCATTCTTGGTGCAAGTCATGTATACTGCGCACCGTCAGCATTTGTGACAAGTACTCTGCTATATGATCCAAATAAGCATGTCACATACATAGGGCCAGAATATTGTGATGGTACATATCCAGCTATTGCTGATGATTTTGTATTCATCGATGAGGCTCACAAGTTTTGTCCAAACCTTCGAGTGCTTACAAAGGAATCATGAAATGAGGATCGGTCGCAACGATCTATGGAATGAAACTGATGCTATGGCTGCCGTGATGGGTGGCCACAATCGTGCATTAGAAATGGCTCATGCATCAGCGATGGCTAATAATCCAATACAATGCTGGCAAATTGCGAAAGAGTCTTTATTAGAATTTGGTTGTGATGCTGGGCAAGCTGCACAACTTATGTCAAATATCAAAGATATCAGACGCTTAGACCTATGCACAACCCTAGATCCGATGGTGCATGTGCTTCGCGCATATCTTGGTCGCTGTGCATATCGTAATAGATTGAATCTAGCACAGTATTCTAATAAGTATCCAAGCTTACAGGCTGAAGAATGTATCGGTTCTGGTATTGTTATCATTGGTCCAGATGAATTAAAAATTACGGATAATCAGCGTAATGAATTGGTTCAAGAGCTAACCTCGATCAATGGTACATTAGCCAAGACTCCAGAAAGCATGGTGCTAAGTTCAGGAGGACAACCCCGTGCCGGATTTTCGGCCAGTCATGCATTATTACATGCCATTACACCTTTGCTATGCGAAGTTATTGGTGCATCAAAACACAAGATATGGGAATCATTGACAAATACGGCATTTGTTCAAAAGGTTGTAAATGGTCCAGAAGATAATGATGTGCAGAAGGTATTGCATCAAGATACCTGGCATGATGCATGGAAGCTATGGTATTTTCCAAATAATGTAAAATCTGGTGAAGGTACATTCCGTTTTGCTCCATATAGTCATGGGATATCATCGGCTAGATTAAGACTCATGAAAGAATTTGCCACCAGAGATAAAAAATGGGAAGAGTGGCGATCATACGGTCATGATGAAGGTTCATGGCGGGTAAGTGACGAAGAACTTCAGAGTATGGGAGCTGCACCTTGGCCTTGGCGTAGACAGTGGCCTAATCAGGCTATAGGTGATGAAGTAATTAATGATACAGGTGAAGCTGCTTATGATATCGAAGCATCTGCTGGTACACTTGTGCTGGCCAATGTTTATGGTTATCATGCTCGAGGTCTCGCAAATGAATTGCATGAGCGGGTATCTCTCCATGCAAGTATTAGGTTAAATCCATGGGAATGATGGCCGACCGCAAATCATTTCTGTATGATCAGCCCACGCGCACATTCTACTGTGCGCTTGATCCAGACTTCATTGGGCCAAAACCCAAGACGATTGAGATACCGCGAAAGGAGCTAAGCTATCCTGCGACACCGACTGCGCCGGATTCAAATGTCGTTAAGTTTCATCATAGCGATACACGCAGCATCGGTATTGGCTTTGCAGATATCTACGAGACGCGCGATCCATTCAGTAGGCCATACTACATTCTAATGTATAAGGATGCAGACCTGATGCGTAATCATTGGCGTATTGCACGTCAATTCCGATGATGATCAATGCTCAGTTGGCAAAGACAGTCGGGCTACCGCTGGTGATAGTGTTGTCTGATGTATATTGGTCACCAATCCGGCCAATGCGCTTGCCGTTAGCATAAACGTTTGGTGAGAACGTGGTAAGCACAGACGTATCAGTCGAGCAACCAGAGCGAGGGTGTACACCAACCTTGTCACCCTCGCGCACCACTGGCGTACCATTCACATATACGTTTGGGCTACCTTCACCAGTCACAGTATTCATTGGGCTATTGCACAAAAAGCCTGTGCCAGTCAACGAGAAAACCGTATCAACACCATTCGCGCGTGCTACTGCTGGCATTAGCTATGCTTCCTGCATCTTAGTCGTACTTCATTAGCATCAAACTTTATACCTGTATAAAATTCCATACGTTCACCTTCAACAATGGCTGAAATAGCATATTCATCAACAAAATACGATGTTATAGCATCATTCAATTTATCAAGTGATTCGACAAGACCCGGATCAACGCGAAGGTATATTCTCTCACGTTCTGAATCAAATACTATATCAAATGAACTCTGATGCTTCCAATCAAATTTAGATTCAAGCCAAGATGCTAATACACCAAGATATAAAGTCTGCCCTCTTATTCGATAGAATCCGGCGCGACCTAAAAGTCTCCATTTATCATTTTCAATTGTAAATCGATCACCAGGTCGAAATGGGATGCCGTTCGGACCAGTTACCTCTATTAATCCGTCATTAGTCAATTTTGTATTATAAAATTCATCTGAAATTTTATCAAATAACAAAGGATTCCATCCATTTGGTGTAGCTGTAGAGAGTAATACTGGTCCAGATGTCTCTGTGCATCCATAAACACTCACAATTTTATGACCCATGCGGTCAACTATTAGATCAACCGCCTCTTTAGGTGGAGCATTCAAAACAATAAGCAAGAGATCATTCTGCTTTATTGATGGTATCATTCTACCATATAAATGATTGGCTGAGTCATAAAATAACATCGTGCGATTAATACCATATTCCTGAATAGCCTCAATACATTCATTTTCTTCAACCCATCTATGGTAACGACAACGATGAATTGATGGTAAAAAGAAAACACCAACGACACTTCCGTGATGTAATATTAGAGTGTGGAGACAGTGATGCTCATCCTTAAGGTCAAATATATCAGCATTACGCTTCATAAGGCGATGAAAAAATTCATGAGTATGACTACATACCTTAGGCTTGCCAGTACTTCCGCTAGTTGTGCTATAGATTAATACAGAATCATTTGTAGCCCAATAATATTCAGAAGCTTCAGTTACCTCGGCCGTCTTCCAGGCCAATCTATCAATAAACTTACCCTCAATGTCAATAAGATAATATTTGAATTCGCTATTACCAATCACATGATCGATTTTGCCGTATAATGACAATTTGTCTAATATGCTAGCCTTACATTTATTTTTTGTTACATTATTATCACAAATTATGAAACTAAGTCCTAATTCAGCACATGCCATAAACCACGCGATATAATTAGGCCAACCAAATGTAGCTAAGAATACCTTCTGTCCTGGTTGAGCATTTCTTTCATTAACAAGATATGATTTACATCTATCAATTATATTAGTTAATTCATTTAAATCTACAACTCTATTATTACCAACAAAAATTGTCAAATTAGGATTAAGAATTTTTCGAGTTATCAACATTTTGTATATCCTCTTCTCATTGACGGCCATAAGAGTATATAGATTACCATTGACTTGCGCCTCATATTATGATAGGATACAGCATGACAGATTGGCACCAACGCTTTCTCGCCCTCGCGGATCACATCGCACAGTGGAGCAAGGATCCATCGACAAAGGTCGGCGCGGTGATCGTACGACCCAATCGCACCATTGCAAGCGTAGGCTACAATGGCTTTCCGCGCGGAGTCAACGATACAGATGAACGATACAATGATCGCCCAACCAAGTATGCTATGACTGTACACGCAGAGGCCAATGCGATACTGTCAGCCGATCAACGTCTCGATGGCTGCACGCTGTATGTGACGCCATTGCATCCATGCTCATCCTGTGCAGCTCT
>Ga0194115_10004304_pt1 | contig 15451 bp, 6 predicted proteins | sample TA2MahsurfametaG_3_FD_148656 | JGI IMG/M metagenome (GOLD analysis project Ga0194115, IMG submission 148656) | Freshwater microbial communities from Lake Tanganyika, Tanzania - TA2015002 Mahale S4 surface | ecosystem: Environmental > Aquatic > Freshwater > Lake | place: Tanzania: Lake Tanganyika...
CTTTTGGACTTTCCTATTGAACAATTGGGGAGCAACGTGGAAGGAATCGTTAAGAAGTTCAAAGATTTTCTGGGGGAAGTGAAACCAGACGGAAAGGTATTGTCTGAGGCCTCGGTCAATTCGTACCTGAGGCAGTTTCGGGCAATTCTCAATATTGCCAAATTGGATTATGGGAAGTCCTTTTCGGGGTGTAGTACCAATATTCGTGCGGTCAAAAAACATGCGATTACCCCCCTCTACCTCCAAAAGCTATGGTTAACCGATTGTGAGTTTGAATCGGAGAGATGGGCAGTAAACCTCGCCTTTTTGTCCTATTTCTTGGGCGGAGCCAATTTAAAAGACCTAATCAACCTCAAGAAAAGTGATCATTATCTCGATGCAGATGGGAATTCAGTTGTTGGTTTTATCCGAGAAAAGACCAAAAGAACCCAAAAGGTTATCATCACCTACCTGTTCAGAAACGAAATCAGGAAGATCTTGGATTATTTCCAAAACACGAATCCCCATTCAGAATATCTGTTTGATTTGACCCCCCCCTCGGTCGTTACAAAGGTTGACCTGAACGATTCAACGCTCTCCAAATACGCTTCGGCCTGGAACCACATTGCCCAGCAACATTTGAGGAAGGTCTTTCACCGGGACGGAATTGAAGTCAAGGCTAACATGAAGATGATTCGGATTTCGGCCTTCAATATTACCTTCCGAGAGTCTAGGGCGATTACCGCAGACCAAAATCTGGCCGTCAAGGCTCTAGGTGACACCAAGGAAATGTGGGTTAACTACGTTGTGGAGGAATCCGAGCTCAACACCGCCAAAACCATCGCCATGGTACTCCTTCAGGCGGTTCAGACCCCTTAACCACCCCTCGTGGAGGTCACCTGTGCCATGGGTATGGGTGGGGTGATGACAAATGAGGTCGAAATGCCTCTTAGGTGTACTCATAGGGACCAAATCACCTCTTGAGAATTTATCTTTATTGTTTAGGTAGTAAATTATAGAAGATCGGTTCTGAGTTTATTTTTTTCTTGTTCATAATTAATTCCATTAATTTTTATCGATGAGCAAATTGATGACTAGTAAACCTTCCTATGTATTTGGTTATTGGAGACCTTGGAATGAGGATTCCAAGATGATAGATAGTTATTTGGATTATACAAGAGACACCTCGCTTGTAAAATATGGGGCTGATACACTTGGCAAGTATATCAATCAGGCCTCTAAAGAACAGGTTCAAGCAATTAATCACCTAGGTGAAACTATTGGTAGAGGTTTGAATGTTCTATCTAATCAAATGTTAGACATTAATGATTCGTTGATGTTTTTGAATCGTAATCTAGATATTCAAATTGAACAACAAAAACTCAGCAACCTGCTTTTACAAAATATTGCAGATTTGTTAAGGATTCCAAATAGCGAAAAGGAGAGGCAACATAGTATTGAACTTGGCATAAAGTTTTTCGTCAATGCCTCCAAAGACGCAGATTTGTATGCAGATTCACTAGAAGAACTTTTAAAAGCTGAGTCTTTGATGAAACAGGATTATTTTGTTTTACATAGAATAGGTTGCATATATCTATATGTTAAGAGTTATATTAATCCTGAAATGGCACTAGATTATTTTGTTCGTGCTGCAAAATATGCTAGTGTGGAGTCTGACATCAATGCGGCTAGATTGGCCAATGCTCTAACAAGTAATTTTAATACTGTAAATTCTAAATTAAACAAATCTGATAAGAATATTAGACTCCTTGCTTCTGATTCCTATGAAAAAGCGGCATTCGCGGCATATGTTTTAGGTCGATTTGACCAAGCCGAATTATTTCAACAAAAGGCACTTGAATTAGGTCCATCTGCAGAAAGTAATTTTTTATTGGCGAAATATACCATACGAAATGGACGAATTAAGGAAGGTGTTAAGTTTTTAGATATTGCTATAAGCTTAAATCCAAAATTGGAATTAGGGGTTTTTAAGGAATTGGATTTAATTAGTGAGTTAGAGGTGAGAAATCTTCTAAAATATAAGAATGCGGATATAGATTCCAAAATAATAGCATTACAAGATAACTTGAAATCTATAAATTCATTAGCAGTTGTAGATATATCTACGTCACTTAATAGTCTGCTAAAAGAAACGTATGAGGTAAAAGTTGCACGCTTACATCATTTTGAGAATGAAGGAAAGTCAATAATTCAGAATATTATTTCTCTTCAAAATCAAATTGACAACTATTTAGGTAAAATTAAGAAAAGGACCTTCTGTACTTTAAAAGAAGATGGAATCCAAAATATTATAAAAGAGTTTACTCAAGCTAAGAGCTTTTCCTATGAAAAAATGAAAATTTCATTCGATAAGCTTACAGGATTAATAGAAGAGGACACACTTCGTATTGGAGCCAAGTGTGCTGGAGGAATAGTGTTTTATTTAAATGAGTCAAAGCGTTTGGGACTTGTTTATTCTGAGAAAGGTTTAGGAGAGGCTCCTTGGGGGAATTATAGATTCATTAGAGCGTATGAAGATGGAATTGCTAATGGTTCTGGCATTTCAAATACCAAAAGAATTGTTGAGAAGGGAAGTAGTCAAGGATTATTTAATCTGAAGCGCATGAATACAGCTGCAAGACTTTGTTTGGAATCAAGACACAATGGGTATAATGATTGGTATTTGCCTACCATTGATGAATTAAAGGTGCTTTATGAGAATATTTCACCTTTAAAAAATTTTCGTATTAAGTCCTTCGGTTGCGTTTGGAGTAGTGAAGAATTGTATAACATTCTAGGTAAATCTGCAGCTTATTATGATTTAAAAAATGGAAAGGCCGAAACTAACATTGATTTTTGGGTAACAAATAAAATATATCCTCATAATGTTATTGCTATTAGAATTTTTAAATTTTAGATCATTTGTTTGAAATTAATTGGGAAATGTAATTGATTAAAAATATTGATAAGACTTATTGCTTTTTATTTATCTTTTGTGATATTAGGTTTAAGTTTTAGTGATTGTTTCAATTTTTTCTTTTAATATTTATTTTAATAGATATTTATCTTATAAACAATATCTATGACACACTTACCAAATGGTTACTACCTATTCAAGGCTCCTCCTGGGGCCAAATTGGCATCCAAGAAAGTATTCGATGACTTTATTATGAATAAAGTATTTGTCGATCTAAATAATCAGGATACGGAAGAGCTGTATGATCTTCACGAACCCTTTTTGAAGCCTAGTCGAGATGGATATTTTAAAAGGGGGGACAAAAAGGGTCTGTGGAATTTTTACTACAAGAGCGGTCAACTTTTTACGACTGGTCGTTTTAAGGATCAAAAGAAACAAGGGTTTTGGGAGCATTATTATGAAAACGGACAGCTTATCAGCAGTGGCTATTATATGGAGGGAAAAGAAACCGGCGAATGGAAGTTTTACCACCAAAACGGTAATCCGTACATTAACGTTTCTTTCGTTAGTGGGTCAACGGATGGGTACGGTGAATTGTATCACGAGAATGGTCAAATTGCCTGCAAGGGTAGATTTATTTTGAATAATCCAGAAGGTGTCTGGGAAGGGTTTGATGAGGATGGATTCCTTGCCGAGCGAATAGTATATGAGAACGGTATTGAGGTTGAACACGAGGTCTTCGAGCCATCCGAAGACGGTCTTCCTCCAATTGAAAATAACACCGAAGAACAAGAGGATTCTTCGCCTACTGTTCCTGAGATAGGTCAATCTTAGTTCAATTCTACAAGATCCGGGGAGGAACTGATAGAGGGGGTATTTTTCCTCGATTTGCGACAAGTAGGGTCAAAATGACATTTTTCTCTGGGATTTGCGATAGGTTTTCCTAAATGATGACCTAAAACACCCCCTTTTCTTGGTCATATGCCTACTATTTTGGGCGCTTTTTATTGTAATTTGGTGGGGGGATAATCCTCACCTTGTATCAATGACCCCTTTTTGGAAAAAATGAAAAGTTCAGTTTGTGTCTTTCATCCAACTTTCATCAATTTTAGGAGATGTTCTTAATCAACAAACAACTTAATCGGATTGAGAAAATTCAACCCACCACATTCAAGAAATTGGGGTTTAATTATTCAGATAACTTAAAAATGATTATTTCAGGTTCGTCTCAGAATCTTCAAGATTCTCTTCAATTAATGATGTAAGACTATCGGATGGAAAGAAGTTGAGAAACATTTAAAAAGAAGAAAGTAATATGACTGATACAATACTTGAAAAACTAAAACCAAACACAGTAATCAAGGGAAACCTGTTTCCTGAGCAAGTTCATGTAATTGTTGCAATGCCTTTCGGCAATGCTATAAAACTTATTGGACGTGGTGACAGCAATCAAGTATTTGACTTAGTTATTCCTGAAGACAAATTTTCTGAAATTGAATTTGTTGAACAAGGTTCATACTCCGGTGATGCTTCAAAATTCAGACTCGCTATTGAGGCATTTCGATTAGGATTGGCTTATGAATACGACCCTTACTTCTCACTTTCAATAGCAAGGGTTGACCCACTACCACACCAGTTAGAAGCGGTTTATGACTACTTTTTAAAACTACCACGCATTCGTTTTTTACTTGCAGACGACCCGGGGGCAGGAAAAACTATTATGGCTGGCTTGCTCATCAAAGAACTAAAAGCAAGAGGGCTTGTAAAACGTATTTTAATTGTAACTCCTGCAAACCTTACGTTCCAGTGGCAAAGAGAATTGAAAGACCGTTTCCGTGAAAATTTTGAAATCATAAGAGGAGATGTTTTACGTGCCAATTATGGCAGCAATCCATGGCAAGAAAAAAATCAGGTAATAACTTCTGTTTCGTGGGCTTCGCTTCAAGAAGATGCCAACCAAAGTTTGTTGCGTGCAACATGGGATTTGGTAATTGTGGATGAAGCACACAAAATGAGTGCTTATGATGATGAGCATAAAACGTATGCTTACCAATTGGGAGAAAACTTGTCTGAAAGAACTGACCATTTTCTTTTGATGACGGCAACTCCACACAAAGGAGACAAAGAACAATTTCAGTTGTTCATGCGGTTATTGGATAAAGACGTATATGCCGATATATCAAGTATTGATGAAGCATTGGAGCAACATTCTGCACCGTTTTATTTGCGACGCGTAAAAGAAGCATTGGTTTCATTTCCTGATCCGGAAACAGGTGTAATCAAATCTTTATTTACGAAGCGAAATGTAAATACCATCGGTTTTCAAATTCAGGATGAAGAAATGGATTTTTACCTTGAATTGACCAGATACGTAGAAGACCAGTCAATTCGTGCCGCAGCCGATAATTCTGCACGCAGCCGTGCTGTGGGTTTTACAATGGCGATGCTGCAACGCAGATTCTCGTCAAGTTTGTATGCTGTAAGACGTAGTTTGGAGCGGATGAAAATCAAGCGAGAAGAGATATTAAGAGATCCGGAAGGCTATCGACAGAGGCTAATTCAAAACAGAATTCCTGAGAATTTTGAAGATCTTACTGATGAAGAGCAACAGGGCATCATCGAATCACTAGAGGATGCAGTTATAACATATGACCCCAATGAACTCCGTATTGATATTGATAAATTGACTCGTCTAATTATACAAGCAAAGCAACTTGAAATTCGAGAAATCGAGAATAAAATTGTTAGGCTTAAAGATGTTTTGACTAAACAAGGAGTTTTCTCTGATCCGAAAATGAAACTGCTCATTTTCACCGAGCATAAAGACACATTGGATTATTTAGTGGGTGACGGAAAAGACGGACGACCGCTTGGTAAATTGAATGAGTGGGGTTTGAATACCACGCAAATTCATGGTGGCATGAAGGTGGGTGATCGAAACACCACGGGTACTAGGATATTTGCTGAGAGAGATTTTAAAGAAGCAGCCCAAGTCTTAGTAGCAACAGAAGCTGCAGGTGAAGGTATCAACCTCCAATTCTGTTGGCTGATGATAAATTACGATATTCCCTGGAATCCCATTCGCTTGGAACAAAGGATGGGGCGTATTCACCGCTACGGACAAGAGAAAGATTGTTTGATTCTGAATTTCGTTTCAACCAATACCCGTGAAGGCCGTGTTATGCATAAATTATTTGAGCGTATTCAATCCATTGAGGATGACCTTGACCCGAAAAAAACAGGTAAGGTATTCAATGTATTGGGTGATGTATTTCCAAGCAACCAATTGGAGAAAATGCTTCGGGATATGTATGCTCATAACCTTACTGAAGAAGTAATTAAGAATCGTATAGTTGAGCAGATTGATACAGCACATTTCAAACAAATCACCCAATCAACTTTAGAGGGTTTAGCAAAAAGGGAGTTAAACCTTTCTGCTATTGTGGGTAAGTCTGCAGAGGCTAAAGAGAGAAGATTAGTTCCTGAAGTGATTCAAGATTTTTTTCTTAATGCGGCACCATTTCAGGGATTACATCCAAAAGAAAGGACAACTCCCAAAGGCGTTTTCAATATTGGGCGGATTCCACGAAATTTATGGAAGCGTGGTGAGGACAACGAGAAAAGATTTGGTGTTATGGGCCATGAATATGGCAATGCGAGCTTTTCGAAAGATATCATCAGCAAAGACAATACACTAGACTGGCTCACACCCGGCCATCCTTTGTTTGAAGTTGTAAGAGAGGAAACAGTAGAAAAGTTTGGTGGTGAACTCAAAAAAGGTGCTGTATTTTATGATATTAATCTGACTGCCCCGGTGAAGCTGGATATATTCTCCGCTTCTATTGTTGATGGTTTAGGTCATGTATTGCACAAACGCCTTTTTGTAATTGAATCACAAACCAACGGAAAAATAGCTATCAAACAGCCAACGGTTTTCTTAGACATTGTTCCTGCTAAAGACCAACCAACTTTACCAGATGGGAACACACTACCCAACCGAGTTGGTTTAGAGCAACACCTTGTAAACTCTGCATTAAACGATTACTTACACGAAGTGCAACAGGAAAGACTGAAGGAAACCAACACCATTGAAAAGCATTTGGAGTTGAGTTTATATGAACTCATCAACAAACAGAATCTGAAACTTTCAGAATACATACAGCAGCAACAAGATGGCGATACCAATCAATATCTACCAAGCAATATTTCACAAACCGAAAACCGAATATTGGAACTCAGCAACCGATTGGAACACAGGAAAAGTGATTTTGCAAAGGAAAGACAATGCACTATTTCATCTACTCAACATTTAGGAACTGCTTGGGTGCTACCGCACCCTGACCGTGAGCAACCTGAAATTAAAGGCATGGTCAGTGATGCTGAAATTGAAAAGATTGCAGTGGAAAAGGCCATAGAGCATGAACAAGCCTTGGGCTATGAAGTGCAGAGTGTGGAAAGTGAAAATCGGGGCTTTGATTTGATAAGCCGCAAACCACACCCCGAAGACCCACTCACCGCCATTGATGTAAAGTTTATTGAAGTGAAAGGCCGTTCGTTTGTGGGTGAAGTAGCATTAACCAGCAACGAATACAAAACAGCACAACGATTGAAAAAAGACTACTATCTGTATGTGGTTTTTAACTGTGGCACACAACCCGAGCTTCATATTATTAAAGACCCGGTTTTGTTAGGTTGGGAGCCCATTGTAAAAGTGGAGCACTACCAACTGAAATCAGATGTAATTATTAACTCAGCGAACAAGAAATAGTATGACATATCCAAAACGATTAATTGAAGTTGATTTTCCACTAAGTATCGTTTCTAATGAGGCGAGAAGGGAAAAAAATATACGTTCTGGCCACATTAAGAATTTACACATTTGGTGGGCAAGAAGACCTTTGACTGCTTGCAGAGCCGTGCTTTGTTGTTCTTTATGGCCTGATCCTTTAGATTCTAATTGTTCGAATGAGTTCGTTACTAAGACGGGAGACAGAATAAAGAAGTTTACACAAAATCACATTACTGAAATTTCGGGTAATTCAATCAGAATTTTCTCCAAAATATCAATTAACCCAGGATTGCTTAAGAATAGAGATTTTTTGAGGCATACCCTCTTAGCTTTTGTCGGAGAGTTTTCGTCCTTTGAAAATGGATTTAATCAGAATATGATTCAATTAGCTCAGGATATTACAAAATTCTCTGCTATTGAAATGGGACTTGAAGATGCTAATTTTAGTGTAGTTGACCCTTTTAGTGGTGGCGGTGCAATTCCATTGGAATCATACCGTCTTGGCAACACAACTTATGCTAATGATTTGAATCCCTTACCAGTTATTCTAAATACAATACTTTTAAAAATTGCTCCTAAATATAATTCTCATTTTCGAGAATGCCTGGAAATTGCAGGTAAAAGATTGTTGAAAATAGTTGAAAAAAAAATAAGAAAATGGTATCCGTCTGAAGACGAGGGGTTCGAGCCAATAGCTTACTTGAGAGCTAGAACAATTGTTTGTGAAGGCCCAAATTGTGGTGTAAAAATTCCCATGATTAAGAATTTTGGGATCAGTAAAAGAGAAGTATATACTGCTTTCATACCCAAAACTCATGGAAAAAATGTGGATTTTGATTTATATCAAAATAAAAAGGCGCATAAGCTTCATAAAGAAGGTACTGTTAAAAGAGGAAAAGTTATCTGCCCCTCTTGTGGTTTTGTCCATAAAGCAGATTCGGTTAAGTATCAACTTCGATTAAAAGATGGTGGAGCTAATGACGCTCAACTTTTTGCTGTTATTTTAAGAAATCCACACTCTGGAAAGAGGAAATTTAGGTTGCCCAAAAAAGAGGACCTAGAAATTATAAAAAATGCTGAGATAGAGATAAAAAAGGGAAGTTATATCTTACCTGAAGATAATTTTTGTATTATGAGCGGTGTTTTTAATGCTCCAATTTATGGCATGAATAAATGGTGGAAATTGTACACAAATAGACAAATTATTTCCTTAAACACTTTCTATTCAAGTATAAATGAAGCTTTACGAGATATTGATTTTAAAACTGAGGAAGAAAAATCAAATTGTGGTATATCATTAGGTTTTATTATTGGAAATTTAATGCACTATAATACATCAGTATCAACGTATGCGTCTGATGGTATGCTTTCAGCATTTATACAAGGACAGGCTATTCCAATGAAATGGGATTACGCTGAAACAAACCCGTTGATGACAGGTTTAGTTGGGGGGTTCTCCTATTCTCTGAGCAGTTTTTTAGAAGCTCTTTCTGGTGATATTTCATTTACCGACAATTTTAACATTAACAATGCTGAGGTTTTGAATATTAGTGCAACTAAATTGCCTTTGCCAGATGATTCTGTTGATTGTGTATTTACTGATCCCCCGTATTATAATAGCGTACCATATGCTGATCTTTCAGATTTATTTCTAGCTTGGTATAAATATTTTCTTCATCCTTATAGGCCTGATCTTTTTTTAAATTTATCCAATAAAGAGAATGAACTTTGTGTAATGAATGGTTGGGATCCTGTTCGTTATGCAAGCCGAGATGAGGAGTTTTATACCAAAGGAATGCGTGATGCATTCATACGAGCCAGAGAAATATGCAAACCTAATGGAATTATTTCGATTGTTTTTGCACACAAATCCACAAGTGCTTGGGAGTCTTTATTGTCTTCAGTAGTTGATGCAGGTTTAATTTGTACAGCTTCGTGGCCTATTGATACTGAACGTGCCGCAAGAATGAGGGCAAACAAATCGGCAGCTTTAGTAACTAGCATCCACATAGTTTGTCGCCCAAGAGAAAATGAAAATGGTGAATTAGTGACTAATGAAGTAGGAGAATGGCGTGATGTATTAGCGGAATTACCGATAAGAATCAGAGAATGGATGCCAAGATTAGCAAAAGAGGGTGTTGTTGGTGCTGACGCCATTTTTGCTTGTTTGGGGCCCGCATTAGAGATTTATAGCAGATATTCTTCTGTCGAACATTCAAATGGAGACACTGTTAATCTGAAAGAATATCTTCAACAGGTTTGGTCAGTAGTTGCTCAAGAGGCATTAAGACTGGTTATCTCTGATGCTGATGCTAAATCTTTTGAGGAAGATGCCAGGATAACAGCAACTTGGTTATGGACTATGTCTACAGGGGCTGAAAATATAACATCATCTATAATCGAAAACGAGGAAGATAATGAAGATGAAAATTCTGAAGATAAGTCCAATAATAAGGGATTTACTATAGAAGCAGATACTGCAAGATTGCTTGCTCAAGGTCTTGGGAGTAGTTTGTCAGACCTTCAACCAATAATTTCAGTAAAGGGAGACAAAGCAACTCTATTGTCTGTAATTGACAGGACAGATTTTCTTTTTGGTTCAGCAGGCATACAACAGCAACATGTGAAGAAGAAAAAGAAAGCGCAATTGTCACTGAGTTTTGAAAATGTGGAACCGGAAGAAGATTCAAAATTTGATATGCCAGAACTAAAAGTTGAGCAAACCGGGAAGACGGTTTTAGACCGTTTGCATCAGGCTATGTTGCTGTTTAGCACTGGAAGAACCGAAGCATTAAAAAGGTTTTTGGTGGAAGATGGTGTTGGCAAAGACGATCGCTTTTGGAAACTGGCACAATCACTCACATCGCTTTACCCAAAAGACTCAGACGAAAGGCGTTGGGTAGAAGCAGTTCAGACCTACAAAAAGAGTTTAGGATTTTAAAAAGAAATAAGAAACACAATGGCAATTAAACCTTGGTATAACGTAATCACACCACGAGAAGATTTAGTAGCAGGAAAACCGCTGGATGCATCGGAATTTGCGGTGCACTTAGACCATGTGCGTTTAGGCACAGCACCTATGGACTACACAGACCCGGAAAGGTTTTTTCACAGAACCTACCTTACCCAAACTTTGCTTGACATGGCAGCACAAACTATTCGCAGGTTTTCGGGAATTACAACTGAAACTTCTCCGGTATTTAATCTTACCACCCAATTTGGTGGTGGTAAAACCCACTCACTAACATTGCTCTATCATTTAGCACAAAGCGGAAACAAAGCTAAGAAATTTCAAGGTGTTAACCGCATACTTACCAAAGCAGAGGTTGATGAAATAAAAACAGCTAAAGTTGCCATTTTTGTCGGCACTGAATTTAGTTCAGTAAATGGTAGAGGTGAAGAAGGTGAGCCCAACCGGAAAACTCCTTGGGGAGAATTAGCTTTTCAACTTGGTGGAGAGAATGCATTTGAACAGTTCGCCGAGTTAGACAAATCATTTATCCCTCCTGGTGGTGACGATCTAGGTAAACTTTTTGATAAAAACCAGCCGTATTTATTGCTTTATGATGAATTGCTCAATTATGTTAGTAAACACAGGAATTACCATAATCTTAGTGCACAGTTTTACAACTTCCTGCAAACATTGACTGAATTTGTAAGAAGCCGCAATAACATTGTTTTGGCAGTTTCTATACCTGCATCCGAATTAGAGATGAACACCGAGGATCAAGCGGATTACGATCGTTTCAAAAAAATGCTTGACCGTTTGGGAAAAGCTATGTTCATGAGTGCTGAGAAGGAAACGTCAGAAATCATTCGCAGACGATTGTTTGAATGGCATGGAATGCATGACGAAGCCCGTAAAACTATAAGCGATTATATTCAATGGATTGATGACCATAGAGCTCATTTAAGTTTTAATCCTGAAACGGCACGGCAACAATTTGAGGCTTCATATCCTTTTCACCCAGCAGTGTTGACTCTTTTTGAAAGGAAATGGCAAGCATTGCCAAGATTTCAGCAGACAAGAGGTGTATTGAGATTATTGGCACTATGGGTTGCCAAAGCATACAATGACGGTTATAAGAAACTTACCAAGGATGCCTTAATCACGCTAGGAACAGCTCCTTTGGAAGATGCCAATTTTAGAGCTGCAGTATTTGAACAGTTGGGTGAAAACCGATTGGAAGCAGCCGTAACAACTGATATTGCTGGTAAAGATGATTCACATGCCATTCGCTTAGACAACGAAGCCATAGATGCTATTAAGAAATCACGTCTGCATAAAAAATGTGCAACTACGATTTTCTTTGAATCAAATGGTGGTCAAACAGCACAGGGATTGGCAACATTACCCGAAATCAAACTTTCTGTTGGTGATCCGGATTTGGATATTGGCTTAGTAGATGGGGCAATTCAATCCTTATTGGATGGATGCTATTATTTGACTGCAGTCAATAACAAATACAAGTATTCCATTCACGAAAATTTGATAAAAAGATACTCTGACCGAAGAGCAAGTATTCAGCCCCCGGCAGTTAACGAATTGGTTGAAGCAGAAATCAGAAAGGTATTCGATAAGGGAAGTGGCTTTGAAAAGGTCATGTTTCCGGAAAGAAATAATCAGGTTACTGATAGATCAGTTTTGTCATTGGTGGTGCTGCACCCATCAAAACGCATGGCAGATCCAGAAACCAAAACCTTCATGGAAGATGTGGTCAACAACTACGGAAGTTCTGCCCGTGTTTATAAGAGTGGATTGATTTTCTGCATTGCGGATGATGGTCAACCCATCAAAGAAGAAGCGAAAAAGTTTTTGGCTTGGGAAACAATTTATGACGAAGCCCATGAATTGAAATTGGATGATGACCAGCGGAAGCAGGTTAAAATGAATATGGACAGAGCCAAAAAAGACTTAGCTGAAAATGTTTGGAGAGCATACAAAAACCTTGTGCTGCTCAATAAAACTAACACGTTGCACGCTAAAGACCTTGGCTTAATTCACAGCAGTCAGGCAAGAACAATTACTGAGCTTTATTTAACTAGACTTGAATCAGAAGGAGAAGTGTCAAGCGAAATCAATCCAAACTTTCTTGCCCGGAACTGGCCTCCAGCATTCACAGCATGGAGCACAAAGAATGTTAGAGATGCTTTTTATCAAACTCCACAGTTTCCAAGATTGACTAATCCTGATTCTATTAAGGCAACAATAAGTCGAGGCGTTGAAAACGGAATATTGGCTTATGTCGGCAAGCAAGGAACAAAATATGAACCTTTCTTTTTTGAAAAATCACTATTTGTAGGTGATGTAGAAATATCAGATGATATGTTTATCCTGACAGCAGAAGAAGCAAGGAAAAACATTGAGCCAAGGAAGTTGGCAACAATTAAAATTGTCCCACCATCAATTACTATAGAACCGGAAAACACCTATTCTTTCATTGTCAAGGGATACGACCAGCATAGTGATGAAATAAATATTGACAAAGTTGATTGGAAAACAAGTTATGGAACTATCACCGATGCTGGTGTTTTGACTATTGAAGAAACAGAAGGTGTTTATAAAGTTACCGCATCGTCAAATGGAATTTCTGCAACAGCAACTGTTACTGTTCAAAAGAAAGATGAAACCAAGCCGCCAACCCCTGAAACACCAACACCTACTCCATTTGCCGGAAAAACAAAAATCAATTGGAGCGGTCAAGTGGACACAAAAAAGTGGAACGTATTTTACACAAAGGTGCTTGCAAAATTTGCGTCTAATCCTAACCTCAAAATCACAGTGAAGTTTGAAGTAGAGGATGATGCTTCCAATGCCGAACAAAAGAAAGAAGAAACGAAAACTGCCCTAAGAGAAATGGGATTAGATGAGTATATTGGATAATTTATGCAGCAGGCAAATAAAATCTATTTTTTCCTTCCCCATTCAGTCTTTTGTTTTTTTCGTCACCTTCAACTGTTATTAAAAAAAGATGGAGAGAAATAGCTAAAAAATTATACTAGACAAGGCATTCAAAAGCCGGAAGAAAGAAGGCCAGCCTACACCAGGGGTTAGGCTCAAGGACGAATGTCGTGGAATAATTACTATTAAATGCTGAATTTTTCAATAGAGTAATTCCTTTAAATTTAAATAGAGAAAATAAATCATGATTTACCGAAGTTCCATTCGTTCAGTACTAATTACCCTAAGTGCAAACATCAAATTTAGCTTTATCTTGAGCTATATTCCTGTCTAGAAAAAGTGGTACTTACACATACCTTATGCCGATAGGTTATATTTCTTACTTGAATAAAAGCGGAAATTATGGGTTTATTGATTGCCCAGAATTGAACCTTGATCACATTTTCTTCCATTTCTCTAGTTGTAATAAAACTTATAAAAATATTCATAAAGGCGATAAGGTATCCTTTGAACCAGAATACGATGATACAAAAGTAGTAATTCCAAAAGAAATAGCATTTGTTCAAAATGCAACTTTGGATGTTTTAAAAAATGATTTTGATAATGGAACCCATTTGAAAGGTTTTTTAAAGAAATTTGAAAATAAATATTACGTCAAGGATTTGACAACGTATATGTTCATTCGACTTGTTTTGATTGATCATGAAATTAACGTGAATGAAGTATATGAAGAACACCTGAATGAATTAATCGATTACAAAATTGTAATATTCTCTGAAAAAAATAAAATACGTGCGATTAACCTTAATAGACAATTCTCCCCAGATCGCAATTTATTAACTGTAGGACATCAAACACGTGGTTCAGTAGTCGCAGGTGTTAAAGGTGGTTTTCAAGTGAAGGTTTATGAAAATATTGTAGGTTTCTTGCCGTTTTCGTTTACAACCACAAGTGAACAAAAGGTTGAAGTTGGTTCCTTAATTGAGGTTACCTGTATAAAGACTAATAAAGATATTGAGAATTATATTTTTGATTTAACCATTAATCTTCAAAATCAGTACTCAGATTTTGATAGGTATAATTTTATTTCTAATCTAAAAATCAATGACATTTTTATCGGTAAAGTTGTTTCAGTTGTTGGTTATGGTTTATTTATCAATATAGGCCCTTGTGATGGATTACTTCATTTAAGAAACATTCTAACTACAAAAGATGATTTATCGAAATTCCCCCAAAAAGAACGTAATAAATTAGTTGAATCTTCTTTTGCTAAAGGACAGGAATTAGAAGTTTTAGTTGAAAACATAGTTGACGGCCGGATCTCATTTAAACTAGATAAGACATTAGAATTAAACAGATCTACATTGTGTAAATTTCTTTCTAATTTTTAAAGTTAGGAGTATATGAAACGAAATTTTAGAGTATGTTTAATTTACAATGTTTAACGGTTTCTTTTTTTAACCATTAGAGTAAAATGAACAATTAATATATCTAGTGTATTGGTTTTATTTCTATAATTTAACTATCGCTTTATGTCGGTATCGACGACCCAGAAGAGCGGTCTGTTGTTCATCGTTTTTAAATTGAACGGTGAATCCGAATTCCTCTTCTAGGAGTTTCAGGTCATTTTGAAAAGAATCTTCAGAATGTCTAGGAGATAAAACAACCTTTCCGTTGAATCGAATGTAAAGAGGAGGAATATTGTAACTGGAAGCCATCAAAAAATTCTCAAGGGAATAAAAGAGATGCCTAAATCTATCATAAGAATCCTGAGCATCCTTGATGACAATGTATCTGAGAATAATGGATGAATCACCGTAATTCTCAATCTGAATATAATTCCCATTCTCGTCTTGAAATACAA
>Ga0194115_10004306_pt1 | contig 15445 bp, 13 predicted proteins | sample TA2MahsurfametaG_3_FD_148656 | JGI IMG/M metagenome (GOLD analysis project Ga0194115, IMG submission 148656) | Freshwater microbial communities from Lake Tanganyika, Tanzania - TA2015002 Mahale S4 surface | ecosystem: Environmental > Aquatic > Freshwater > Lake | place: Tanzania: Lake...
GATCCTCCGACGATTCGAGCACTAAAGGATCGGACGATCCTAACGTGAAGTGATAGTAGGACAACAAGAGTTAGACTTTGCCACTTCATGGGGGAAGGAGAGAAATGCAAGGGGGAAGTGGTAAGAATGGGTATTTGGTGGTCGATTTTATTTTTTTCTTGTGGCACGCGATCGACGTCGGTTGAGACGACGATGCGATGGCATAGAAAAATGAATTTTTCGTGACAAGGAGGCTAGACCGCCGCGCTCTCTCCATATACACGACGAGGCTGCCATGCTGAAACCGTCGCCCAATCGCTTAACGGTTTGCGCGCACCTTCAAAAACTCACAAGATGAGGTTGGAAGCAGTTGTCACGATCTTATCCATCTATGGTAGATATGTATGCAGTAGTAGCATTCCTACAGACATATGTATTATAGAATATGTATGTTACCAAAAGATTCGGGTCATCGTGAATCTGTGTGTCACCCGTTAACTGTATGCCATGTGATGGACAAGACAACCGTCGACTCAAGATGGAAGGGATTTGAGTTGCACAAGCTCCAACCGAAAATACGGCAAGCTTCGAAGCAATAGGAACATCGTCTTTTCGAATTCCGTTGGCGATCTATAGTTCCTGAAGCTTACGATAGCTCGCTTGTAAGTAGAGCGGGGTTTTTTCTTTTGTCGCGGACAGCCCAAGATGAGTGCTCCGGGGAAGACCCTTGTGGGGGGGGAGAATTGCTCGACCCTTTATAAATTTGATGAGGATTACCATCTTGATAAGCGTCTTCGTAGTGGAAGTTATGGCGTAGTATTTACAACAAGACATAAAGGGACGAACCATGAATTTGCGGTCAAGATTATCGATCGGAAAAAACTGAAGAAGAACGATGACGATGCGACCTTTAGAGAAGTGAACATTATGAAGGATTTACGCGACGTCCCAAGTATCGTTGGGATTATTGACTTTTATGTCGAACCGCAAACATTTTACGTCGTCCAGGTCTATGCGAAGGGGGGAGATGTCTTTGATCGCCTTGCGGAACGGAAGAACTATACAGAAAAGGACGCACGAGATTTGAGTGTCGTCCTGTTAAAGACGATGAAGGAGCTCCATGACAGGAAGATCGCACACAGGGACCTTAAACCTGAGAACCTACTCTTACAGCAAGTCGGCGACAATTGCCGTATTCTTGTGGCCGATTTTGGCTTCGCCAAGTATGTCCCGGAGGAAGGGTTGAAAACTCGGTGTGGTACCCCCGCTTTCGTAGCTCCAGAGATTATCGTCGGAGAGCCGTACGGTACTCAAGCAGATATGTGGTCAGTTGGTTGTCTTCTGTTCATGCTCCTTGGTGGCTACCCGCCTTTCCAGGACGAGACACACAGAGGCCTTTTTCGAAAGATTCGAGCGGCTGACTTTACGTTTCACGAGAAGTATTGGGCGAATGCTAGCGTCCATGCGAAGCAACTCATTTCGAAGCTCCTGACAGTCGATCCCCAACTACGTCTAAATGCGAAGGGTTGCCTCATGACGACGTGGTTAGAAATTCTTGGTGATCAGTTAAGCCTACGTGACCTTTCGGGTTCCATCCTCGAGATTCAAAGTTTTTCGGCTAAACGAAAGATTAAGGGTGCAGTCCAAGCCGTTGTGGTCGGAGTCAGTACGGCGTTTCGAACGGAGAAAGCCAGCGACTTGATGCAACTGGCAGACAAGAAGGACGCCGAGAGTACTGTCGGAGCGGAATCTAGTGCTCCGACACATTTCACTCTCAGAAAGCGCTTTGAAGAGGTTTACGACCTTGGAGGAAAGATTCACCGAGGGTCTTTCGCTGTCGTTAAGGAATGTTTTCATCGAGAGTGGAAGGAAAAGTATGCTGTTAAGATTATCAAACGAAACGGCCGTACGGACGAGGCAGTGCTTCATGAGGTCGCCATGATGAATCAGTTGGACCACCCGCACATCATCAAGGTTGTGGATTTCTTCGAAGACGAGGAGTTTTACTACATCGTAATGGAGCTTATGATGGGTGGTGATGTCTTCGACAGAGTCGTTTCTATGAATTTCTATACCGAGGCGGATGCGCGTGATCTATCAAAGATTCTCCTAGAAAGTGTGAGTTTCATGCACGACGCTGGAATAGCCCACCGAGACCTGAAGCCTCAGAATCTACTCTTGAAGGTAAGTAGTTGAATGAACAATTGTGCGAAACCGGCAGTATCCATGTATGCATCCATCTTATGTGCTGCCAATGTATAGACGAAGGATGACAACGCTACGATCAAGATTGCCGATTTTGGTTTTGCGAAGAAAGTCCACACTCCGAAATCGTTGGTCAATCGATGTGGAACACCTTCCTACGTTGCTCCAGAAATTTTGAAGAATATCCCCTATGATCAGGCATGCGATATGTGGTCTGTTGGTGTGATCCTATACGTGTTGTTGTGCGGTTATACTCCCTTCATGTCCGACGACCAGGAACAGATGTTTGAACGGATTAAGCGCGGTGAATGGGAATTCGAGACGAAAGATTGGCAAAATGTTTCCGAAGAAGCGAAAGATCTTATTCGAGGGTTATTAGATCCCAATCCTGATTCACGAATGACTGCGAAGCGGGCATTACGATCTAAATGGATCAATGAGGATGCCAGTTGTCTATCTAGCCGCGATTTATCTCAAGGCCTAACGAATTTGAAGGAACGTCGACCACGGTTGCGTGACTTGGCTCGTGCCTTCATGTCAATTGGAGTTACCAAGAAAGCCCTGGGCAGCGTAAACCCGATCCAGAACGAAATGGATAGTTTCGCGAAACTCACATGAGAGTGACTACGTTATTGTTTTTCATGTCACACTCCTATTAGAGCACTATGTTTTTGAGTTCTTTGCTCGTTGTTGAACTCGTCTTTTTTTTCTTGAGAGTTTTCATATTGACAGTCGCCTCTAGAGTCACTGGCACGTCGACTGACACTGCCGGTGAGACAGGGTAGAGATTAGCATAGCAGGGGTAAAAAGTTGAGGTCGCGTGATAGCATCACGTCATCACCCTGACTTCTCGATGTTCTCGTTCCGGATTCCGCCGGCGATGGCCACCGAAGTCCAACGGATTCGCTGTTGGCGGGCGGGACGGAATTCCCGAGTGGGCCGTCCCGCCCCATGCCACATGCCACCGAGAATCCAAATGTTCGTTCGACTTCAAGGCGTACAGTAACCTTTATACTGTTTTAGCGCCGTATTTACCACGACCACTTCCTTCCGTGCTTTCATACCTTGCGTTATTATTGCAATCGATTCCATTCCAAAATATTATAGGATGACATGGAGAAAGGCGTGGAAATGCAGCCTTTTAGTCGCCTCCCTACCTTCAACGCAGCTGGTAGCAGCGTTTTCGTCGTCATCACCTCAATGTCATATATCGCATCGGAAAAGACCGTCCACATCGGGAACTTCTCTATCCATGGTCTTTGAAGTTGACCAAAGTCGTGTCGAAAAGATTACGACACAGGATTTATTGGATAGAATTTTAGATGAAAGTCTTCGTACGAGTGCACGAAGGCCTATCATGAAACAATTCGATCCAGCATCGAAGGCTATATGGCGACATTGGCGTGGGACGGTCCTTTCAGAGACGTGGAAATCGGCAATGAAACATGCCGTATGGGCTATCGTCATCTATCCACTCTTTGATCAATTTCCAGGCCTACAACGAGGATCTGTAGGTTGTGAAAAGGTTTGGTCTCAAATTTTGGCTGTGACGACCTTTACGTTAACCTTCTTTGTGAATGAGGCCTATTCCTGTTGGAGAAAATGTTTGACGATATGTTACGATATGCAAGGACGTCTCAATGATTTTAGTTTAGCCGTGGCGAGTGCTGCTAGACGTGTCGAACGGAAGGATGCCGATAGTGCTCCCTCCGCCTACACACCCGAAAGTCGGAAGATCCTCATGATTATTGCAAGATATGTCCGACTGTTCAACATCTTAAGTTATGCTGCCATTACGAGATCTCATCGTCCCCTGATTACCCCACAGGGCCTTCGGCGTATGGTATCACGGGGACTACTGACACCGAATGAACGAAAATATTTGATTTCATCCAAGATTACGGCGACCTCTCGTCACAATGAGGTACTGATGTGGCTCTTTCGGACTTCACTCGATGCGACGAGAGCTGGACACTTTGATGGTGGCTACGGTTTTGAGCAGAATCTGTTTCACAAAATTCAAGAGATCAGGGGGCAAGCAAATAAGATGAATGCGGTCTTGGTTGGGCGTATCCCGTTTGCCTATATTCATATTGTTCAAGTACTCGTCGACGGCGTACTTTGGTCGTACCCATTCATGGCATTTTCTTCCGGATTTAGCTTTCATATGGGAGTTATTGGGGCCATGTTGCTGACAACGACCTATCAAGGTCTGTTCGATCTGGCAAAGCGTTTTCTTGACCCTTTTCACAATGAAAACTTTTGGCAAGGCGATGACCCAATTATGGTTAGTACGCTTATAGCGGAGACCAACGCAGGTTCGATGCGATGGATATACGGCCTTGAAGACATGCCACTATCCATGTCGATGATCAAGTCTGGAAAAGTTGATGAATTTGTATTGCCTGAAGAAGGTTACACAGTTGAAGAAGCAACTGCACGCGAACAGGTGCAAAAGAAGGAAACGGTTGTTCCAGACGAGGAACAGCTGGAAGTAGAATTTGAAGAAGCCAAGGCGATCCTCAACGCGCCTCCTGGTTATGATTTCGTCCCGGGAATAGACGATCTCGTAATCACGAATTCGACGGATACATTTGGGATAGTCGAAGGTGGGGTAGAGTCGACCATTGACGATGCCTTTATTGATCGAAAGATGTACAATCAATTTGTGGAGACAGCTGCGGAGGAATACGAATCGAGGGAGAACGCCGTACTACAAGACCCGACCAGCGCAGGACAAGGATTGCTGCCATGAGTAGGATCGATTAGCCAGATAACAGCAAGAGTGGTAATGGACTGTTGTTGTGAGTCATTGGGGCCTCCTCACGAGTCTGGCTGTTCGGGAGCGATAGCCACCCTTCGTCCATCAACATATTTACAGGTCGCAAGGATCTCGAGATAATACGCGGGGAAGTATCTCACAGGATGATCTAGGTCCCTGTCTACATCAATTGACCATGTGAAATCAGAATACCGTAAATGGATGGCCAACGTTAACAATCAGGGTAGGCAGTGAAAAGTACCATGGAACAGACCGATAAATGGAAATGACTGTCTTTTACGCTCGTGCCCTAGAAGCAGCGAATGGATTAGATTTAGAGCTCATCTGTAACGCTGTTGGAGATCTTCAACCGAGCCTGAGTTCGATACAATTCACGTTCGGCGGTGCCGTCGTTCTTGTATGGCATTGCATGATGAAGCGTCTGAGTATTATCCCAGACAATGACATCCCCGACGTCCCAAGCATGGAAATAGGTAAAGGCTGGCGACGTTGCATGAATCAAAAGCATATCAAGCAACGCTCGTCCATGTTCGGGTGTTTCCAAGCCCTTCACGGCCATGTGAGGAGAACCAACATATAGCATCGGACCACCGTCCAAGGAATGATGATCAAGTATGGGATGTTGCGCTTCGGGAAACTTCGCGAGGTCTTCTTCAGTACCCGTGGCAAAGTCTCCAATGTCCCGAACACTGACACTGATGTATGCTTCCTTCGAACGTTCAAGCAGTGGTCCTGAAAGCGTCGCCCTCGCAGCTCGGAGATCCGCGAAACCAGTTTCTCCGCCCTTTGGTGGAGTCTTTTGGGCGTGCAAAATAGATAATACGTTATGATTTGGTCTCGACCAAAATTGACCATCTTGATGCCAATAGGCGCCAAGTTTTGCCGAAGGTCCTTTCTGTAGTTTGAAATGGAAAAAAGTTAGAACAGATATCATACGTCAAATTCAAGGTCCTTCCCACTTCGACACAACGTACCCAAGTATTGTTTGCCCAAAAGTTCGTAATGCGTTGAATCGCAGGATGGAATGGTTCAGGATCTTTCCCTTCAAAGCTGGATGGTAGAACAATAACTTCACCAAGTTTCGAAGTGAATTCGACTTGTTCCGCTCGGGTTAAGTTTTGTCCCTTGATGACAACAATCCCATGAGCTCGCACAGCGTCCAAGATTTCAGAGGCGGTGTCAGCATCGATGTTGTTCAAGTCTCCAATGTTCATAGTCGCTCCAAGACGCTCTGCACCTCCACATCGGAGACAAGCTTCCCAACCTCGACGATGCATTTGGTATTGTTGCTTCGGGGGCATTGCACCGAACCATGGCGCCTCAAGGCTGTTTTCAGACTGAGCTCCAGCAGAGCTTCCCCTGTAGGGGTGGCTAAAGAGAGCCAGAAGGAAACAAGCAATCTTCATCTTGTTGCTCTGACCGAAGGTAAAATTTATGAGCAAGAAGAATGAAACAAGCAATCTTCATCTTGTGGCTCTGAACGAAAGTACAATTGATGAGGATGGTAACTCGGAGAGTCTCCCAAAGAAAGGAAAACTTCAAAATGTGGATCGGAAGGCCGCTCGGAGTGGCATGATACCCCACTCGACTCATCCGAACACGTATCGCTGATGACGTCAGATCGGACGGTTTCGTCTTCGCCTTCCCAGTCGCTACTAGTAGTCTTGGTCGGGAAAAACCACAGTAGAATAAGATACCCGGTGGTCGCCGATATCATAGTCATCAGAAAGGCATCGCGATAGCAACTGGAGCCAATACACACTCCAGAATCCTGATTCGCATGGCTCTCATAGATCTGGGCGCTAAAGGCGTTGAAGGCCATCCCAGAAAGAGCAGGACCCATAGCAATGAGACCATAATCCTTACCAAAATCACGCTTTCCGTAGAATTCCGCTAGGACACCGATGATCAAGACCCAGGAACCACCATAGGATATGGCAGCCAAAGCCACAGTCACTGCTAAACAAATAGACGAGGTGCCACCAAAGACGCTGGTCATGAGTGCAAAGGCCATCAGTAATGAAGAATATCGATACAGATCAAGTTTGTTCAGATTTGGATGATCTGCCAGTGATCCCATCAGGATACGACCAAGGACATTGCAAAGAGAGAGCCCTACGACCAAATAGTCGGATAGAGAGTCGTCTCCACCAATACTCTCTACCATAGTCGAGATGTTGTTGATAACCATCAATCCACATCCGGTAATACATGCGAAGGATCCAAACAACAACCAGAAATCGAATTTCTTCCACGAGGTCCATTCAACTGCTTCCTTTTCCGTGCCCTTAATAGGTGATTCATGAAGAAGACTGGTAGATGGCGAGACAGTGCTCTCTTCAAGATCACCTTCGTTGTCCACCGTGACGGGTATGACCTGTTTGCTTCGAAACACAGTAGAACCAATGATGTTCATGACGGCAACTAGGACCGCCCAGAGCCAGAAGAAGTTTTCTATACCAACATGATGATAGGTAATTCCTACAAGGGTAGAACTGAAACCATATCCCGCCGCGACGAATCCTACAGCTCGTCCTTGATGAGGCGTTCCGGTGAACAATGCCGTCGTAGAACCCAAGGCGGCAATATATCCAAGGCCTGAACCGAATCCAACACCAAGAAATCCCATATCCATCATCCAAATCGGACCTGACGATGAAAGTCCAAATTGAATGGTGGAATATGACAAAAAGACGATGAGGGCTGCTGACCAACACGAGACCTGAGGACCAAACTTGTCATAGATCCATCCAGTGAGGGGATGACCGATATAGTTTCCAGTATCCAAGAGTATCCCAAACTTCTGGACCGTCGTTTGGGATATCCGTAACGCATATCTCAAGTCCTTGGCATATCTTCCAAATCCATACAAGGACCCAGACACCAGACCTAAGCACACGGCTACGACCAATGACGGCCATACTCTTTCTGACGATTCTGTACAACTACTAGTACTGCTGGATGAAGAAGACACGTCGAGGAGTTCGTGACAATCATCCTTTCGTTGTGTCGAAAAGCCTTTTGCACTTCCTAGAGGTGCAACCCCTCCGTAATCAGCCTTCGATGGGGCTGTCGTCAAGATAAGAGTCTTGGATTCACCTCCACGTCCCATGATTGGTTGGCTCTGTTGTATGTATTACAGTTAGTGAAGATGTCGCTTGAGTGTGTGATTTTGTTATGACCGAGGAATTGCGATCCGTTCGTGTTGGGTGAGAGAGCGATCGCATCACATCAATCCTTTTCTTGTCGGTGAGAATTCCAGAATTCGAGAGACAAAGTACCGGTAGATGAATACATCAGTGGGAGACATCTTGTCGCATTTGACAGTAAAATACGTAAGTTGAGAAGGTGTCACAAAAAGTGACGGGGGGCGGAGTTTCACATGACACCATGAAATTGCAGAACTCGGCTGCCGCGCCGGCCAACTTCCCGACTCGCGGCAAGCTTTGAGTCGTGGAGGTCCATCAGGAAAGCGTCGACCTCCATCCAAAGTTTCGACACAGGGCTTGCTACCGGAGCCACCTTCCAACTGCTGCCGATACAAGCATTGTGCCAAACCATTTCTGCCAACTTTGAACATGGGGAAGAAAAGCCGTAGGACTCGACCTGTGCAGACAGAAGGACTCACTGGTGGATCCACACCAGCGTCATCACCTGCTGCTGCATTGATTTCTGTTCATGCGACGGCGGGGAGTAGTACTACATCCACCACTGAACCATTATATTATCCTTCGGATGGACCGTCCGACGTGGAACTATTACAGACGGTATCTACCTCGTTACAGATGAAACTGAATCAATTGACTGAACTTGGTCTTGCCAATGAACGTGCTGCCTTCGTCCAACAGTTTGTTCCGCTAGATCTAAGTCCGTCCGATACGGCGGCATACATAGAAGACTTGACAACCGCTCCTGAAGCTGAGGGACAATGGAGGAACCTAGTGGCAGAAATTGCTGCGATTCGATCTGGTCAGGGTGTGGATCGAATTGAGGGTGATCAAGTCACTCAAGCAGTATTTTTCTTTCGACATCCACTACAGCAAATGTGCGATCGAGAAGTCTCATTTATTTGCGTCAATGGAGAATGGAGAGCAGAAGGATGATGTTCCTCATCTCGACTAGAATGGAGGGCGAGCACCTGTCTAGATCGGTATGCTTGCCATAGGGGCTGGTGCGATTTGACAGTCTGCTCATTCTGTACCAGTATTGACTGACGGCTCGAGTGGTGTAGACGGTACGTCATCTGGGGAGCCTCGAGTCGTTCTGAAGACGTTGTCGATCACATCGAATATTTTCAACATCGTTCAAATACCTTGTACAAGGTGGAAAGCTTTGTCATCGCTGTGAAGTAACCATCTTTCTGGAGACGTTGTTGTGGTATTAACAGGTAGGACAATGCAGGAAACAGGGTATGTTTCACATAGGCATCACGATCGACTGGAGTACGTGGAAGTAAGGAGTAGTATTTGCCAAGTTCCCGACAAATGCCGTGAAAGCAGGGTCGTTCTTCGGTCCATTCAACACGAGTGGCTAATCGCAGTAGAAAGATAGCAAGACCGTGAGGTTCTGGACTGTGACCATCTAAGAGAATTGGTAACCCCGTTAGACGGACATGGTGATCGTCCTTTTCAATCCGAATAGCAAAATATTCCTCAAGTATCCCTGCGTGATCTACTAGACACATTGTGACCTGTTCGGCCATTTGGGAGTTCGTCTCATTCGATTCCAACAAGTCTGAGCGACTTTCCCATGCCGGCCAAGAATTCTTCTCGGATTCTATATCTGACCATCCTTGACTCAATTCCTCTTCCACTTGCAATGATTGTGCGATGATGGTTTCAATATCGATACCATCACCCAACTTGGCCATCGTCGCACCTCCAAATCGGGCCAGTGCTAGTTGATAGAAGAGTTCCTCTGCAAGCTGTTGATGGTGAATCATGACCAGTCGCTCTCCACATTGAATGAGTGATCGATAGTGAGATATCACACCGACGAAGCATGCTTCTCTCAAATCCGTAGCTACCGATTGATCCAGATGTTTATTGATACGTCGTCGCAGGGACCCAATGGACGAATATTCACATGTCGTTGGAACTACCCGTTTGGGACGTATAGTGGGCCTCTTCACGAGGACCGTTGGTCCAAGAACATGTTCGGTACTACTCGGTCTGCAGGTACATCGGATAGCAAAGGCACCAGGTTGTGTCAGATCAAGTGACGCCATTGGACAGCTTGGCTCATGAGACATGGGCTCTTTCCTCTTGCTTTGAGGTGTGTCAGTTGTTGATTCCTGGTCTCCCGATTCCTGAGTCGAATTGACAGGCTGGGTACTAACTAAGAAGGGTTCGAGAGCCCCCGACTGGGTGGCCTTACTTGTTCGAATCAACTGAGAAGGAGGAAGTTTCTTTGCGGAAGCTGGTCGTTTTTTGGTAACTCGTTCTCCTTCTTCTCCTCCTCCTCCCTCACCTGTTTCTGGACGTGCATCCATAGTCTTCCGCTTTTTGAGGTATGGGTTGACAAGTGCGACTGACTGGTTCGCAAAGCTTTGCCCTAGGTCATGGAGCTTCGTCTTTAGGTGGGAGGAAAGTTCTGCACATAATTCTTCCTGATACATGAGTGCAACTTGTTGTTTTGAAGGATGGACATTGACATCGACTTGACTTCCTGGAACAGTGATGACCGTGACCATGATGGCCTTGTGTTCCTTACTGAATTCTCCATAGACATCTTCTAGGGCTCTCTTGAGGACTGGTAGATCAATCAATCGATTATTCAAGAATAGGATGAATTGTGACTTTTTTGTTTTGTGCGTTGGTAGACTAAAGTAGATTTCGGCTTGGTAGGTGAATTCGTTGTCTTTGGGTAGTCGTTCGGATGCAAGATGGGAAAGATGTACTTCCAAGTTTGGTTCAAGGACATGTGCCATGACTGCCTTCGTAGCTTCCACCTGATCAAGCTTCGATATCTCTATCCCTTTTCGTTGTTTATCAACGAGGGCCTGAACTTGTGATATCTGACTGGTATTTAAATCGACTAATGTACCCTTTTGTGGGTGTCGTCGTTCAAGGCAAAAACCACAATGAGGATATCGGATGGCATAATATTGGACGATTTGTGCAATAGTCGAATATTCCTCATTCTCCCGTTTCTTATAGGCCTGTAATCGATGGGGGACATTATAGAATAGATTTTCTACTACCAACGTCGTTCCTTGTTTCCGTGCGGTCGGCTTTGGTTGATTCCACGTAGGGATTCCATTTCGATACATCTGTGTAAACCCTACCGGCGATGATTCCGTCCGACTGGTGATTGTTAACTGACTGACCATGCTTATACTTGCCAATGCTTCTCCTCGAAATCCATACGTTTCCAACATATGAAAATCTTGAACTGAACGTAATTTACTTGTTGCATGTCGTGTCGCCGCCAATTCTAGATCAATCTTCGGAATCCCGCAACCATCGTCTTGGATGGTAAGTTTTGCCAACCCCCCCTTTTCTACTCTGACACTGATATGTGTACTTCCAGCATCGAGACAGTTCTCTAACAGTTCCTTCACTACCGACTGTGGACGTTGGACGACTTCACCGGCAGCAATTTGATCGACGACATCTTGAGGGAGTGCACAAATTTTGCCCTTTTGGGAAGGTCCCGGTCCTTCATTGGACATGTCAGTATAGTTGGGTTGTCAAGGAAAGTCGGAAGATGATTAGTCTTCGAGCGAGAAGAAGTAGACTGGGGTAAAGCAAGCAGGCATGCATACAGTACGGGATGAAGAGGGCCGACCTGCCGTCGAAACGTTGTGTCATTGTGATTGAGAGATAGCCAAGAGGGCAAGCCGTCCACGAAAGATACTTGTCGACCTGGATATTACGTTGGGAGAACGACAATTAACGGTTCCCTCGAATCGCGGGAATCGGGATTGTGTGCAACGAAACGGAGCTACAGTAGTGTACCGCCGACCTCACAGTCAAACCTGAAACCAAAGACAAATGCTTTTGAGATCTACAGTCTACACTCGATAACTGTATCGCATTGGAAAGTCGTGGAAGCCTGGTATTCTTTTCAAACTTTTGATACTGACCTATAAAGGCGGGGAGGCGATCTCGAGTGATGGAGAAGGATCTGATAGATGATCAAGCCAGCCTTCTCGATTCTTCGACGTCGAATCCAGAACTCCATAACGAGAGGAAAGGTCAGAGGAGGAGCGATTGCAATGAAGATGAGTACGACGAGGAAGACGACAATCTTGATGATGATGATGACGACGATGATGATGATGATGGTTCTCTCCTGATGGATGTACCGCTCCTTGAACATGCCGGTCAGGAGGTACCAGTGAAGAAACTCGAAGCTCCTCCCGATGGCATGTCATGGAGGGAAACAGCAATCATGGAGTGTATGGATCTGGCATTGAAGTCTCATGATGAGAATCATCCACAGAACTTTATATGGAAGTCTCCACTGGAGGAGGAGGATTACGCTGATAGTAGTTTGAAAGAATGGATACCCAAAGCCTTAGGTATCCCTGCTTGGGCTATCGATCCTTGGTCGGATATTCCAGCCTCGAAGAACAACGAAGAGTGAAACATCAGGTAATGAAGAATTGCAAGCCTAGATCGCAGGTCGAGAGCTCTCCTAAGATCAATTGCAACAATTCCTCTTTGAGATTTCTTTGAAGGACGCAAAGACTTTATCATCATCTTCCAAGTCCCAGCGAAAGAAGAGACTTGCGAGAGAATTACGTTAGCGAAAATGGTGCCGTATCCGAAGGTGTTTTCGACATGTTATAACAGTAATGTCCCTGCTGTAGTCACCAAAGCTATTTTGTTTCCTTCAACAATCCTGAATGGTAAAGGGCTATGAGATTCGAATGCATGCTTCATGTTGATATTTGTCAAGATATATTTGTCTTGGTACCGATCGAGCCGTTCTTTACGGTATGGATGATTCGAAACCCCCAAATGGCACTCGAAGGGCGACACGAGAGAGAGAGAGAGAAACTGATAAGGAAACAATAGCTGCGATGAATCCGAACAATCTTTATCCCTGGAGGATGGCCAACGAAAGAGACAGCGCTTCCGTCATCTACGTCGAATACAGATTTGAGTCCTGAGAAAACTTGCGATTCCGTCTCACTCAAATGTAACAGGGGCATCGTCTCAGTCTAATGTAACAAGGGCTAGCTGTAATATTGGATGTCTAGGTCCTAGTTGATTTTGACTTCAAACTGTACCTTCTGTAGACCTTTCGTCGACACGAGGAAAAAATTGTCTGCCACCCAACAGTCGGACAAATGCCTTGTGATGACAAACGAATGAAGAATTCATCCTTATAGAAGAAATCGATGAGTTAGACGATGTTTGGACTCACAAAATTGAATCAGCTGGCCTAGGTCACAAAGAGTGAAAGCACAAGTGCTCCGTTCCTCGATGAACCCGTCTTAAAAGCAACCCGCCTCTCCCATACGTCGAAGTAATGTGAATGCAGAAGTAGCGTCGAATGTCTTCCCATCACCCATATAATCTAGAGGCAGATCACCCCAATAATCTACCGGTAGATGGCCTTGGTCGTCTGGAATAGTTGGATCTGCTCCACAATCAAGCAGCATAGTCACGATCTCCCACCTGCTCCGTAACGATGATTGATTCTTCGTCAATACATGTAGAGGAGTCTGCCCGTCTTTGTCTTGCAAATTCGGATCTGCCAAACAATCCAGCAACTTAGGGACTTTAAGTGGTGCGGAATGACATTCTACCGCGTAGGAAAGCGCAGATTTCCCCATCGCATCCTGTATATTCATATAAGCGTTTCGTTCGGTTTCGTCGACAAAGGAGAGTAGGGTATCCGTAAATATATCGAATTGTTTGATGAAAACGTTCTTCGCTAGGATATGCAATCCTGTCTGCCCATCGTCGTCCGGGAACTTTGGATCACAACCCCGTTCAAGGAGCTTCGTGATCACATGTAGTGAAGAACTTTCATTCCGTGGATGCAACCGATGGAACAATGAATTCAAAAGCGATGAGCCACGCATATTGTCCAGGAACGGATCCGCTGAAAGATCCAACAGAGTCAACACCCTACAAGGTGCGACGCTATCTGCCGCATAAGAAAGGGCAGATTTCCCATTCGCGTCCTTTGCATCAATGTAAGCCTTTCTTTCCGTCATATCAAGAAAAGAGAGCAAAACCTCCAAGAATCTGGAAAAATCAAACAAGGAACCATTGTGGCTAGAAGATGAAGAGCTGTCTCCCCATTTTCGTTTTGAGCGTATGGGTCACACCCAAGTTCTAGAAGAGATGTGAACACTCGTAGTGATTCATCCTGACCACCAGCATGGAGACGAACCAAAAATCTATGAAGAATCGATAAACCCGCTAGATCATCCTGTAAGGGGTTTGCCGCAAGTTGAAGTAGTTTAATGGTCTTCCATTGTGCCCCAGTAACGATGGCGTAATGGAGTGCGGTTTTCCCCTTTGCATCCTTGGCGTTAATGTATGCCTCTCGCTCGACTTCATTAATGAAGGAAAGAAACATATCAACAAAGTCATCGAAGTTAAATCGTTCGCCGTTCTTTGCCAGAATGTGCAGGGCCGTCTCATCATTTTGGTCCTTGGTCTTCGGATCAAAGCCGTATTGAAGCAATTCCATAACGGTCCGCCGTGTATTAAACTCATCACGACGATTAAGACGACGAAGTTGTATGTGAAGGTCGGGTAGGCCTGTAGGATTCCGTACTCTTGGATCCGAACCACTGCCAACAGGACGCCGGGACTCCATGTTCGGTTTGTCGGCAACGTCTTCCACAACGATGTTTCCGACCGTCCCTCTCCTGTTGACCTTCGTTTCCAATCCTCAATATATAGATACCTGCTGTTTGGGGAAGATTCTTGTGGAGGAGATGGACTCTTCTAATGTCGAGTATGAGAGATCACTTTGGAGAGATCCGACGGTGTTCTGTTTCGAAAAAAGGTGTCGATGGATGTATCACATTCCCACAGCTTATCATAGCGTCGTATCTAGTACATCATACCCCTAGTGTACGCTACCATCGAAGATTTTTCGCTTCTATGGTGAACCACGCGATTCAAGCTAGAGGTACTAGGGACCATTAAATTGCAGACATCTCACGACCGTAGACGGTGAACCCAAGGTCGGATATGACATAGGTTGAAAGTAACGAAACGGAACATTGGATAGCATATTCATCGGTCCGTGAACATCGAATCTACTACGGAACAACAAAGAAAAGAAGAGAAAGACGACAGAATACTGGGGAGATCAATTCCCACTCGTAGATGATGAAGCTATTTGTACTGAGAAAGGGCTTCTGGTGCGTGTGTTTGAGTATCATCTATCAATGTAACAAATAAACCTCGACCAAAGGTGGATATCTTGTAGGGTTTCGTTAACGTACCGAAAAGAGGAGGGGGGGGGGGGGGGGGGGGGGGGGGGGGCGTGTGTGTTGTTGTG
>Ga0194115_10004307_pt1 | contig 15441 bp, 19 predicted proteins | sample TA2MahsurfametaG_3_FD_148656 | JGI IMG/M metagenome (GOLD analysis project Ga0194115, IMG submission 148656) | Freshwater microbial communities from Lake Tanganyika, Tanzania - TA2015002 Mahale S4 surface | ecosystem: Environmental > Aquatic > Freshwater > Lake | place: Tanzania: Lake...
TAGCCTGTTGCTGCAATGCTTGCTGCTGCATCATGCCGCCAGGACGGCCACCACCAGGACCACCGGCGGTACCCAAGTTTGCAGGCATACCGCGTACACCAGCCATGGCGCCACCGCCAAACTTGCCCACACGACCGCCAGCTTTACGCGGCATCGGCGCGCCAGGAGCGCCGCCCCCCAGAAGAGCCATCAATTCCGGCGGAATTGGCGGCATACCAGGAGCCTCACCCATCGGCATACCCGGAGGCGGCATTGGCATGCCAGGAGGCAGCCCAGCCATTGCACCAGGGGGCGGCATCGGCATTGGAGGCGGCCCAGCCATTCCTGGCGGTGGCCCAGGAGGGGCAGCAACCGGCACAGGCATTGCGCCTGTGCCAGGACGGCCACCGGCACCCGGTGGCAGGTTGCCGGGCGGGATCATGCCAGGGCCGCCAGCAGCGCCAGCGCCAGGGTTGATGGAGATGATGATGTTGGTCTTGCCCTTGGCGCGACCGCCACGAGCCCGCTCTTCACGATCTTCAAAAACAGGCTCCACACTGTGAATCGCCGCGCCATAATTCAAATCATGACGATCCACAGCCCTGCGAGCGCGCTGAAGCGAACCGGCAGACCCTACTACTTTCCCAGTCTTGCCATTGATGACGTTGTAGCGAGTGGGCGTTTTTCGTGAGTCGTCTTTGATATCGCCGCCATCAGCTTTGGCAATGCGGCCACCGGTCGGACGGGTGCCGCCGGTATAGTTGCCTTCCATCACCTTGCCGCCCTTCTTGAAGCCAAGGGTGCGGCCAAGCGCCTGAAGATCGCGGCCAAACACCTCAAGATCGCCACGCAAGCTGCCGGTGCTTGGACGACCCTCGCCGGTTTCATTGGTGCGGCGAAGACCAAGACGCTCAAAGAAGCCACGTTCTGGTTGCCGTGCGGCAGCGTTTGCAGCGGCAATACGATCAAGCTCAGCTTGGTTCAAAACATCAGCTTCAGATGCTACGGCCCGAGGTGCTGAACGAGCGCGAGCTACAGACCGTGGTGCGGGCTCAACTGGGCGCGGCATAGGTTCAACAGCTTCTGCGAATGATGCTCCAGCACCGCGAGATGTCGGCGCGAGAACATAAGAATCATCCATAGCAGGAACAGTTTCAACAAAAGATGCACCAGCACCCGTTTGATTTAACAATGTACCCGGCACTTCTCGTGGGCGAGGAACTACAACAGAGGGATCGCGTGATCCAAGCAATCGCGCAATAATTGGATTAACAAGACCACCACCCTGCTTCTTAATCCGCCCGCCCTTCTTCAACCCTTCAGCCGATTGCTGCTTGTCGTGCTTCTCATCAAGCTTAGAGCCTTCCCACTTCTCCATGCTCATGCCGTGCTTCTTGGCCAGCTTCTTGTCCTGCTTCAGGTCAGCCTTGGAATGCTCCCACTCCTGGTGGCTCACCTTGCCGCCTTTCTTCAGCCCCGCAAGCTGGGCCGCACGGCCCTTCTGAAGGCGGCTGAAGGCCATGCGGTCAGCAGGCACATTACCCATCGCAGTAGCCTTCTGCATCATCTCAGCAGCGCCCTGGCGCGGGTCGCCAGACATGCCACCCATCTGCTTCTTGGTGCGGCCACCGGCCTTACGCGGGCCTTGAGCCGCGCGCTCCCGGTTGATCGCATCAATATATTCAGACACCGTGCGATCCATCAACGGCGCTTCACGCCCAGCAGGAGGCAACCGCCTCTCCATCATGCGCTCACCTTCCGTCTTGCCGGTGGCGCGCTCCGCATTGACGGCGTCAACGTATTCTTTCACTGAGCGATCCATCAGCGGAACGCGAGGATCATCCATGCTGCCACCCGCCTGACGCTTCGCACGGCCACCTGTTTTACGGTCCTTCCGCAAAAAATAAGAAGCAGTGCCGTGCGCGTCTTCTTTGTCGTTAGTAAAGTAATCTGCGTCTGGCTTATATTTGCCGTCTTCATAATGCTTTACGACATATTCATCGCCTTTTTTGTAAATCTTGGCTTGCCTGTTACCATCGCTCATGGTTGCCCGAAGTTTTTGCGGGTCAGGAACGCCATAGGTTGAACCGCCCCGAGCAAGGCCACCGATGTGCGGCTTGCCAAGCTCAGCATTGGCTTCCTTCACATCGCGGTTAATCTTGGCCGCTATGTAAGCCTTGGCCTCACCGCCGCTCTTGCGGGGCTTGCGGTCAGCACGGGTCGGGCCGCAGGAGCCTTCGGCCTCCATGCCCACCTTGCCACCACGCTTGAACTGGCGGCGCGACACAGGCCGCAGCCCGGTTTTGGCACTGGTGTTCATCATCTCAGGCGGCGTCCAGGAAGAAGCGTCAACCTTCTTCTTGGGATCACCGGCGGAGCCAAGGCGCTTTGCCTTGGCTTCACGGGCCGCCCGAATCGACTTTGCGCTGGTTTCAGACATAGCACTTTTCTCCTAGAAGGGCGGGCGTCCCCGCAGTTGCCTTTGAAATAAGTCGGCCAAGGCAAGCATAGGCCGGTCGGGTGCGGTCAAGCGCAAAGCACGGTTAAGCAGATCAGGATTTTTGGGAATAAACCCACCGCCTGCTTTTTCTAGCTGTGCTTTTTGCTTGCCTGTAGATTTTCTGCCTTGTTGGCTTTTTCCGCTGCCAATTTCGTTGAGGTGTGCTTCGAGTCTTTTTTCAAGTTGTGTCCTGATATCAGCGAGTTTGGCGCGTGAATTTGGTCCCAAGAGGTTGACCAACCTTTCCATATAAGCTTCCCCATTGGGGTTCTCCTTCCAATCGTTTACGGCGCGTGAGACTTCAGCCTCATGACCCATAACTTCCAAATCATGGGGCGATGCTTCAATTACCTTTCTAACAGAACCATCCTGTCCGATTAAACCTTCAATTAGCCCCTTAGTCTTTTCTCCGCCTTTTGTAATGATGGCGCGGATACCAACCTCGCCAGTTGGCAATTTAATTGGCTGATATCCTTTAATAATGTCATGCGGATCAGCGTTGGTAATTTTTTGCCATAAATCTTGCAGATAAGCCGGATCAGCAAGTTCGTGGCCATTTTTCTGAATAAAATCAATAGCAAAGCCAGATGGATTTTTAGTGCCACCAAGCGGCTTGGCCCGGTTATGCCAAACCTCTGTTTGATTTAACAAGTACCCCAACGCATTAGCCGCGATATCGCCGCCTTTTTGTGTCATTAATGCCTGCCCAACGGTTGCGGGAGATTGGGTTTTTTCCCAAGCCCCAGTGCCGTGAACAACATGACGAACATCAATGCCCGATAATTCCGCAACGCGCTTTAGCGCCTCTCCATTAATTGCGTGAGTAACATCACGTTGCTGTTCGGGCGAAAGACTTGAAAATGCTTGTCCGTATTTCTTTTCCCAAGGAGAGCCTTTGCCTGGAGCGGTTTCAAATGACAAGCGACGTAAATTTCTACTCAATCCACTTTCACTGTCCTCTTCGGCATTTCGGGTAAGCTTAGTCATACCCATCCATCCAACCGCCTGTATTTCATCCGGCGTCCAATCTGACTTGCCCTGCCATTTTATGTTGTTTAGATGCTTAGTTAATCCACGCCCCCATTGACCGCGATTTTCATAAGCAGCTTCAGTTGGGCTGCCTTTTAAATCAATCTTCACGTTACTCAAATCATCTTGGTCATACCCAAGTCTGCGAAGATGATTAAGCAATTCTTCATCAACCATGCCAGTATCTCTGGCAGTGTGAACATCAACCACAAATGGGGCGCCACCATCTGGATGATTGCCCATCCAAGAACGAACAGGCTTCCCTTCTGCGCTATCAACAAAGTCGGCAATCTTTTGCCCAACACCCATTTCAATTGGCTGCTGACGCAATACAGAACGTGCAGCCTGGGTTGGCATAGGCATACCACCAGCCTGCCAAGTTTCTTCCGGATCGCCTCGAAGCATTTGCTCTCGCTGCATTAGAACATTATTCATAGCGCCAGCGGGAGAAACATTCTGCTGAGCAACAAGCCAAGCGCGCATCATGGTTTTAGAAAGCTCTGGATCATTAGGATAAAAAGTATCAAATGTATTTTTTACGCGCTTATACCATTGTGAAGCTTGATTAATTTCGCTGGGCGACAAAATTGCTTCGTGCCTATCAGTCCAATCTTTGTGATTTAATTGTCCTACAACAAAATCTGGAAGTTGCTTTTCCCCATCAGCGGCCTTGGGTGCGCGGATTACCATTCTAGGATTTGCAGGGTTACCGGCAGCCTTGCCTTGAGCAAGAAGATTTTCACGTTTTGCTTTCAACGCTAAACGTGCCGAATTATCTTTTTCGGGGAAAGATAAGCCAGTTCCACGATATTGATTGATTGTAGAAGATGGATCGGAGATTGGCATCGCCTGTGGTTGAACAGCGGCAGCCATTTGCGGTGCGCTTGGCTGCGCCTGCCGCGTGATATCCAGCGCCTGCTGCACGGCAGGATCGTCAACCGGCATGCCTCCAGCAGCCCCGCCAAAGGCTTTACTATTTTTTTGATTTTTATCATTCAATAAGTCATCAAGATAAACATATCCAGCTTGTGATGTTTTTTTGTTTTCATCTCCGTTTTCTAATGACCAATTATGATATTTATATCCAATTCGACCATAGGGGTCTTGCGCTTGCTGCGTCTTTGCTTCTTCTTCAGTAAGGCCAAGGTGGTTCACAGCATCATCAATATTGCTGATGTTTGTTATAAATTTTCCCCAATGGTTTGATTTTCTGGCATAAGCTGGCATTCCATTTACCATCATAAATTTATATTCGCTGGATTGTTTATTGTTATAAACTGGCGATTTATGCAATTTAATTGCAGGATTATCAGCATTTGATTGAATTGCTGAATTAAAATCCTCAATTGGCATCGCTTTAAAATTTAAATTTTCATTTTTATGTGCAGAGTTAATAACATCTTCATAATCAGAAAATGCTTTCGCCAATGGTTCCATAGCTGATTTACGCCGTGCAGAAACCTCGCTTTTGTTTATTTTGTCAATTTTGTTTTGAATATTTTTGATTGCATCTAAACCTGCAAAATAATTTGGAAATTTATTTTTTGCTTCTTCAAAAAATGGAGCCGCCCAATAATTTCGCGGCGTACCATATGGGCGATTGCCCATATGCTCTGCAAATGCCGCATCATATTCAGTTTTATGTTTTTTCATTTGTAATTTAATGTCATTGATTTGATTTAATAAATTTTCTTTTGAATTTTCGTTAGAAGTTATGCCATCGCCCAGCATGCCTCCAGCAGCCCCGCCAGAGGCCAGCATCAAAGGCTGCTGCATCGGGTCGCGGCTTGCCATCAAAGCCTGCTGCTGAGCCATCTCAGCGTCTTCCATGGGGTTCTGCTGCGGCCGCCGGATGATAGGCACAACAGGCGGATCGCCGCTTGTGTCGGGTGTCGGGGCAGACACATTAGGCATCCCAAACGTAGCACTCATAGGCGCCTCTGCGAACGCATCAAAACCCAACGCATTCCCAAATTGATTGGCAACGCTTTGCCCAAACATCCCCATAGATGCTGCATTCGCCACAGCCTGCGGCGTGTTTATGTTCGCCGTAATACCCATCTGATTAAGTTGATCTTGCGCTCTCTCGGCATCAATCGCAGCACCAATCCCTGACGCAACCATACCAAGGCCAGGGACGCCAAGCCCCAGGCCAGCAAGACCGCCCACAATACCCATACCGCGATGAGCATCAAAGACGCCCAAAGGCTCTGCAAACGAGAGAGGCCCAACCTGCTGAGCAGCAGGCGCAGTAGCAGTCATGCCTACATCAGTGTCATTAGGCCCTTGCTCTCCAGTAGCCCCAGCACCGGCACCAGTAGGTCCAGCACCCTCACCAGTATTTCCACCAGCAGCATCTTGCGTCGAAGCCTCCGACATTGAATTGGAATTGTCGCTGGGGTCACCGCCGGGGCCATTACCGTCATCAAAAGCCGGGATGCCGTACTTCGTGATCCGGCCAGAGCCACCGCGCTTGGCAAGAAGATCGGCCTCACGCGGCGTGATATAGGCCAGAATGTGATCCTGGCCACGGATCGTCATATTGTTGGGCGCCGTAATCTGACGCCTCGCCACCATCAAAGCTTGTCGGATCGCTTTGTTGGGATCGTAATTCATTGCGGCATCGCTCCACCAAGCCCTGGCAACGGCGGCAGACTACCACGCCGGGCCTTCTCCTCAAGCTCACGCTCAGTTACGGCTTGGAACGCCGGGCGAACAAGCGGCGCAACCACCGGAGCGCTTTCTGGGTGAACCGCAAGGTTCTGCGCCAGATCAATAAGCTGCAATCTTTCACGCGCGATAGCTTCATCGGTCTTTGCTCCCATGGCCCGCTCTTCAATGCTGGCCTGCACTTGGAATTTCGAAACGTCCAAGCCCATGCGTTGCTCATGCATTACCTGATTGGCCTGGAATTGCTGGGCCTCAAGCGCAGTGTCAGCCTGCATCTTCTGCGCCCGCGCCTGGGCTTCCATAGCCTTCGTGTCAGCGTCCTGCTTCTTAATCTGAAGCTCGGCCTGGGCCTTCATAAATTCAGGCGGCGTAGCTTTACGGTCTTTTTCAGGAATAAAGAATTGGTCAGGATTGTTCCAGCCCATCGCCTGCAAGGCTGCCGTATCAATAGCGACTGGATCATACAGGGACGGATTTCCCTGCTGAAGCTGCTTTAGCGCCATCACCTTCATCAGCCGCTGCATGTGGCTGGCCGTGTTCGGATCAGCCTGCGGCACAAGCTCGCAGTTATCCAGGGCCTGCAAGAACCGCTGCTCGTCCCACGGCAGCGCAGGCTTCTTATTGCGCTGCCAGAAGCTCTGCGGGTTCTCCCGGAAGCACTCGGCCAGCAATTGAAATTCCTGCGCCTGCGCCGCATGCATGCGCTTGTGAACGCTGTTCAAAATTTTCTGCGCCTGCTCAATCAGGGCCAGCGTCGTGCCGACCGGCGCATCAGCCCGGCCTTCGCCCACCTGCATCTCGCTCACGCCGCCAATGCGCATGCCGGTTTCAGCAATATTCTGCACCAACTGCATCAGGGCGCCGCTTGGCTCTTTGTAGGGCAGCGGCATGATGGCCTGCTGAATCGGCATGCCATTGGTCTTCACCAAGGCGCCACCGCCCGGTGGAACGCGGAAGATGTTGGTATTCTGACGCGCGCCAGCATCAGCAAACAGGAAGCCTGGAAAGTTGGCGTACATGCCAGCATCCAGAAGCTCACGCCATGCTGCGGTCACCGCATTGGTGGTGTTGCCAAGGATATGCAGCAGCCCAATGTCATAGAAACCAAAGCCGGGCATGAAGCAATACTTGACGAAGTTGCTGCGGGCTTCTGGAAGCTCTTCAGTGTCTTCATCATAGTTGCGCACGATGGACAGGATTTTGCGCGATGAAACGTCAATGGTCACACGGTAAGGAATTTCTAAGCCCGTGTCCTTGCCTTTGAACCGATGCTCGAAGCCTTTGATATCAAGCTCGCAGTAGCACTCAAAAATTTCACGGTCGCGGTCGCTGGGATTGCTGACGCTGATTGCAACGCCTTCAATAACCTTCTCTTCGCGCTGCAACCCATCATAGCTAATATCGTTCGGAGTGCTTAGATCAATGTCACGATAGACGCCCAAAATCTGCAAGCGCTTTACCGTGCTAGGCTTCAGGTAAGTGCGGTGCGTGACGCGCTTGGCGTTCTTCAAATCGGTCGCGCTGTTGTTCACAATCAGATCATCGGCATCAACCGTTTCGCTGACAGGACGATTGCGCAGCGGGCAGTAATAGACCTTTTTGAACGCGGTGCCGCCGAAGCCCAGCATCAGCAGCATGCGGTCGGTATCGGGATAGTATTCGGTGGCCACCGCCGTCAGGTAATGGTTGAGGTCACGCTCAAGCGCATCAGCCAGCCGATCTTCTTCCAGGCTGGGATCGTTGTCATCGTTCCTGATCTTCACCGGCCCATCGGTCGGCAGAAGCTCGGAACGCGCATTGGCCTGAAAGCGCAGCACAGCCTCAAGCAGAAGCGGGTGCCGCACCTTGGACATGCCTTCAACCGGCGTACCTTCGCTGGGGCCAGAAAGGTTCGGGATGTCAATGCGAAGGCCAAGCAGCCGCAGCCCTGTGGCCCGATCTTCAATCCAGTCGTTGCGGCTGGTTATGTCATCACGCACACCGCGCAACAGGTCTTCGCTGATGCGCGAAAGCTCCATCTCATCAATCTGATCGACAAGATTGTCGAACCAGCCGGTCGGCTTGCGCGATGCTGCGCTTTGAAGGGGCTCGCCATCAATGCGCACAGTGATGCTGCCATCAGGATGTTCGATGGATAGGATATTGCCTTCATCATCCATCGCAGGCAGGTCGGCAGCCGGGTCGGCTTCGGCAATGATGATATCGGCCCCATCAGGCAGCGCCTGCTCCTCGGGGACAGGTTCACGGATAGACGGGCTTAGGCCAGGGACAAGTGGCATGGTCACTCCCTCTCAGGCGCCATATTGCACAGATGCTATGATGGATACAACGGCGCAGGTGGCTTTCCTCGGAAAGTCATGCTGTCTTCGATGGCAGCCGTCCATTCGGGGCCACGGGTCAGCAGCCCCAGGTCGCGCAGGTGCCGCAGGCTCTGGCTGACGGTATCCACCAAGTCATCGTGCTTGGTTTTCGGGAAGCCCGCCACCTGGGTGATCACCTGATCGGCCCAGGCCCGGTCAGGGGCATAGACCATGCCCTCGGCAAACAGGTGCTGGATCGAATACAGCCGGGCCAGCTTATCCTGGCCCTTGGGGTCGATCAGTTGAACGCCCCAGTCTTCATGCCCAAACAGGCGCCGCATTTCCTGGGCCACGCTGTGACCGGCAGCCTTGTTTTCAATGATGAGTTTATCCACCTTCATGCGGCGGCAGGTCTCGCCCACCTTGGTCACAAGGTCATGAAGCTCCAGGCGCTCGGCCCATCCGTTCATGAGCATCACGCGAGGGTGCTGCTGGCCATAGGTGCGTTCGACAAATCCGCCACCCTCAGTCCTGGCGGCCTCGGCCACCACATCGCCGCTGAAGACACCCCAGACCGTCATGGCAGAGAAGTCGCCTTCGGTCTTGGTAGTGTAAGCGGTATCCAGGCTGGCGATTACATAGTCCATGGCCGGGTAAGCATCTTCGGCCCAGAGCTGCCACCAGTCGCGCTTGACCACGCCACCGCCCTGGGGCTCGGGCCGCTGTTGGAGCTGCCCGGCAGACTTCCATGGCCCCATCTGCCGCTCAAGGGTCTTCACCTCCTGCTCGCCAAAGCGCTCAGGCCACAGAAGCTCGCCGGGCTCCGTGCGCGGGTCTTTCCAGCCAATGCCGGTGACAAAAGACCGATCAGGCTCGTACCGCATGGGCAGGCACAAGTGCGTCCAGCCATCGGCATCCTTGGACAGGATATGGCCGGTGAGGTCTTCTTCGGAGAGGCGCTGCTGGATTACGATGAAGGCGCCACGCCTGGGATCGTTCAGGCGGGTGCTGAGCGCGCCATCCCACCATTCGATGGTGGCTTCGATGGTGGCCTCAGAGAAAGCTTCCTGGGCCGCGTTGGGGTCGTCAACGACGATAATGTTGCCGCCTTCGCCGGTCAGGGCTGAGCCTACCGATGTGCTGAGCCTGCTGCCGCCCATCGTATTGTCGAATCGGGTCTTGGTGTTCTGATCCCCAGTCAGGGCAAACCGACTGCCCCACAGCCGCTGATACCAGGGCGATTCGATCAGGCGGCGGCATTTTACGCTGTCACGCAGGGACAGGCTCTGGGCATAGGATGCGTGGAGGAATTGAACACCAGGGCCGCTGGTGTGGCTGTGGTGACGCTGCGCCCAGACCCACGCAGGGAAGGCTACGGAGGTCAGGGACGACTTCGAGCAGCGGGGCGGTATATTAATCAGGAGCTTGCGAATATCGCCGTCACAGACCGCCTGAAGATGCTCTGCGACGGCTTCAATCACCCATCCTGGGGTGAAGGGCGCCGGGTCGATATACTGCCAGCCCGACATCAGGCAGGCGTAGAGGCTTTCCTCACATTCGGCGCGGTCAAGCTCGGCCAAGGTCTGGGCTATGTCTATCTCTTTGTCGCCCAGGCGGATGATCCCCATGGATCAGTCCTTGACTGTAGCGGCCAGCAGCGCTTCCCGCAGGGCATCGCGCTGCTCCTGGGTCAATTGCGTGGCGTCAATCGTGGTAATGTTCCGGTTTTCGGTCACTATCGGGCCACCGCCTGGGCCAGTATTCTCATTGAAGCGCTTGTCGCCATACAGCCTGGGCGCCATCTTCATCGCCCGCCACTGGGCTACGCTGACCTGTAGCTTCACTATCTCAAGGTTCTCTTTGGTGGCGTTTTTGGCTAAATTCTCAATTTCATCAACAAGATAGTCGGCAAGACCTTCCCTGGCCCGCGCGCACCGTGTGGCGAATTCTGGGTTCCGATCCATCCAGCGATATATTGTGACGCGATCTGGCATGTGATCGCTGGCCGCGATCTGGACCATGCTTTCACCCATGGTCATGCGGCTGACGATCTCATCGGCCAGGGCTTCGGTGTAATCTGATGGGCGTCCAGCCGGTCGCGGCTGGATCGGATTGCCAAGGGCATCAACGGCTTTGCGGCGCGGCATGGTGGCCTCCTTGCCGCGCAATATAAGGATTTCCAGGGGGCGATGCTAGAAGGTTATGTGTTGCCTTCAGCCTGGGTTGCACTTGGTTGCGTCAGAGCCCCAGCGGCAGCCGGTGCGGAATATCTTGACCCAGACGTTGCCGCTTAGGCCGGTGCCGTTGCTGGCGGTCTTTGCTCCAGCGGGAGCCCATTCCAGGGCTTGATGAAGCCCTTTTTTCTTTTGCATGCTGGACTTCCGGCCTTCGGGGATAAATTTGCGACCAAAGAGCGCGGCTTCTTCGTCATCAAGCAGCCATGCTTCGCCGTATTGGTGTTCAATCAGTCTGGCCCTGACGCGACGGTTGCCTTCGTAAAGGCCCTCGAAGACGGCTTTGCCGCCATCGCGAAGGATTTGGGCTTGGCGGCGGCGCAGATCGGCAGTGATGCCGCCTGCCCACTGGGTGAGGTAACCGTCGGTGTCGGAGCGTTCGAAGCTGTCATGTGCGCGCTGAATGGCATCGCGGGCTTGGGCTTCCAGTGCTTCGGCTTGAGCGAGAAGGTCAGGCATATCAATCTCCTAAGCTTGGGAAGGAAGGGGGCCGAAGCCCCCGCTGATCAGAAATTGTAATCGTAGAATTTCACCGGCTTCACGCCGAGGACGAAGCGCTGGCCGTGCTTGCAGCGCCACTGGCCGTCTTTTTGAAGGCGGATGCGGGTGACGGGGGCTTCAGTGTTGCTGGTGATGGTCCACTGCTGCTTATGCTGATCAGCGAAGTGGCCCACGAAGCCACCTGGGATGAAGCCCATGTCTTCTTTGGGATTGGCGCGCTCTGCGTTCATGGCGCGGATTTCGATGGTGCGGTCGCTGACGCGGCGCACGATCTCGAAGGGGTTCACGTCAGAGTAACCGATGTGGTTAGCGTAGTTCATTTTCAATCTCCATTTCTATCGGCACCAGCGCCGTGAGAGACTTTTAGCATTATGATAAAGTAGGGGTCAACAAAAAAATGCGCGCCCCTGCATTTTTTTTCTCATGGCTTCTCGATCACATGCAAAACCTTCCCATCAGGCCGGGTGACGGTGAAGGGCGGGTTGTCATAGCCTGCGCGGGTCAGCGGCAGCTTGGGCAGCATGATCCATATGCCGCCGGGCTGATCCAGCCAATAACCCCATTCTTTTTCGCTCATTTTGCTTTCGCCTTCAGTTCAAGGTATCGGATGACGACCACGGGGACTGGCCCCTGGCCACGGAGCCACCGATAGACGGTCGTGAAATGGACGCCCAGGTGCTGTGCCAGGGCTTCAGCGCTCTCAAAACCGTTTCGAGAGATCAAATTGGTGAGATGATCGGCGGAGGTGTCGATGCGGGTGGTGATCACGGTTTTTTATCCATCTGGCTTTTCAGGAATTTCGTTTTCTGTTGCAGGGTCATGTGAGCTGCGCGCTTTTCCAGCCCCTCGGGCAGGCTATCCATCAGCAGCCGCATGACTGCGCAGCAGTAGCCTGCAACATAGTGGGGGCCAGCCTTGTCGGTGGCCTCGGCATAGGCCACCAGGGTGTCAATGAAGGCGTCCACGGGGTGCTGCTCGGTCATGCTGCTGCCATCCAATGGTTGGAGCCGGTGGGCCAGTATGGCTTGCCTTCGGCGCGCGCCATGACCTGAAGGCCATTGGTCAGCGTCAGGGCTGCGTGAATGGCCGGGGGAACGCTCTTCATGCTGTTCCAGCGCGGAACCGTCAGCCCGGCATCGCGTAGCGCCATGACGCGGAAGCGGGCCGTTTCATAAGTCTGTGCGCATGCCGGTGTGGGGGCGCGGTCCAGCAGGTAGTAGTCCATCGGACGGCCTGCCATGGCGTCATTCCAGCCTGCCCAGGCGAAGGGGATGCGGGGGTCACCCGCATAACCCAGACGGCGTGTTTTATAGGGTACGTTGATCATGGCTCAATACTCCAACGGCAGAAGGTCAGCGGGATGTTTGGCTTCGCGGTACGGTGACAGCAGGTAATAACGCTTCTTTTGACCGCGTTGCAGGACACCAATCTGGGGGTTCGCGGCCAGGAGGGCCGCGATTTTCTTTTCTTCCTGCATGCGCCGTGAAATGCGAATGTCCAGGCTGCTGTCGGTGGGGATACGGCGCATGGCTCTCAGCCCTCCTTCGCGGTCTTGGCTTTGGCGCGCACGGTGGTGACCACCGACTTCTTGGTGCAGGCTGCGATCTGCTCGGCGGTCAGGTAGGACTGGGCCAGCTTGCCGTCGAAGGTGGAGCGCTCAGAGAGGCTGACGGTGACATCGGCGAATTCGCCAACCAGCTTTTCCTGGCCGGTGGCGATGATCTGGTCGCGCACCGCCTTCACTTCGGCTTCAAGCTCCTTCAGGCGCTCGTTCAGGGTGTTGTAGCGGTCGGCGAGGGTGAGGTTATCAAGCATCGGGGTCATCTCCATCGGCGTGATTGCCGTGAAAAGACTTTTATCAAAACGCTAAAATGGCGTCAACACAAAAATAGCATTTTAGTAAAAAAATTTTGGGAAGAGAAAAAAGCCCCGGCGCTCGGGAGGGATGCGCCGGGGCAGTCTGGGAAGATACCCCATGAGGACAGGCATGGGGTGGGACAGGCTATGCTTTTTTGCGCTCCGCCTGCAAGGCTTTTTCAAGGATTTCGTCTTGCCGGGCGATCTCCTGCTCAATCTGGGTCACGCGCATCATGGTGCGTTGATAGGCCAGGGTGTCGTTCCAGAGCAGGTCTTGCCGGGCCTGATCCAGCAAATGCGGCAGCCGATACCTGATGGCCCTCGGGCTATTCAGCATCCTGTCGATGTAAGCCGGTGGCGTGTGCTTCAGGTGCAGGCTCATGCGTTGCCCTCCGGGCGTGTGAACCACAACTCAAAGATTTGGTTTGCCGTCTCGGTCACTTCCTCGGTCCTTCTGGCATCTGTCAGGAATTGATCGCCTGGGGCATTGTCAGCCATCCTGACGGCCAGGAATTCCTCATCGGATGGCTGAATCGGCTGAAACAATTTCACGATCCGCATGCCTATGCCCACGAATTCGTCTCTAGTCATGATATCACTGATCTTCATGTCCAATCTCCATTTTATCCGCTGAATGCAAGCAGCAGGACGATTCCCGCTGCCAAGGTTCCGAAAAAACTGCATCCCATGATCAGCAGCAGGGCCAGGATGGCGCTGCGCCAATCGGTGGGCGGCTTAGTCATTGCCGCACACGCGGGTGGCGTACCACCGCGCCAGGAGCGCAGCCTCTGCCCGCCCGTGATCTTTCACCCGGTCGAAGGCTGGGCTGCCCGGCCAGAGGTGTTGCGCAATCTGCCGGGCAGCGTTTTTATCTGCCGGGACGCCTGCCTGCCGCTTCCAGACTGCTGGGCGGTAGAAGACGGTGGGGATGCCCAAACCAGCGCACACGCCCAACAGGATGCCTGCGCTGTAGCCAAAATTGTACATGCTGCTGACGCCTTGGCCGGGCCTTGCCCCGACCTCTTCCAGCACCACGATCTTCGGCTTTCGGAAGGACAGCTCACTGGCAAGCGCATGGGGATTCACCTTTGCTTTTCCGTTCACCACGGTGGTGGGCATGTCCATGGCCGACAGCAGGAAGCCTTCATCTGACAACCATGCGATGGCCCCGGAAATGCCCGGATCAATTCCAACGATCATTCTGCGTCCCTCAATTTCGCCAGCAGGACGGTGCCTGCCTCATCTCGGCGTTGCGTGGTGGTGGCGCTGCAATCATCCACCATGGCCCTGAAGACCCGCCAATCCTCGTAGGACATGGTGGGCTCCCAAATGCCTCTGCCGGTGGGCCTGACGGCCACGATAATCCACTCGTGGTGAATGTCCTGCGGGGCTGCTGCGATGGCCTGTGTGGTCACCATAGGGCCTGCTGGCGGCAAGGGCGCGCCGCCCTTGCCTGAGTGCCTCTGTGCCATCACAGCGTATCCAGTGCTGCTTTTCCGAGGGGGGTATCGGCAAGCTGCCCCAGGGCCTTCATGTAGGTTTCAAGCAGGGCCTGCTGCTCTTCCCATTCGCTCTGGTCCTTCTTGCGGCTGGCGATCACCATGCGCAGCACCTTGGTGTCGAAGCCTGCCGATTTAGCTTCGGTGTAAATGTCCTTGATGTCAGACTGGAGGTTCTTCCGTTCTTCCTCCAGGCGCTCGATGCGTTCCACAAGGCCCCTTAGCCGGTCGGCGGCCATGTTGTGTCCGATATCGCTCATATCCAATCCCCCTCCTTGGGGTCTGTTGTGGGTTCATCCAACCAAATGCCTTCCCCCTCGGTTGGCTTGGGGTGTCGTTCTGGTGCTTGATCCGCGATGGCATCGCGCTCTGCTGCGTCGATGAAATCTGGGCCGAGGGTCCAGTGCCGAATTCTGATCGTGTCCGGGGCTGGGTGGCAGTTGCAGCATCGCCAGCCCTGGTGAGGTATCGCAAGCTCCGTCCAAAACCGCATGCCGCCTCCGCAGGGCTTACAGGGCTCTGTGGGTGGCATTGGTAGAGGGTCTGCCCATCCGATAAATTGCATCCCTGGTCCGATCTCCCATGCTGCCCGCCACGCGGCTATCTGCCGGGGGGTCGCCCTTACGTTGGCAATGTGACCAAGCGATGGGGGCTTTTTGTTAAACCGACTTGGCGGTGCCTTGCGCGCCATGATCCATCATCCCATTGCGCACCACCGCTGCGCCTGTAGGTAGCGCCAGCGGGGCCGTCAGGCCCCCCCGCGAAGCGGGTGGCGCACCTACTGGCGCGCGGCCTCGCGCTGCTGGACCAATGATTACATCCTTCTTCATCATCCGATACCCCTATCTCTGATACCTGCTGTTTATTTTTTT